>OFDC01000898.1_pt1 | contig 18174 bp, 19 predicted proteins | sample 1520941 | NCBI WGS metagenome assembly OFDC01 (sample SAMEA94258168, study PRJEB24077) | hot springs metagenome | biome: Aquatic biome; feature: Water | place: India | collected 2012-12-06 | depth 5 m | reverse complement strand
ATACGTTCGGCGCTTCCCGCCGGCTGCGCATCCTGGCGATCAACGATGACGCCTGCCGCGAGAACCTGTGCCTGGTGGGGACACCAGCATCCCGGGCGTCAGGGTCGCGCGCGAACTCGACACGCTGGTGCGCCTCTATGGCAAACCGGCTTGCATCGTCAGCGACAATGGGACCGAGTTCACCAGCCGGGCGATCCTGAGGTGGGCCAGCGAGAACCGGGTCGAGTGGCACTACATCGATCCGGGCAAGCCGCAGCAGAATGCCTTCATTGAATCGTTCAACGGGCCGCTGCGCGACGAGCTCCTGAACAAGGAGTTGTTCGACAGCCTCCCCGATGCCCGGCGCAAGCTGGCGGTCTGGCGCTATGACTACAACAACATCAGGCCGCACTCGTCACTGGCGAACCGAACACCGGCACGAATATCAAACCGGTGGACTCTCGTTATGACCGCGGGAGCAGCGGGGGGCAGGTCACTTTCCAGACCCACACTTGTGTTGGATAGAAGTGAACATATATAGAACATTGCAGATGCAGAAGATACGAAAAAAGCCGCATTCCTGCGACTTTTTGGATATTTGCGGTGCTCTCTGGAAGCAAGCCTGGCGGATATGGAGTCCGTCTAACTAACGTCCGGATACGTTCGCGAACTGTCAGATAACATGAATTAAATTAGAATTTTACGAGATTCATGGTGCATATCCGTTCGCATTTGTCCCTTTCCGTTCATGGGCAACCACGCTATCTTCATGGGCATCGTTATGGGCAACAAGGACTTTCCGCCATGCCTCGCAAGCTGCACAATGCCCTAACCCCCGTCACCGTTAAGAACGCTGGTCCAGGACGTCATGCCGATGGTGGCGGGCTTTATCTGCGGGTGCAGGATGGTGGGGCGCGCTCTTGGCTGTTTCGTTCAACGGCTGGCGGGAAGGCCCGCGACATTGGCCTAGGCCCGGCGGCTGGTGCTGGTGCGATCACGCTGGCCGATGCCCGCACCATGGCCCGCGAACTGTCCATACAGGCTGCCAAGGGCGAGGCGCTGGAAGGCAAGCGCACCAAGGCCCGCAAAGCCGCTGCACAGGCAAAGGCCGAGGCGTTGACGCGCCGGACCTTCCGCGATGTTGCCGAGGAGTTCATTGATCGCAAAGAGGGCGGCTGGCGCAATGACAAGCATCGCAAGCAATGGCGCAACACGCTGGCGACCTATGTCTATCCGATCATTGGCGACGTGCCCGTTTCGCTGATCGGGACCGATCACGTTTTGCAGGTGCTGGAGCCGATCTGGACCGACAAGCCGGAGACCGCCAGCCGAGTGCGGGGCAGAATTGAAAACGTGCTGTCCGCCGCGAAGGTGCAGGGAATGCGCTCTGGCGAGAACCCGGCACTCTGGCGCGGGCATCTGGACCATATCCTTCCCAAGCCGGGGAAGTTGAACCGGGGTCACCATGCCGCGCTTGCCTATGGCGAGTTGCCCGCATTCATGGCGGACCTTCGCAAGCGGGAGGCAGTAGCGGCGCGGGCGCTGGAGTTTGCCATTCTGACAGCCGCGCGCACCGGCGAGGTGATCGGGGCGACATGGGCCGAGGTTGACCTAGCGGCGGCTGTCTGGACCGTTCCCGCCAGCCGAATGAAGGCAGGCAAGGAACATACTGTGCCGCTCTCACCGCGCGCTGTGGCCATTCTGGAGGCTCTCCAGCCCCTTAACACCAAAAGCCGCGCCGATGCCCCGCTGTTCCCTGCCAATGACGGCGAGGCGCTGTCCGGGATGGCCATGGCGATGCTTATTCGCCGGATGCAAAAGACAGAGCAGGCCGAGGGCCGCGCCGGGTGGATTGATCGCAAGGAAGGCGGGCGATTGATTACCTCGCATGGCTTCCGCTCCACATTCCGCGATTGGGCTGGCGAGCAATCGGCATTCCCCCGCGAAGTGATCGAACATGCCTTGGCACACCAGATACCGGACAAGGCCGAGGCATCCTATGCCCGCGCCACCCTGCTACCCCGCCGCGTCAAGCTGATGGAGGCATGGGCCGAGTATTGCGCCTGCCTCACCGCAGTTGGCGGTACGGTAACGCCGATCCGGCAGGCCGAAGTGGTCTAATGTTTCACCAGGCGCTCGGCAAGATGTAAGCGGACCAGCAAAGGGATTGCGCCCAAGGGCTGGCCCTGCCCGTCAGGTGTATCGATCGACTTGCCGGCGTGGCTCGGTCAGTGCGCCGGCCTGCGAGGTCATCGGCGAATTTGCCGGGTCATCCGAGCTCCCTGGCGGTTCTGGAACTAAAAGGATCGAAAACCAATCTGCCGCTTCCGACGTCTTTGGATGATGATCGTACAAAGGGCCGATCTTGGGACTTAGCAGTCGTTCCCTCGCGAAGGGCACAACGGTGGGTTCTAGTCTAAAACCGGCCGCCTACTTCCGCCACATCTCTCGGAGCCCCCAACTACAACGGTCACGAGAGTAGTAGGGCCGCGCCTGGTCGCCCACAGAGCAAGTGCTGACCTTCGTTTCTTTCGAGCCAGTATCTTGGATTCTTTACACACCGATCGCGCGACTTGTTCTCTCCTGGGCGCCGGATCCGCGAGGGTCGGCAAATCGGGTTTGTCGGAGATCATTCCTGAAGTTCTGCCGATTCCACCTCAGCATTGCAGCAGGCTTACCCAACCTCTGATCATTCAGTGATCCCTCGTCCCTGTCCAGCCACCGCCCAGCGCCTGGTAAAGCTGCACCCGCCCAGTCAGCGCGTCCGACTGCAGGCTCACGAGCGTCAGGTCGGCATTGAGCAGCCCGCGTTGGGCATCGAGCTGTTCGAGATAGCTCGAGTAACCCGCGCGGTAGCGGTTGGTGGCAAGCCGCAGGGCCTCGGCAAGCGTATCGCGCTGGTGGCGGGCGAGCGCGATCTGCGCGTCGGCGGCGCTGATCGCGGCGAGCGCATCCTCCACTTCGCGCAGGCTTTGCAGCACGGTGCGGCGATAGGCGAAGGCCGCTTGATCACGCTGACCGGCGGCTGCTTCCACGCCGGCGCGCATGCGTCCGCCCGCGAACAGTGGCGCAAGCACGCTGCCGCCCGCCTGCCATAGTGTGATCGGATCCGCGAGCAGGCTGGACATCGCGAGGCCGCCACTGGCGCCGAGGCGCAGTTGCGGCAGGAAGCGCTTCCGCGCGGCGCGCAGCGCCGCATCGGTTGCAGCAAGCTGATCGGCGGCTTGCGCGATGTCGGGACGACGGTCGAGCAGGTTGGACGGCAGGCTGGCAGGGACTTGCGGGACAGCAAGGGCGGACAGTGCACGGCTGCGCGCGATGGCGCGGGGTGGTTCACCGGTCAGCTGGCTCAGACTGTCTTCGGTCCGCCGGACTGCCCCTTCGATCTGGGGAATGATCTGCGTGGTCCCATCGTACTCGGCGCGGGCCTGCTCCAGTTCGAGCTTGGGCGAATACCCGGCCCGGTCGCGCGACTGTGCGATTCGCAGGGATCCGCCGCGGGCCGCCAATGTGTCGCGGGCCACCTGGAGGCGGGCATCGAGACCGAGCAGCACGATGTATTGGCTGGCCACCGCACCGGCGATGGCGAGCCGCACGCTGTCGTGTGCCGCCTCGCTCGCAAGGAAGACCTGCCGGGCTGCCTCGGTGGAATCCGCGAGCCTACCGAACAGGTCCACTTCATAGCCCGCCACGACCTGCGGCTGCACGAAGTCCTGATCGAGCGGTCTGCCAAAGGCGCTCACAGTGCGCGAGTGGCCGCCCCCGGCGCCGAGATCGAGGGTCGGCAGAAGTTGCGACCGCGCGAGGGCAACGTTCGCGCGCGCCTCACGCACGCGCCCGGCGGCAATGGCGATGTCCGGATTACTGGCGATCGCGCGGCTGACGAGATCGACGAGCACGGGATCGCCGAAGCTGTCCCACCAATTCGGATCGATACGGTCCACGCTCGCATCGAGCTCGCCGCGCCAGGTGGCAGGCGGCGAAAGCTGTGGCACTTCAGCGGGCTTGCCGCCCGCGGCGCACCCCGCCAGGAGCAGTGTCGCCAGCAGTGGCCAGCGGCGGGTCATGGCCTTCCTCCGCGCGTATCGACGCTGACTTCCACCGACATGCCTGGCCGCAGTCGCCGCGCCGCCGCCTGCCCGGGCTCGACCGCAATCCGCACGGCGATCCGCTGCGCAACCTTGACGAAGTTGCCGGTCGCGTTGTCGGGCTTGAGCACCGCGAACTCGGAACCTGCCGCCGGGGCAATGTTCTGGACATGGCCATCCAGTTCGGCACCGCCCAGCGCATCGACGCGGAACCGCGCTGGCTGCCCTACGGCCATGCGATGAGTTTGCGCTTCCTTGAAATTGGCCACGACCCAGACGTCGCGCGGCACCAGAAACACGAGCTGGGTGCCCGGCGTGACGTAGGCGCCGCTGCGCACCCCGATCTCCGAGAGCTGGCCATCGACCGGCGCACGTATCACCGTGTTATCGAGATCGATCTGGGCAAGTCGCAACTGGGCGCGTGCAGCGTCGACCGCCGCACGCAAGCCTTCACGCCCGACGATCACGGTGCGCACGTCCTGTGTGCCGATGGCCCGTCCGGCACTGGCCTGGCGGACTCCGGCCGCTGCGGCCATCAGCGCGGCACGGGTCTGGTCGCGCTCGCGCTCGGAGATCGAGCCGTCCGCCACCAGCGCGTCGGCGCGCTTCATGTCGGCCTGCGCGCGTTCGAGCTGTGCGGCGGCATTGGCGATCGCGGCGTCCTGGCTTTGCGTCGCCGTCTCGCGCGAGCGTTGGGCCTGCGCCGAGTTGGCCAGCGCTGCCTCTTGCGCGGCGACGTTCGCCTCGGCCTGCGCGACCCGCGCGCGGTAGATGCGGTCGTCGATCGTGGCGATGATCTGACCCGCCTTGACTTCTGCGAAGTCCTGAACCGGGACCGAGGTGACGTAGCCATTGACCTGCGGGCTGATGATGGTCACCCGCCCCCGCACATAGGCATTGTCGGTTGCCTCGGTCAGCCCGGCGAAAGGCGGCAGGCGCCAAGCGTAGAGCAGCGACAGGACTGCGAACAGCGCGATGGCGATGATCGCAAGGACGGTCACTTGGCTCTTTTGCGGTGGCCGCCAGCCTTGCGGTGCGGTGCCGGACACTTGCGGATCGCTGGCCGAGGCCGGTGCTTCGGCGGTGGCTTCACTCATCGTCTGGCCTCATGGTCTGGATTGGTTTGCCGCAGCGGCGGCAGCTTGCGCCATGCGCTGCTGGAGCTGGATGACAGGGGATGGCTCGCGGCGGCGCCAGATCGAGATGCGGATGGCGATGCCCCACAGCTCGGTCAGGACAGCAAGCACGCCGACGAGCAGGAACACATCGTTGAAGGCTAGGATGTTCGCCTCCCGCGCCACCTGCTGGGAAAGCAGCGCACCGCCCTCTGCACCGCGATAGGCGGCATCGCCTTGCGTGGAGGCGAAGACGCCGGAGGTTGCCCGCATTCGTCCGGCGACAAGCGGGTCGGTCATCACGATCGACTGGACCAGTTCGTGCGAATGGTACTTCTCGCGCGCGGTCTGGAACGTGCCGAGAAGGGCGCTTCCGGCAAGACCGCCCACGCTCTGGCTCATCGCGAAGATCACGACGAAGCTGATGAAGTGCTTCGGCCCAGCCAAAAGCGTGCGCGAGATGCCGATGACCATGGCCTGTGCGAGGAACAGCAGCGAAGCAAACCCGATCAGCGCCTGGCTGAAGTACAAGTTCTCCGGCCGGGTGAGGTTCGTCGCGGAGGCGTCGATGAAGGCGCCGACCGCGATCAGCACCACGGCGATATTGAACGGGGTTGAAAGCTGGGTTGGCCGAAACGTGACCACCGCCGTCGCAAGGCCTGCAAGTGATGCGGCCACGATGACAAGGTTCAGCGTCACCATCTGGTCGTTCGTCATCCCCAGCACCGTCAGCAATCCGACTGACCCGAAGGCCTGTTCGGAAAGCAGAACACGAATGGTTGTGGCCACCAGGATCAGCCGCAGCAGTTCACGCGTGCCCAGCCAGTGCGTGTTGATCAGCGGATTCTTGCGGAAATGCTCGGTCAGCAGCGCGGCCCCGATCAGGATCACGCTGGCCACAAGCGCGATGCCAAGCCACGGCCGCTCGGTCCACCATTCGATGCGCCCTTCGGAAAGCACCGCGATGAGCAAGGCAGCGCCCGGCGCGAAGAGCGCGAAGGTCAGGAGGTCGAGCGGTTCGAACACCTTCTCGCGCTCGCTCGGCGGAACCGGCAAGGCCATGACCGCCGCCAGCGTCGCCAGCGCCAACCCCAGCTCGAACCAGTAAAGCATGTGCCAGTCGCCCCATTCGAGAAGATGCGGGGAAAGCGCACGGGCGAGCGGGCTTGCAAGCTGGGGCACGCAGATGCCGATCATTGCCCCTGCCAACCGCTTTGGCGCAGGCATGCTTTGCATGAAATAGAGAATGGTGAGCGTAGAAAGCCCGCTCGCCGCAACGCCGCTCGCCGCGCGCACCGCGACAGCAGACCAGAAATCGTGCGCGAAAAGATGCAGCAGGGTGGTGAGTGCATAGGCGGCCAGCATCCAGCGGATGAACGGCTGGAGCCCGAACTGCTGGCGATACTTCACCAGCAACAGGTTGGACGGCACGTTGGTCATGAAATAGGCAGCGGTGAGCCAGGTCGCCTCGTCGCTGTAGAGCCCGAGCGAGCCTTGCGCGAAAGCGAGGTTCACTTGCGTGAGCGCATTGCCGAGCCCACCGGTCACGCCGACCAGCGCGCCGATGGCGAAGTAGCCGCGGCGCCGCCAGACCGGATGGTCCGGATTGGCCGGCGACCCCGGCAACGTCGGCCGCTCATGCGGCTTGAACACATATTCGGCAGGCTTGTCCATCAGCACGCCCCTGTTGCGCGATTGGACGCAGACCACATCATGTGCGCCAGTGCCCGTTGGCTGCGGCCACCGTCTGGAAATGCACCGCCACGACGTGCGACGATGCGATCAGCGCATTGGCGTCCTCCTCGTAGACCGGGCGCAACCGCGCACGCACCTCGTCCGACGGTTGGGTGAGCTTCACTCCCATCCGGGAAAGTTTCACCGCAAGTGCGAAGCCCGCCTCGGGTGTATCGGTGATGAGCGTTTCGAGCCAGGTGGTCACGATCAGTCTCCAGTGCAGGAAGTAAAGAATATGCGTTTCCGAAGCCTGCCTGCAATTCAGGATCCATCGAAATTTATACTGTATCTCTAGTTACTTGGCTTCCGGAAAAGCTGTATGTCAAATCGTCGGGATAGTCCCGCACAAATACCTTGGTCAGGCCCGGATGCGACAGCGTGACGGGCCGTTTGTCTGGCGGCCGGATGGGCTGCCGGCACCAATCAGCATGGGCACCTTGCAAACTCCATGGCGGGACGACAGGCTCGCACGTTAAGCCTCGCGCGCTTCAATGATTATCCGGCCAGCCTGCACCTGACTGTTGCCGGAAGCTGGGCAATTCCCGATGCGACCAGATTGCGGTAGGAGCGCTGCGGGACATTTTTCCCGAGAGGTTGTCCCGATGCCGCACCTGCCCGATTTCGAAGCCTGGGCGATTTTCGCGAAGGTCGCCGAGCGCGGCAGCTTCAGCCAGGCGGCGGAAGAGTTGGGCCTTGCCAAAACAACCGTGTCGAAGGCCGTCACCCGGCTCGAAGCCCGTTTGCAGACGACCTTGTTGCACCGGACGACGCGCTCCCTCTCACTGACGGAAAGCGGCCGCCTCTCGCTCGAACGGGCAACGCGCATCATGGCCGATGGCGCTGCGGTGGAGGCTGAAATCCTCGAGGAAGCGGCGATCCCGCGCGGCCTGATCCGGCTTGCGAGCACAACGGCGTTCGGCATCCAGCAGGTTGCTCCTTTGCTGCCGGCGTTCATGGCGCGCTATCCCGAGATTGAGGTTCATTTCGAACTCACCGACCGCCGGATCGACCTCATTACGGAAGGTGTCGATGTGGTGCTGCGAGCAGGGCCGGAACCAGATTCCTCGCTGCGCATCAGCAAGCTGTTCGCCTTCCGCGTGCCGCTTGTCGCCTCGCCAGCCTACTTCGAGAAGCACGGCAGACCCGAGCATCCGGAAGAACTGACGCGGTTTCCGGCGCTGGTCTTCACGCATATGGTTGGCGCGGAAGCCTGGCACTTTCGCCATGCAGTCCATGGCGAGGTGACGGTTCAGGTCGAGGGGCCGATCCATATCAACAACGGTGTGGCGGCTGTTCCGGCCCTGCTTGCCGGACTTGGCATAACCGCGCTGCCAGAGGCCTATGTTTCCGATGAACTGGCGGACGGCCGCCTCGAAGAAGTGCTCAAGGATTGGCCGGTGCGGCCTGCGCCTGTCCATGTCGTCACCCCTCCCGGCCGGGCCCGACCGGCACGGGTGCGCGTGCTGCTCGAGTTCCTTCGCCAGCATTTTGCCACGAAATCGTGGGCGGTCGGCATCGAATCTTGACCGGTCAGATGGCAAAGCGGAACACGATGCCGATCGCTGTCACGGCACATGCGATGGTGAGCGGAATGGAGAGGATCTGGATGATCGCAGCCCGGCCATCGACATGGCCGGTCCAGGTCTCGATGCCGTTTGTCATGAACCTCGGCATGTCGAGACGGCCCGACCGGCTCTCCGTCCTGAGGAAAATGGCAGGAACCGAAAGGTACATGGTGACGTAAAGCGCGCTGATGACAACCATCATGGCAGCATCGGCGGACCGCATGAACAGGGCGATGAACGCCGCCATGATCAGGCCGTAGGAGCCGAGGATCATCAAGCCGATTTCGCGGGGAAGATCGGGTGCGGCCGCCTCGCCCATCATCGGCGGGCGGACGGGGATATCCAGAGCTTCGGCCCGGATGTCGAAACCTTCGTGCAAAGCGTACATGGTCGTTTTCCTTTCGGGTTGCCACGCCGGAACAGCGGTTCCGGCGCGCAAGAGTGTTCAGGCAATCGTGATGCGGACATCGATGTTGCCGCGGGTCGCATTCGAATAGGGACAGGCCAGATGGGCGGCAGCGACGATGCGCTCGGCAGCACCGCGATCCAGACCTGGCAGATCGACCGCAAGCGCGACGGCGAGCGCGAAGCCCTGCCCGTTGCCGCTCGGCCCGATCCCGACGGTGGCCGTGACGTTGGCGTCAGCGGGAATTGCGGCCTTTTCCTGCGCGGCGACAAACTTGATCGCGGAGAGAAAGCAGGCGGCATATCCTGCGGCAAAGAGCTGCTCCGGATTGGTTCCCGCCGCTCCGTCGCCACCAAGTTCCCGGGGCGCCGCGAGCTGAACGCGCAGCGCGCCGTCGGCACTGGCGGCGCAGCCGGTGCGGCCTCCGACGGCAGTGGCCTGCGTCTGGTACAGTATCTTCATGGTCGTGTTCCCTTGCGTGGTGGGAGGCGCGGTTCAGGCCGCGGCAGCGAGTGCGGTGACGGCGCCGGGCACCGCACGAAACGCCACGCCCAGCCGGTTGTAGGTGTTCATCAGGCCAATCGCGATCGTGAGGTCCGCAAGGGCTTTGGCATCGAAGACAGCGCTGGCAGCAGCATAGTCGGCTTCCGGCACGCCGGTTTCAGCCACGCGCGTCACGGTCTCGGCCCAGGCGAGCGCAGCGCGCTCCTGCTCGGAGAACAACGGGCCCGCCTCCCGCCAGACCGGCACAAGTGCTAGCTTTTCGGGCGCTGCGCCGCGTTTGGCGAGATCGCGCATGTGCATGTCGATGCAGTAGGCGCAGCCATTGATCTGGCTGATGCGCAGATAGACAAGATCGACAAGGCCCACAGGGAGGCCTGATTGCAGGATATGGCCATAGACCTGGCCCAGCGCCTTTATCCCGGCGGGGCTGGCTGCGGCATAATCGAGGCGAGCGGACATGGCAGATACTCCTTTAACATGGCCGCTGCCCACCGTTTGCGAGATTGCAGGATGGGGCGGCTTCGGGATCCGGAATAGGCCCAGAAGCCGCTGCCGATTAGAACCAGTCGGCCATCACACTTGTGCCCGTACGCAGCATAGTTGGAGTGATCCAGCATTTGCAGGAGCGGCGCGGAGATTGCCGTGTAGCGTTACACTGGTGCTGCGCCACAGGATGACCCAGTCAGCCCCCGTAAATGTTGAAAAAGCAAGTATTTGGCCATGATGAGTCGTCAGGCCCTGACCCCCACGGCAATCGCGCTAAACCGCTTCGGGCTCGGTGCACGATCTGATGAGACTGTGCCGGTAGATGCCCGGCGCTACCTTCTCGATCAGTTCGCCCGGTTCGACGTCGCCCCCGCAGCCTTCGTCCAGCTGCCGGACGGTCGCGCGTTGGTTGCCGAGTACCTGATGGAGCGGCGCGAAGCACGCATGATGCCGGAAAGCGCAGGGCAAAGCCCACCACAACCCAGCGACACGCAGACCAACCTGCGGCGCGACTACGCAAAGGAAGCCCGGAACTTATACCACCAGTCAGCCCAGGCGCGGATGGCAAGCGCGATCGCTAGCACGGCGCCGTTCGCCGAGCGCATGGTCCATTTCTGGGCAAACCACTTCTGCGTCTCTGCGGACAATCCGCAGACCATCGCAATGGTGGGCGGCTTCGAGCAGACCGCAATCCGGCCGCACGTGCTTGGCAAGTTCAGCGATATGCTCATGGCCGTCGTGCAGCATCCGGCGATGCTGATCTATCTGAACCAGGCCCAGTCCATAGGTCCGAACAGCCGGGCGGCCGAAATGGAGCAGGAGCGCCAGCCCGGCAAGAAGCGCGGACTTAACGAAAACCTCGCGCGCGAGATTATGGAACTGCATACGCTCGGCGCACGATCAGGCTACACGCAGGCTGACGTGACCGAGTTTGCCAGGGCGCTGACCGGCTGGGGCGTTTCGGGAATTGGCGGCAAGACAACGGGCGATCCCCTCGCCTTCCAGTTTCGCCCTGGCCAGCATGAGCCGGGCACCAGAACGATCATGGGCCGGACCTATGCGCAAGCCGGACCTGAGCAGGCCCGCGCAATTCTGGCGGATTTTGCGGCAGCACCTCAGACCGCAGCGCATGTCGCCACAAAACTCGCCCGCCACTTTGCCGGCGATACACCGCCACAGTCGCTGATCGACAAGCTGAGCCGGACCTTCCTCTCGACCGGTGGCGACCTTCCAGCACTCTATCGCACCGTTGTCGAAAGCCCGGAGGCATGGACGCCGGCGCCGACCAAGTTCCGCACGCCCTGGGAATGGGCGGTCGCATCGCTGCGCGCGGTAGGTCCGGACCCGCTGGAGAAGATCCAGACCGCCAATGTTCTTGAGCAGCTTGGCCAGCCGATATGGAAACCGGGCTCGCCCGCGGGATGGGATGACATGGCGGCAAGCTGGGCAGCGCCCGATGCGCTGCTGCGCCGTGTCGAGGTGGCCCAGCGCATCGCCTCCTTCGCGGCTGATCGGATCGACGCACGCGCCACTGCACCGATGCTGTTTCCCGGATCGCTCGATCCTGTGACCGCCGAGCAGATCGCGGGCGCGGAAAGTCCTGTCACGGCGTTCGCGCTGCTACTCGTCTCGCCCGACATGTTGAGGAGATAGACGTGTCCCCTGCTCTCGATCGGCGCTCGTTCATTTCCACCGCTGCGCTGGCCGCTGGCTCGGCTTTCCTGCCGCGCATGGCGTTTGCTGCCGCTCCAACCGAGCGGCGGTTCATCTTCATCATCCAGCGCGGCGCGGCCGATGGCCTCAACATCGTCATCCCCTATGCGGACCCTGTTTATCGGACCTTGCGCGGCGCACTGGCGATCGATCCAGCCAGGGCGACGAAGCTCGACGGAACCTTCGCGCTGCATCCGGGACTCACCGAGATTGGCAAAATGTATGGCGAGAAGCAGGCACTCTTCGCTCATGCGGTCGCATCTCCCTATCGCGAGCGGTCGCACTTCGACGGGCAGAACGTGCTCGAGACCGGCGGCGAGACGCCTTACGTCGTCAAGGATGGCTGGCTGAACCGTCTCGCCGGACTGGTGCAAGGTCCGCACGAAACGGCGATCGCGCTCGCCCCCACTATTCCGCCAGCGCTTCGTGGCGCCACGCCAGTCACGTCCTATGCGCCGTCGAAGATTCCCACCCCCTCGGACGATCTCATGCTGCGGGTCGGCCAGCTCTATGCGAGCGATCAGCAGCTCCACCCCCTTTGGTCCGCCGCGCTCGAAGCAAGGATGGTTGGCGAAAGCATCGCGACCGAGAAGGGCGCCGCAGCCCTCGGACAGCTCGCAGCGAGTTTCCTGACCAAACCGGATGGACCGCGGATTGCCATGCTCGAAACCGGTGGCTGGGATACGCACTCGGCTCAGGACACGCGGCTGAACGCCCAGCTCAAGCAGCTTGACGCATTGGTGGCGGCGTTGCGTACCGGCTTGGGGACATTCTGGAGCAAGACCACTGTGCTGATTGCCACCGAGTTCGGACGGACTGCGGCAGTCAACGGCACAGGCGGCACCGATCACGGCACAGGAGCCGTTACCATGCTCCTTGGCGGCTCCGTCAACGGCGGACGCGTGCTCGCCGATTGGCCAGGCCTTGCTACCAGCCAACTCTATGAAGGGCGTGACCTCAGGCCAACACTGGACCTTGACGCCTTCATCACCGGCGCGGCAGCCGAAGGGCTGGCGCTTGATCCAGAGCGGGTTGCGCGACAGTTGTTCGCGCGCGCCTCTCAGCGACCGATCTCCGGGCTGGTGGTTTAGCCGGAGTGGAGAGCATCCAGCCTCAGCTGCTTGCGGCGAAAGGTGAAATCCCGCTGCGCGGTGCGAGATTCTGGACGGAGGAAAGTCGGGAACACCTAAAGCCCCGCCGTTAGTCGGCGTATCCTCGTCGAGCCCTTCGCCCAGCGCCGCGATGGCCAGAAGTCCCGGTTTGAGGCGAGCCAACCGTCAAGGCATCAGCCACAGCGCCGCTGGACGGCAGACCACATCGACCCCGGCAAAAGAAATTTTCAGCGCGAATGCATCCGCGGCTGCTCCTCCTTCGTAAGCCTTGCTGAAAGCCGGGGACGTTCGACCCGGCAGGGCAAGGGAGCATACCTCATCATGTTGTCCGTTGAGACGAAGATCGCCCGTGCGGTCTCCGCCGGGATCGTACTTTGCGCCGTCCCGCTGACCACCGCGCATGCCGCCGAGGCGGCCACGGCGGAAGCGGAAACTTCGGTGGCGGCTGCCGCCGAAGCAGCCCCGCCAGACAGCCCTGCTGCAGAACCGGCTGGCCCCGCACCGCGTGGTTCGTTTCTGCCCCAAGGCGGACGCCTGCTGCTCACCGGCGGTGTTTCGACGATCGAAGGCGCGGGCGGCGGCGGCATCGTGCCCTGGGCGCTGATCGGCAGCTATTCGACGCGCAACCAGATTGGCGCTAGCGCGTTCGTAACCGGGGTCGATACCCAGGATTTCACCCTCGCCTCCTATGGCGGCGCAGTGAGCTTCTACAATCGGCTCGAGCTTTCGGTCGCGCGGCAGAACTTCAATCTGCGCGAAGTCGGCGCCGCCATCGGGCTCGGCAATCGCTACACCATCAGCCAGACGATCATTGGCGCCAAGCTGCGGTTGTTCGGTGATGCCGTGCTCGATCAGGACACGATCCTGCCGCAGGTCGCGGTTGGCGTGCAGTACAAGATCAATGACGACAAGACGGTCGTGGGCGGTGCGTTCGGGCTGAAGCGCAAGGGCGTCGACATCTATGCCTCGGCGACCAAGATCATCCTCTCGCAGAGCCTTCTGCTCAATGCCACATTGCGGCTGACGAAGGCCAACCAGTACGGCATCCTCGGCTTTGGCGGACTCGGCGGCAAGGATCAGGCCTACAAGCCGCAGTTCGAAGGCTCGGCAGCACTTCTGCTGACTCGCAAGCTCGCCATCGGCGGAGAATACCGCACCAAATCGAACCGACTTGAAGGGGCACTGGGGGGCACGTCGTTCCGCGAAGAGAACGCCTACGATTTCTTTGTCGCCTATGCCCCCACCCGCAACATCTCGATCACCGCGGCCTACGCACGGCTCGGGCAGATCGCGCTCGCCCGCCAGAACGGGGCCTACGTCTCGCTCCAACTCGGCTTCTGATCAGCTTTCATCAAGGACACTGCCATGTCGAAGACCACCCTTTCGCTGGCGCTGCTGCTCGGCATCCCGACCGTCGCATTTGCGCAGGAGAACCTCGCCCCAAAGTATAATGTCACCGAGCCTGGCATGAGCGATCCGTCGATCAAACCCAAGGCTCCCACGGTTCCGGTGATCACCGATGACGAGCATCTCTACGAGACCTTCGGCGGCCGGGAAGGTCTTAGCGCGCTGATGGACGATGCCATGGCGCGCTGGCTCAGGAACCCCAAGACGCGGCCCTTTTTCGAGAATGCCGACCAGACAAAGATCAAGGCGCTGCTGGTCGAGCAGTTCTGCGTCATCATGCATGGCCCCTGCAACTACTCGGGACGCACCATGGCAGAGGCGCATCGCGGCATGAACGTGAAGGAGGGCAACTTCTATGGCCTCGTGGAGGAACTCCAGGTGGCGATGAACAAGCGCCATATTCCCTTCCGCGCCCAGAACCGCCTGATCGCCGCTCTCGCGCCGATGCACCGCGACATCATCGACAAATGATCGCCGCGCGGCCCTTGATGATCGCTCTTGTGGCGGGCGGTGTGTTGGCACTGGCCGCCACTGCCCGGGCAGAACCTGCCGACAACTTGCCCGGCGCGAAGCTCTACCAGGCGCGGTGCGGCACCTTTCACAGCCTCGATGCCAACAAGATCGGTCCGGCGCATCGCGGGGTGTTCGGCAGAGTAGCCGGCAATGCCCCCGGGTACAGCTATTCGCCCGCGCTCAAGTCGTCAGGCATCATCTGGAATGCTGCAAACCTCGATCAATGGCTGCAAGGCCCGCAGAAGCTGGTCAAGGGTTCGAAGATGTACTTCGTGGTGCCCGGGGCCAGTGATCGCGCGGCGATCATCGAATACCTTCGCACCGCCCCAGGCAAATGAACCCTCATCGCGGCGGTGCGAGCCGGAGCAGCTATTCAGGCAGGCCGAAAAATGGGCGTTAACAGAATGATCCGACCGCACCCGCATTGTGACAGAGGGATAGCGATGCTAATTCTCGGCCGATGACTGCCCTTTCCATTGATCCAGAGCAGTCCTTCCTGGTTGCTGCGCTCCAGCGCGTTGCCGGCGGCGACAAGCTTGCCTTCCGCGAGCTCTACCGCAGAACCTGCGCGAGGCTCCTTGGCGTCTGCTTGCGCGTCACCGCGGATCGTCAGGAAGCGGAGGACGTGCTGCAGGAGGTCTATGTAGCCGTCTGGCAGAAGGCAGCGATGTTCGATCCGGCGCGCGCCAGTCCAATCACATGGCTGGCGGCTCTAGCGCGCAATCGCGCGATCGATCGTCTGCGCGCGAACGGACGGCGGATCACCACGCCCCTCGAAAGCATCGAGGAACCCGCCGACGAGAGCGCTGGCGCACTCGAGCAGTTGCTCGAAGCCGAAAGCGAGCACGACATCACGGTTTGCATCGAGGAACTGGCAAAAGGCGATGCTGTGCTGGTGCGCACAGCATTCTTCCAGCAGGCGACCTATGCCGAACTGGCGACGCGCTCCGGTATGCCGCTTGGCACGGTCAAGAGCCGTATCAGACGCGCGCTGATCAAGTTGAGGGCGTGCCTGTCATGAGCGATGAAGACGATCTGTTGGCCGGCGAAATTGCGCTCGGGCTTCTTGATGGACCGGAGCGCGAGGCGGCGGTCGGCCGCCTTGGCAACGACGCCGCGCTGGCGGAGCGGGTTGACTGGTGGCGTGAGCGCTTCGAACCGCTTTCGGCCGGTGACATCGTGGAGCCGAGCGAAGGCCTTTGGCAGCGTATCGAGGCCATGCTGCCGGGCAACGACAATGCCGCAGTCATTGAAGCGCGGCGCTGGCGGGCGGCAGCGCTGGCGGCGACGGTCGTCGCGGGGCTGCTCGGGGTGGCTCTCGTGCTGCGCCCTGCGCCTGTGCCGCCGGCAGCGCCATCTGCAACGGCTCCACCCTCGGCACCGGTCCTTCTCGCCAGCATTGTCAGCGAAAGCGGAGTTGTCGCAACGATCGCTTACAACCCGACCGCCGGCGATCTTACGATTGCCCCCGGCAAGTTCGATGCTGGCAAGCGCGACGCCGAACTGTGGATCATCCCGGCAGATGGCACTCCGCGCTCACTTGGCACAATCGATCCAACCCGCGCAGCCACGCGCCCGGCACGCTCCGACGTCCGCCGTCTGATCGCGCGGGGCGCGAGCTTCGCGATCTCGCTTGAGCCTCGCGGCGGATCGCCCACGGGCCTGCCGACAGGCCCCATCCTCGGGACTGGGAAAATCAGCGGGAGTTGAAGCCGCAACGCATCCGCGTGCCGCTTTGCGTCGTATCTCCTGTGCCACCCGGACTAAGGGTGGTCACGAGACAGGAGACATTCTGCGTATGCGTAGGTTTCACACGATCGCCGCGATCATGGCCGTAGCAGTCGCCCCTCTGACCGCGCTGGCCGGCCATGCGCTGGCCAATCCCATGGTCGGCGGTGCAGCGATGTACAGCACCAAGACCATCGTCGACAACGCGGTCAACTCGAAGGACCACACCACGCTGGTGGCTGCGGTCAAGGCGGCCGGGCTGGTTGATACCCTTGCCGGCCCAGGCCCGTTCACGGTCTTCGCACCGACCAACGCCGCCTTCGCCAAACTTCCCGCAGGCACTGTCGAGACGCTGGTGAAGCCGGAAAACAAAGCCATGCTGACCTCGATCCTCACCTACCACGTAGTGGCTGGCCGCATGACCAGCAGCGACATCGCCAAGGCGATCAAGGCCGGGCACGGCCGCGCGACGCTGACCACCGTGCAGGGCGAAGCCCTGACGGCAACGATGCACGGCAGTATGCTCATGCTGACGGATGCGAAGGGCGGCCACGCCATGGTCACGATTGCCAATGTCATGCAATCGAACGGCGTGATTCACGTCGTCGATACGGTTCTCATGCCCTGAGCGAGGGGCTCAAAAACCCCTGGCCCGCAGCCGCCTGATCTCGGCTGCGGGCGTTTCGGTCGTCGGAGAAGGCAGAGGAGATCTCCGCCAAAAACGCTTGTGCCGTGATGGCGGAGACCGTGCGCATTAGCGCAGTTTCCGGAACACAGCCCGGGGTTCACTGCTCCGTGCAGAACGAAGCCTGCGACGGAGCCCCCCCCTCTCTGCGCAGAGCCAGGCGGCGGGTTCTGCCAAAAGCGGAAGCTTGCAACGAGATAGTCGAACGACTGGTTTTGGTCGGCACGAGCCTCGCAGCATTTCCTACGGGGGCCACCTGACGTTCTTCCGATGGCCAATTTTGGCCAACGGAGAGTGAACATGGAATTGCCTGAAACCGAACACACATCCCCCAAGCGCCAGGTCTGGAACGCTGGGCGCACTGTCGGCGCGAAACGGGCGCTGAAGCCGAAGCAAATTTGGGAGATCAGATTCTACCTCAATCAACGCCGCCGCTTGCGAGATCGGGCCTTGTTCGACCTCGCCATCGACAGCAAGCTGCGTGGCTGCGACCTCGTGCAGATGAAAATCGGCGACCTTGTCAGCGGTGGGCAGATCCGAACGCGCGCGATTGTCATGCAGCAGAAAACTGGAAGGCCTGTTCAATTCGAACTGCTGCCCGACGCTCGGAACAGCCTCTTGGTGTGGCTTGAACGCCGCGGCGGCACGGTGGACGATTATGTCTTTCCAAGTCGGGTTGATCACAACGGCCATTTGAGCACCCGCCAGTACGCCCGGCTTGTCGATGAATGGGTGACTGGGGTTGGTCTAATGCGAAGTGACTATGGCACCCACTCGCTTCGCCGGACGAAGGCGTCAATCATCTATCGGGCGACCGGCAACCTGCGCGCGGTCCAGATCCTCCTCGGCCATAGCAAGATCGAGAATACGGTCCGCTACCTCGGAATTGACGTTGAGGATGCTCTTGCCCTCGCCGAGAATACCGAGATCTGAACCGTTGGCTCCTCGCTGCTGGCGAGGGGCCAACTTTGACGGGCCTGGGACGAAGCTGCCGTTTAGGTTCAGCCCGCCAAATGTCGGCTTCAGCCGAAAGCAGCCTTCGTGGAGGCTACGTCGGTTGGGAACACCATGCCTGCTGTCAATGAAAATGAAACTGGATTCATTTTCATTGACAGCAGGCATCCGATCGAATTAGTCCA
>OFDC01000894.1_pt1 | contig 18256 bp, 10 predicted proteins | sample 1520941 | NCBI WGS metagenome assembly OFDC01 (sample SAMEA94258168, study PRJEB24077) | hot springs metagenome | biome: Aquatic biome; feature: Water | place: India | collected 2012-12-06 | depth 5 m | reverse complement strand
AGACGCTCTTGCTCATCGAGACCGGCTACGCCGCGAGATCTGGGTAACGATGAGGCCTGAAGGCCACGGCACCGACACCCAAGCCCCTGCGATGCAGGGGCTTCACGCCACAGAAGCCGTCGCGCGGCCCATCCTCCCTGGGAGCCTGCGCGCAGCGCGGGCTTGAGATCGGTGCCGTGGCCTTCAGGCCGCGGCACTACGCGCTTGAGGTGACCCGCACGGGCGAGACGATCTGCCGGTCACCGCGGTACGCGACGAGGTAGCCCTCGGTGGTGCGCACGTCGGCGTGCCCGAGCCAGCGGGCGAGCACCGACAGCGGGACCCCGCCGCGAAAGGCCTCGGTGGCGAAGGATCGACGGGTGTCGTGCACCCCTGCTCGCGGCAGGCTCAAGGCTGCACAGGTGGCGTGAAGCTTCCGCAGCAGCCACGACTCGGTCACCGGGCGCCCACGCGGTCCAAGCGCGACGCCGAGGTACCGCTGGACCGCCTCGGCCGCGGCCCGGGCGAGCGGGATCTCGCGGGTGCGGTAGCCCTTGGTGGTCCAGGCGTTGGCGGCGGCGCCGGCCTCGGGTTCGACGCGGAGGGTCCAGCGGTCGTCGCCCTCGGCGCGCAGGGAGCCGACGTGCAGGTGGCGCAGCTCCTCGATGCGCAGTCCCGTCACGAGCAGCGCCTCGATGGCGGCACGGGCGCGGCGGTGCGGGAGCGCGGCGAGGATGCGCACCCACTCCGCGGGCGACGGGACATCGCGACGTTGGGGGCGCGAGGGCTCGCGGAGGTCCTTGCGGTCCTCGACGGCGCTGACCCGGGGGATGAGCGCGCGCGACGCGCACCAGCGCAAGCACACCCGCACGGCGCGCAGGTCGCGGTTGATGGTGCGGCGCGAGACCGTGGCGCTGCGCTGCGTGAGCCAGCGGTCGATCAGCGTCGGGGTGATGTCCGAGGCGCTGGAGATGCCTTCGCCGACGAGCCACTCCCCAAAGGCGGCGAGGCGGTTGGTGAGGTCGCGGTGGGTGCGGGCGGTGTACCCGTGGGGCGCGGCAAGGAACCGCTCGACGGCCTCGATGAGCGGAACTTCGCGCGGAGCCTCGTCCACGGTGCCCGCGGGTCCGCGCACGAGGAGCTCGGCGAGGCGCTGCTCGGCGACGGCGCGCTCCGACGTGTGGAGGCTGACCCCGTCTTTGGGCAGCGTTGAGCCCCCGCGGGCGTACCACGTGGCGCCGCGGCGGTAGAGGTGCGGACCTCGCTGACAGGTGCGGGCGCGGGCGCGCGAGCGGGCAGGCGGCATTGGCGGAGGTACTCCTCAAGCGACGCGCGATCCACCCGCAGGGAGCGTCCCATGCGAAAGCCTCCGAGCGCGCCGCGGGTGATCAGCGCCCGCACCCGCGCCGGGCGCAGCGAGAGCGCCCGAGCGACCTCGGCGACCGACAGCAACGCAGGGAGCGGGGGGTCAACGCGCATGAGACGACGCCCGCCGGGTGGATGCGGACGCGTTGAGCCTGACACCCGGCTCAAAGATGCGCAAGTGTCTCAGCGCGATGGCGCGGGGTCGTCGGGCTCGGACTGCGATCGGAGCTTCTGCGCCCACGGCCCGCGGGGGCGCGCGCCCTCGAGGATCCCGTACTGCGTCATGCGGCGATAGAGCGTCCGCCGGGGGATCCCAAGGTGCTCCGCCGCGCGGGAGCGGCTCCATCCCGTGGCTTCGAGCGCGTCGAGGATCTCCTGCCGCTGCTGCGCCTCGTGCGCGCGCAAAGTTCCCGGGGCCGCGTCGGTGGACGGTGGTGTCGGCGCGGGGACCATCGGCGCGGAGGCTGTCGGCCGAGGGAGAGTCCGCAGGGTCTCATCGGCGGCGCGTTCGGCCGCCTGGAACGCGAGGAGCACCGCGGGCATCCACCGCGCGTCCACGGGCAGCGCGCCCTGTGCGAGGAGCGCGCCGACGACAGAGAGCGCCTCGGGGAGCGCAAACGCGGGGTGGGCGTCGACCGTGCGGGGCGCGAAGGTGTCACCGAGCGCCGTGACCGCGCGCTGGAGGGCCCGCCGCGAGAGCGGACGCTTCGTGCTCAGCAGGCGCGCGAGGCCCTCCTCGGGGAGCAGGACCGCGGGCGCGGGAGACGCGAGGTGAACGACGAAGCGGAGGTCCCCCGCGACCAGCGAGAGGGAGGGGGTGAACGCGAGCGGGGGTGAGTCACCCATCAGCCGGGATCATCGACGCGAGGAGGCGCACGGCGCAAGGCGGAGATGGTGAGTCACTTTGAGCGATTTCGGTGCCTTGGCCTGGAGGTCGCGACACCGATGACCCGCCAGCCGACGCGGCGCGTGGGTACGGGGAGTGTCCGCACGGCTACGGGTTTCGGGCGCGCCATGCGACACTCGGGGTGATGTCCCTCCCGGACTTCAGCGGGATCCCGCGGACGCGTTGGGTGGCCGAGAACGCGCTCGCCTTCGCGGTCCGCGACGGATTCCCGGTCTCCGAGGGGCACACCCTGGTCATCACGAAGCGCGTGGTGCCCACCTGGTTCGACGCCACCGACGACGAGCGCCGCGCCGTCATGGAGCTCATCGACACGGTCCGCACACAACTCGACGAGGAGTTCCATCCCGACGGATACAACGTGGGGTTCAACGCAGGATCCGCCGCGGGGCAGACCGTGATGCACCTGCACGTGCATGTCATCCCGCGCTACCGCGGCGACATGGACGACCCGCGCGGCGGCGTCCGCCACGTGATTCCCGCGCGCGGCAACTACCTCCGCGCGGCCGAGCGCCCGCTCGCCACCGGCGGTCGCGAGGATCCTCTCCTCGACCACCTCCTTCCCCTCCTCGCCCGTGCACACACAGTCGCGATCCTCGCCGCCTTCGTGCAAGACAGCGGCGTCGACCTCCTGCGCCCCTTGCTCTTCGACGCCGCGAGGCCGCATCCGCGGGTGCGCATTCTCACGGGCGACTATCTCCACATCACGCAGGCCTCGGCGCTCGAGACCCTCCTCGACTGGACGCTCACGCGAGGCGCCGACGGCAGCGTCGAGGTGCGCGTCTTCGAGACCGAACGCACCGTCCCGCCCACCTCGTTTCACCCGAAGTCGTGGCGGCTCGAAGGCAACGGCCTGGCGACGGCCTTCGTCGGCAGCAGCAACCTCTCCCGCAGCGCCCTGCGCCACGGCATCGAGTGGAACCTCCGCGTCGACCAGGACCGGGATCCCGTCGCATACCGCGCGGTCGTCGAGGCCTTCGACCACCGTTGGGCCCAGTCGATCCCCCTCGACGCGCGCTGGATCGCCGACTACCGCCGCCGCGCCGTCGCACGTGCACATTCACTGCCTCCCGGTGAGATCGTCGAAGACGCCCCCGCCGTGCATCCTCCGCACGCGGTGCAGCGCGCGGCCCTGGAGGCCATCGCCGCCGAGCGCGCCCGTGGAGCCCGCAGCGGTCTGGTCGTGCTCGCCACAGGGCTCGGCAAGACCCTCGTCGCCGCGCTCGACGCCGCGCGGTACGCCGAAGAAGCCGGCCGCCCCATTCGGGTGATCGTCATCGCCCATCGCGAGGAACTCCTCACGCAGGCCGCGCGACAGTTCCGCGCCACCGCCCGGGCGAAGGGCCAGGATCCTCGGGCCACGTGGTACGTCGGCGCCTCGAACGATCTCTCCGGCGACCTGGTGCTCGCCTCGGTGCAGAAGCTCGCGCGCCCCGCGGGGATCACCGCGCTCGCGGGAGAGCGGTTTGACTACGCCGTGGTCGACGAGGTCCACCACGCCGACGCCGAGAGCTACCGCCGGGTGCTCGGGGTGCTTGGCGCGGGCTTCGTGCTCGGTCTCACGGCGACCCCGGAACGCCCGGACGGTGGCGACGTGCTGGGGCTCTTCGGCGACACGGTCTTTCACCGCACCGACCTCGGCGAGGGCGTGGCCCGGGGGCTCCTCGTCCCCTTCCGCTACTACGGGCTGCGAGACACGGTGGCCTACGATGCCATCCCGTGGCGCCGCGGGCGTTTCGACCTCGGCGCCCTCGACGCGGCGCTGGCAACGGACGCGCGCATGGACAAGCTCTGGGAGGCGCTCACCGCGCACCCGGGCGCCCGCACGTTGTTCTTCTGTGTCTCCCGCACACACGCGGGGTTCGTGCGCAACGACCTCGCGCGCCGGGGGATGCGCGTCGAGACGGTCCTCTCCGACGGCGGCACCCTCGACCGCGCGGCCGCGCTCAGCGCGCTGGAGTCGGGACACCTCGACGCCGTGGTCTCCGTCGACCTCTTCAACGAAGGCATCGACCTTCCCTCCGTCGACCGCGTGGTGATGCTGCGCCCCACGGAATCCAACGTGGTGTTCCTGCAGCAGCTCGGACGCGGGCTGCGCCGTGCCGACGGCAAGCGCGACCTCACGGTCATCGATTTCGTCGGCAACCACCGCTCCTTCCTCTGGAAGGTGGAAGCGCTTCTTTCACTGGTGGGTCCGTCGCGCTCGTCGCTGGCAGACGTTCTCGCCGCCCGGCAGCCCGCGAGGATGCCCGAGGGCTGCGCGATGGACCTGGAGCTCGAGGCCATCGAACTCCTGCGCACGCTCCTCCCGACGGGGCGCAAGGGCTTCGACGCGTGGTTCGACCGCTTCGTCGAGGCCCACGGCCGCCGCCCCACAGCGGGCGAGGCGCTGCGCGCGGAGCAGTCGCTCACGGCGATTCGCACGGCCGGGCGCGGCTGGTTCGACGCCGTCGGGGACCACGGTTGCCTCCGCGACGACGAGGCGCGGGCGCTCACGGGCCACGGTGCCTTCTTGCGGGAACTCGAGACGACCCAACTCACGCGGTCGTTCAAGCTCGTGGTGCTCTCGGTGCTGCTCGACGCGCAGGCCTTCTTCGACGGCATGACGCTCGACGAGCTCGCCGCACAGAGCCTCACGAGGATCCGTCGGGACCGTTCACTGCGCCGCGACGTGGAGGACGTGAAGGAGCTCGGCGATCTCGACGCCGTCGACGCCGGCACGTGGCGCCGCTACTGGAAGAAGAACCCCGTCGACGCATGGACCCGCGGGGCGTGGTTCGAGCTCCGCGACGGAGTCTTCGCCACCCGCTTGAAGGTCGCGGCGGAGGATCGTGCCGCGCTCTCGTCGATGGTCTCGGAGCTCGTCGACCTGCGGCTGGCGCAGTACCGTCAGCGCGGCGAGCGCGCCCAGGTCGAGGGGATTCAACACGTCTGTCGGGTGACCTGGAACCAACGTGACCCGATCCTCGCGCTCCCGCCCGCCCTGGGGGGTGCGGGTGAGATCGAGGCCCGTCTCCCCGACGGAACGACGTGGATCTTTCGGTGCGCCAGGGCGTTCTGCAACGTCGCTCACCCGGTCGGCGGGGGACGAAACGCCCTTCCCGACCTGCTGCGAGGTTGGTTCGGCCCCGCCGCCGGACACCCGGGGACCACCTTCGCGGTGCGCTTTCGACGAGGTCCCGATGGACTCTTCGTCGAGCCCGCAGGAGGCACTGCGGAGCGCCCGTCCACGGGACGCATCCCCTTCTACCCGACGCTCGCTGCGGCGGCGGGAGCAGCGTCTGGGAGCGCGCACGATGCGCCTGCGGCGGCCCATGTCACGCTCCCCGTGGATCCCCGCGAGGGGATCTTCGCCGTGCGCGCCCACGGTGCCTCGATGGACGGCGGGAGGTCGCCGATCCGCGATGGGGACTGGTGCGTGATGCGGTGGATGCGCGGTGCGTCGACCGAGGCGGTGCGCGACCGGGTGGTCCTCGTGCAGACGACGGCGCGCGACGAGGGCGCACGCTACCAACTGAAGCGTCTCGTCGAGCGCGAGGGCGCGTGGTGGTTCGTGTCCGACGGCGAGGGTCCGTCGTTCGCGGCCACCATGGACGCCGCGGTCATCGCGCGGGTCGAACGCGTGGTGACGCCGGAGTCGCTCGCGCCTGCGGTCGGTGCGGAGCTCGACGAGGCCACCCTCGCCGCGCACTTCGGGTGGGACGAGTTCACGCCGGCCCTTCGCCGAGACGGCCACCGCTTCGCGTGGATCACAGGCCCGGGCGCCATGAGCGCGCCCGATCACATCGCCGACGATGGGAACGTCGTGTGGCCGGGGGAGACGAGCTACGTCTTCACGCGGGTGAGCACGACCGACCCCTGGCGCTACGGCGGCGTCGCGCGCTGGAACGCGGACGAAGGTGCCAGGGTCTTCGAGGGGGTCGACCGCGCGACGTGGCAGGCGATCGGGGGCGGGCGAGGCGCATCCCGCACGCTGCCGCGCGAGGTTCATGCGCGGGTCGATGCCTGGATCGCCCGCATCGAAGCGTCGCCGGGCTTCGGAGCGATGGTCGAGGTCGACGGGAAGGCCTTTCGCGTCGTGCGGAGGAGCGCCGAGAGTGGGCTGCGCGTCGATGGGGGTCCGTCGGGGTTCAAGGAACGCACGGTCTCGCGCAGCGACCTCGGGTGGACGCTGCTCGCGGCGGACGACGTGGTGCGCAACGGCGGTGTGCTCGACGAGGCGCGGGTGAACCGGCTGCGCTATCTCGACGGGACCCCGAAAGACGCCACCCGCTGGATCGACACGTGCTGGGCGATCCGGCTGTGGAGGTTGACCGGAAGGGATACCTGACCGGGACCGAAGTACTCGCCGGAACACCTCCGCGCCAATGGCGGGAACCGCGGGGCGAAGCGCCAACTTCATCATGCGCGAACATACTTGCGGCTAAGGAGAGGCAAGACATCGGGAGAATTCTCCATCCTCGCGTCGGGTGCGGGCCCGCGGGGCAGGGACCGGGGCACGCCCGATGCCGTTCGCTGTAGGGTCGGACGAAATGTGAGATGATCACGCTCGTCTCGAAGAGAGGACGTGCGACACCATGGCGGAACAACCGAAGGCTCCACTCGGCGCGATGCTGCGGCGGAGCCGCCGTCTGAACCAAGAAGCGTTGCGCCGTGCACAACCTCGCTATGTGGGGCTAAGCGAAACGCTGAATGCCAACGCCGACGCGATCGGTAGAATAAGCACATCGGTCGAACACACAAGCGTGGCAGCCCGCGCGCTCGCGGCGGATCTGGAGGCGCTTGCAAGCGACGTCAAGAACGTCCTGGATTCGTCGCTGCGCGACACCACTGCCGATCTCAACGCGGCGTGGAGGCGGCTCTCCGAGCACGATGGCTCCCTGACGGTAGCGGTCTTCGGACGAACTCGCTCAGGCAAGAGCACTCTCATGGAGGCGTTGACGAAGGGAGACGGCGCGACGATCGGGAGGGGACGCCAACACACGACGATTGACGTGAGGAGATACACATGGCCGCCCGGCGAAGGTCTACTGCACGTCGTCGACACACCCGGCATCGAAGGGTTCAAGGGCGCCGAGCTCGCGCAGAAGGCACAGGAGTTCGTGCAGGTCGCGCACCTGCTGCTCTACGTCCTCAGCGACGACGCCATCGGCGCCGAGGTCATCGACCAGTTCGCGCAGATCCAGCGCCTCGGAAAGCCGGTTGTCTTCGTCCTCAACGTCAAATCGTCGCTCGAGATGCTGGAGGACTCACCGGAGGAGGTGTTCGCCGAACGGACGATCCAGGGGCACATCCAGCAGCTTCGGGCGCACCTGAAGGAGTCCATCCCGGCGGACGAGATCGAGGTCATTCCCGTACACGCCCTGGCCGCGCACCAATCGACGCGCGGCGGCAGCGACGCCGAACGTTACCGGCAACTGAGCCGGGTTGCTCATGTCGAAGAGCGGCTCCGTCGTTTCCTCCGAGACGAGGCGCTGACGACGAGCATGCACGCGCCGCGAGCACCCGTTCGCGCAAAGCTCTCCGAACTGGCTACCAGCTTCGAGCGCCTTGTCGCCTCGACTGCCGCCGCCACGGAGTCGATCGCTGCCCGGCGCAGCCAGATCTCCACGTCCCTCTCCGAAGCCGTGTCACGTCTGGAAGGCCTCGTCGCCGCGCACATGGGCCCCATCGACGGGGTCGATGGAAAAATCGAGCCCCTCGTCGAGGAGGTCATCGCGCGCGGCGGCGACGGAAGCGCCCTGGCTGAGAAATGGCGCGGACTACTCGAGAAAAATGGGGTCGCCGCGATCGCAGCCGGCTTCGAGGCCGAAGCGCGCAGGGATCTGGAGGAGGCGATTCGCGGTCGCGTCGCCGCCGATGGACTCGGCGCGGACTACGTCGGACACGGGCCGATCCACGGCCTGCTCCTCGACGACGCGCGGCGGCGCAACGACGCCTACATCGCCCAGCGATGGTTCTCGATCGCGACGAAGGTTGTGGCGATTGGCGCGACGGCGCTTGCCTACGTGCAAGGCGGTCCCGTAGCGGGGTATCCAGTGCAGGTTGCGGCCGACCTGCTCGAGACCCAGATCGCCGGGATGCGGGGGCGCAACGCACGCTGGGTCGGCGAGTCGCGCGACGCGATCGTCGCAGACCTTCGCGAGGGCCTGCGGCTGGACCGCGAACGCATCGAGAAAGGCTGCCGGTCGTGGCTCGCGGATGCATCGCGGACCGTCCGGGACGACCTCCTCGTTCCCTTCGCCGCTGCGGATTCGTGGCTCGCCGCGATCCGCGACGCGCTCGGCGATGGACTCGACCGGCTGCGCGCCCACCAGGTCGCCCTCTTTCACGATATGGTCGAGCACACGTTGGACGTGCTGATCCCCGAGGTGAGCACCCGTGAGATCGAACTCGACCGCGCCTATTGGTGTCCGTCTGGCGTGGCGTTCATCCGGGTGCGAGCGCAGCGTCCTTCGCTCGCACGTCCCGCAGTGTGTCTCGAGGGGGTCGGAGGCGGGCGGCGGCGCGAGATCGTCGGCATGCTCGGGGTTCGAGAATTGACTCTGCTCGACACCACGATTCCTCCGGAGCGCCAGATCGAGCAATGCCTGTCGCCCTGGCGATGCACGGCGGCTTTGTCGCAAACGCCCGAGGGGCGACGGCGCGCACGGATCATCGTCCAGCGTTCCGTACGCCACGACGAGCAGACACTCTTCGAGGCCCGGCTCGCGATCGCGCGCGAGATGGGCGCCGTCGACGAGATCCTCGTGGGCTGACGAACCCGACCCTAGATCAGAGGAGCCAGACGTTGAAGAAGCTAGAATTCGCAGAGACCTCCGTCGCGATCCACGCGCTGCTCGAACGCGCGATCGGGGTGTTGGAGGAGAACCCAGCAACACGCGAGCACGCCCGACGCATCGAAGCCATCCGCGCCGATGCCAATCGCGATTGCCTACTTCGCGTCGTCCTGACCGGTCACTTCAGTGCGGGAAAGTCTTCGCTCGTCAAGGCGCTTACGGGGGCCGAGGTCCAGATCGGTGCGGGTGTCACGACCACAACGACTGCCGAGTATCGCTGGTGCAACGTTCACCTCGTCGACACACCCGGCATTCACGCGGATCGCGTCGAGACCGGCCATGACCGCATCGCGCGTGAGGCGGTCATCGGTGCAGACCTGATCCTTTTCGTCGTCTCGAACGAACAGTTCTCGGACCGCCTCGCGAAGCATTTTCACAGCCTCGCCGACTCGGCGCCAGAGGGGCTCGGGCTGGCCTCAAAGATCATCGTGGTCGTCAACAAGATCGACCGCGAGAGCGGGGACCACGACGCCGACATCGTCCATGGTGTCGTGATGGCCATCGCGCCCCACGATCACGTTCCCATCCTCCTCTGCGCTGCGGGGCAGGCCCTTCAAGCTGCAGCGGCGACGAATCCAGAGAAGGCGGAGAAGCACTACCGTTGGAGCCGCTTCGAGACCTTCGTCCCCTCTCTCGACCGGTTCGTGAAGTCGCGCGGGACGACGGGACGCATCGTGACTCCCGCACAGCGTCTCGAGGATGCCGTCGACGGCGTGATCAGTTCTCTCGCCGCGCTCGACGGCGCCAACGAGGCGGCCGTTTCGGAGCGGCGCGCAGAACGCCGGGCGCTCGTTGGTGCGACCGTCGAGTTCGACAAGCGCGTCAGCGCCGTCCGCGCCCGCGTTCACGCCTGTTACGACAAGGCGGCCCAGGAGGTCTTTCGCGGCGTCGCGAAGAACGACGACGCCGAGGACGTGACCAACGTCGTCGAGAATGCCCTTGAGGAAGCCTCTCGGCAGGTGAGTACCTGGATCGAAGAACTCGACATAGAACTGCGTCAGGTCGTCGCACGTGTCGCCGATGAGCTGGGCGACGAGACCTTTCGACAAGCAGCCGCGCGACGCGACCGCGCCACCTTCGACGCACCGGGAAGCGCCCCCGACGCCGTCGGAGCCAGTACACGCAAGGTCGTCAGCGCTGGCAACAAGGCGCTGCGCGCCCTCCTGAAGAACGTTAGCAAAGACACCAAGGCGCTGCGAGACACCATCCTGTCTGTGGGCCGGAGTCTCGGGCATAAGTTCAGGCCGCACGAGGCTTCGAAGTTGGCGAAGACCGTCGCCGGAGGCGCAAAGACCCTCGAGAAGGCGCTGCCGCTCATCGGTGCGGCCCTCGACCTGTATCTCGCATATCGCGATGAGAAGGCCGAGCAGGAGCGTCGGCGGTACCTGCAGGGGCTTCAGGCATCGATCGTCCGTGCATTCCGTGAGGCCGCCGACGCTGAGATCGAGGCCATCAGTCAGGGCGCGAGGGCGTTTCGCGCCGAGTCGCTGGACGCGGCGGTGGACTCTGTCGAAGCGGCGCTCCAGCACGCCGCCGCGTCGGGCGACGCGAACGGCGCAACCGTCGCTGCGCTTCTGGAGATCATCACGGAGAGCCGGCGGCTGCGGCAGCGGGTCGCGCCGGCGTAGCGGCGTCCCAGCGCACCTCGATCTCGATACGGCGATTGCGGCGGTCCCGCGGGTTCTCGGGATAGCGGGGCCGCGTGTCGCCGTAGGCCGCAAGCACGATCCGATTCTCGTACCCCTCGAGGCCCCCGATCTCGACGAGGGTGCGGCGCACCTCGAGGGCCCGCTGGGCCGAGAGAATGAAGTTGTCCCCGGTCACCAGACACTGATCGCGGTCCCGCGGCTGCGAGGGGTACCGCGCGCTGTCGGTGTGGCCCTCGATCTGGATCGTTCCGTGGGAGCCGTGAAGGATGTCACGCACCGCCTCCGCTACAGCCTCGATGGCGGCACGGCGGGAATCCGAGATGCACGCGCTCGAGGTCGCGAAGGTCGGGCGGTCGTCGGGATCCGCGAGGGTGATGCGGAGGTGATCGAGGTCGATCTCGAGCGCGCGCTCACCCCGCGCCTGCAACGCGCTCCGGAGCGCCTCGAGCCTCGCTCGGATCGGGCTCTCGCGCTGTCGTTGCTCCTCGCGGGCGCGGTCGAGGTTCGCCTGACACTCGCCCGCACGCGTCAGCGCCTTGTGGAGGTTGCGGTTGTTCTCCCGTTGCTCCGCGACACGCGCCTCTGCACTCCTCGCGGCGTTCATCGACGCCACGATGAAGAGCATGATCACCACGGCGACGGTGCCCGCCATCAGGTCGCTGAAGGAGACCCACTCGCTTCCATGTCCGCCGCCCCCGTGCCGACTCACGCGTCGCCTCCGGCGGGCGTGGGCTCATCGATCGACGGGGCGATCGCCACGGTGGTCTGATCGACGACCGCAGGCGTCTCCGCGATGCGGCGCAGCACGCCCACCGCGTCGTTCACCTGCTGTCGGATCTCGCCGAGGTGTTCGGCGCTGTTTGCCGACACATCGCGCAGCGGATTGAGCGCGGAAAGCGCGACGAGTTCCCCGACCAGATCGTCGCGAAGCGTTCGGATCGACTGCTCGACACCGGCGGGTGCAATGCCGTGAATGGCGCTTTCGATGGTCGGGAGTGCGCCTGCAACGCGCGTCAGTTCCACCCGCATCGCGCCTAGGGAAGACGCCGCTGCGTCAGCCGACTGCTGCACCTCGCGAAGGGGCAGCGCGGCGACGTCGTGGCGGATCTGCGCTGCGTCGGTGCCCAGCGCCCGCAGCAGTCCGTGGATCTCGCTCCCCGCGCGAGCAGCCTCCTGCGCCGACGCGCGAACGCCCTGCAACTCGGACTCGAGCGGCTTGACGCGTCTGGCCGTCGCGACCGTCGCGCGCAGCATCCGATCGAGGAGCTGTTGCTGGGCTGATATGCCGTCGGCAGCCTTACGAGTGTTGTCCTCAATATCTTTACTCCGCAGTCGCGCTGCGGATTGGGCTATCACCCCAACCTCATTCCTGAGCTGCTCCATTTCGTTCTTTACGACGCCAATGCGGTGCGCCTGTGCCTCTGAGACCGTTTTGAGGCGTTGAACCTCCGCTGTCATGCACTCAATGGCCTTGCCAACGTCACCGAGGAGGACCTTCAAGCTATTTTGCGAGTCATCGACCGCCGCTTTGATCTCGCCCGCGGCACCCCCAAGGCTGTTCTCGATGCCGTCAAGCGCGTCCTGGAGCTTGGTCTGGAATTCGTCTTGAGTCGTCTTCAGCGACTCGGCAGAGTCTTTGAGCGTTTGTTTCCAGATATTGGCCGTGTTCTTGTTGTCTTCGCGCATCGACTCAAGCAGTTGACCGAGCGCTTTCAGCCGTTTGTCGAGCGAGGTGTCTAGGTCGCCGACAGCCTTCTTAGTATGGCCTACGATTGCGTTGAAGTCATTGCCGACACTTGAAAGTATCTTGCTGACTTCTGTCTTCATCGTGTCGATCGCGCCTGTCAGCTTCTTGTGCCCGTCGGATTGATCCCGAGCGAGGTCGTTGACAGCCCTGCCAAGTCCACTGGCGGAGGTCTTGAGCTCCGTAGCTGTATTCGCTTGTGCCAGCGCTACGTCGTTGAGCGCGTTCGCGATCACGGCGAACTGTCCGATCGGCGCGAGGGCCGCGGTGACCTCGGCGTGGCGCGTGGCCTCCCGCGATGCCGCCTGGACGCCCAACTCTCGCCACGCATCCGCGAGAGACCTCACCGCGCCGAGCACGGTCTCTTCCTGCCGCGCGCGCTCCTTTTGTACCAGGGCGCGGTAGAGCCTGGAGGCGAGCGCCGCGCGTGGAGCGATGATCCACCGACTGACGACCGCGCGGACCACCAGGCTCCCCAGGATCGCCCAGACGCTCGTCTGAAACTTGTATCCGAGCGGCTCGAGAACTCTGAGGAGCTGATTCGGGTCACCGCCCGCGCCCTGGCGCGCGGCCTCGTGAATCGCAGTCCCGAGCCCGGCGAAGGTGAAGATGAGGCCCACCAGGATCACGATGGACGGCAGCGCCTCCGCGAAACGCGTCGACGACGAGCTGAGCTCGCCCTCGAAATCAGACGGCGAGGTCGCCGCGTAGGCGTCGGGATCTACCGGACGCTGCGCGAGGTCGCTCCGAGTACGGTGACACAGGGCTACGCCGACGCCGGTGAGGACGACGATCACGAAGCCGGCGACTTCGCTGACCTCGCCGTCGGGCCGGAGGAATTTGAGCACATCGCCGATCGTCATCTGGTTCATGCGCTAACCTCAACGGAGTCGACGGCACCGCGGAGGCGTTCGATCGCGCGACGCTCATACGAGAGCGCGAAGCGGTCGAGGCGGAGCCCGTCGTCGGCAGAGAGCGTCTCGCCCCGCTGCCACGCGAGCAGGATCGGGCTGATCTGCTCGGCCTCGCGAACGAGCTGCTGGTCCTCCTCCCTTTCTTCGAGACAGAGCAGCATCCCCTCACTCACGCCGACGACGCGCTTGAGCTCGCCGAGACGCCTTCGCAGCCCGTCGCGCTCGGTGTTCAGCGACACCCGCTCTTCGGGGACGCGCAACAGCCGATCGCTCTGCGTCGGCGTGATGCGACGCTTGTCGCGCTCGAGTACCAGCAGCGATTCTTCGAGGTCGATGTCGTCGAGGTGCTGCCCGATCGCAAGTACCCGATCGCGGGTCTCGCGGTACTCGGATGTCCACAGCATAAAGACGCTCTCGAGGCCACGGCGCAGCAGGCTCTCGTTCCAGAGTTCGAAGCTCAGCTCCTCGAGGTCGGACCACTCCGCGTGCGTGAGCTCCCCGCGTTCCGCGAGGCGTTGCAGCAGGTCGACCGCACGATTCGCGACCCGCAGCATCGCGTCGTCCGTTGTATCCCGCTCTAGGCGGTGTCGGATGGTGTCGAGCATCTTCAGCGACATCTCGGATCGCGCGTAGGCAGAGAAGTCGCGAATCTCATTCGAGGCGAGCAGCGTCGCGAGGTCGGTACGAACGCCGGCGGCGAGCGCCGTGAATCGCGCGTGTAAGTCGGGCGTGACGGCGCGCTGAACCGCGCGCTGTGGCTGGGAAAAGCGGTCGCCCGTCAAAGGCTCAACATCTACGCGCGCGTGAATCTCGGTCGCCGGGGCAGGCTCCGCGACACGTGGGACGCGCACTACGTCCACCGTCGCCTTCTCCCTCACGTCCGCGCGCTGCTTCCCCACCTTCTCGGCGGGTGGCCGCGCTAGGGGGCCCGTGACCCGCTCAACGACCCTGCGGACGGTCTTCTTGACTGTCTCCCACCCCGCCTTGACCGCCGCGACGACCTTGCTCCCGACCTCCGTTACGGCCTCGACGCCCCGAACGATTGCACCACCAACGACCTTCGCTGCGCGGCCTATTGCCGAAAAAATCGACCCGAACATCCCCTCGCTCCCTCCTCAGTCGTTCCTAGCACCGCTCGACCGATCGTTGAAGAACGACGCCAGCGCTTCGGGCGACGCTCTGCGCGCCTCGACGGCCACGTCGGCGCGCGCGCGGCGCACCCGCGCGATCGCCGCGGAGAGGTCCTCTCTGCGGAGCCGAGGCGAGGCGGGGGCCGCGAGCAGCGCAGCGGGGAGCGCGAGTCGCATCGCCGTCAGAACGTCGCCGCCGGAGAGTCCTTCGCTGGCATCCGTAACGAACTCGAGGATCCCCTCTCGCGATTCCGCGAGCGGCACTCGCGCGACGAGGTGCATCGACCAGAGTGCGTGCCGCGCGGCCCGGTCCGGCAGCCGGAAGTGGATGTGGTGCGAGATCCTTCGGACAAAGGCACGATCGAAGTTCTGCTGAAGGTTCGTCGCGAGAACGATTACGCCTTCGAAGCGGTCCATTTCGACGAGCAGGGCGGACTTCGAGACGTTCACCTCGTGATCGACCCCCTGCGTGACCTCCGAGGCGCGGCGGCCAAAGAGGCTGTCGGCTTCATCGAAGAAGAGTACCGCGCCGCTCGCCTGCGCTTCCCGAAACACGGCCTGGATGTTCTTCGCCGTCTCCCCCATGTACCGGCTCTCGAGGTCTCCCGCGCTGAGGTGGAGGATCGGCCTGCGCAACTCTCCCGCGACGGCCTCCGCCGCTCGGGTCTTTCCCGTGCCCGGCGGTCCGTAGAGGTTGAGGGCCACGCCTCGTCCCGTGGCGTCGATCGCGCCGAAGCCCCAGTCTTCGTAGATGGTCCGGTGGAAGCGAACCTTCGTGAGGGCCTCTTCGAGCTCGACGCGCGTGGCGTCCGAAAGGACCACACCATCGAGCCCGAATCGCGCGGCTCGAGCGCGGCCGCTCCCCGCGGAATGAGGCTCGCCGGGAGGCAAGCCCGACGCGGAGCGTGCCGGCTCCTCCCAGGAGACCGTGAGGGGCCGCGGCGACAGCAACGCGAGCGTCGCGAGCGCGCGTCCGACGGACGCCTCCATCTCCGGCGGCCCCGACCAGGAAAGAGCGCCGCAGTCCACGCACCGCAGGAGCGGCCCCCGCACGACTTGGACGTCGCCGTCGAGCGCCCAGCCATCGAGCTCCGACGCAGATGCCGTCAGGCACGGCTCGAGGCGTTCGTGGCGACAGTCCCGGCGCAGCGCATGGCTGACCTCATTGATCACGTCCCGGTCGTTCATATCGCATTGCCCTCCGTCCTCCGAACGCACGCCATGCCTGAGCATCCGCCCATCGCCGTCCGCGGGACCGGTTCGAAGATGACCCTGACCTAAGCGGGCCTGGGCCAGATCGAGCGCGCGAACACCCAGAGTCGTTCGGCGCGCGCCGTGATGGCCTCGGGGTCCCAACGGTCTTCCGACGCGAGCGCGCGGGTGAGCTCGAAGTGACTGTCGGCGTAGAGCTCGCGTTTGCGCGCGAACGCCAGATTCGAGAGCTCGCCGTTGTACGCCGAGAGCGTGAGGTTACCGATGGTGTCGACGTAGCGCTCGTGGAGCGCTGCGGCGCTAGCGAGATCGGCCCGCCACCCTTCGCTCAGCGTTTGCGGCATCACGTGTTCGATCGTCGCGTTGCGTGGATCGACCGCCTCGCGGTGGTCATGCGCCTCTTCGAGCGACTCGAGGATGAATCGGCAGCGGTCGATCGGATTGGCGTAGATGGTCGCGTCGAGCCAACGGGCATGGAACTCGTCGTCCTTTGGCCAGCGCGCACCGCGGATCCCGGACGCGAGGCGCTCGCGCAGGTTCTCCGCAGTGGCGGCGGGGGCAATGATGCTATCGACCTGGGACGTGACCTTGAGAAAGATACGCTTGAGCTGGTTCGTCGGGACGCCGCAGATGAAGCGGCGCACGCCGAACGACTCAATCGTGGTGAGGCAGTCGGCGAGCTCATCCGCCGTTACCTTGCCCTCGGCGTAGGCGGCGTACAGGCGCAGGAGAAGCGGGTTTGCCGTCGAAATCTCCCAGCGACGGAGTCGCGAGAGGCCGCGCCGCAAGCGCGCGTCCTCTTCGTGCGCCGGCTGCGTGATGCGGAGGTAGAAGCGCGACGCGCGGTCGAAGTCCGCGACGCGGTCGGGCATCGCGTCGTCGCGAAGCCCGCTGAGGCGCGCCTTCAGGACGCTGTAGACGTGTCCCTTCGGGACTTCGACCCCGCTCTGCATCAGGTACTGCCGCACGAACTCCGGGAGGTCGTCGCCGAGGCGCTCTTGCATGGGGAGCCAGTGCTGTCGGTAGACCCGGTCCTGGTCCTGCGTGCGCATTCGGAGCAGCAGGTAGTTGCGGACCAGGTCCGCCTGCGTGAGCGGAGAACCCTTCGCGTTAAGGCTCTCGAAGATCAGGTAGGGGTCGTCATTCTCGCCGAGGTTGATGAAGACGACGCTCAAGCGCGACTGGACGACCTCGAAGAGCCTACGGACATCGAGCGTCTCCTCGTCGTCGATCTTCGCGTCGAGGCGCGACTGAAAGAACTGACATGCCGCGCGGAATCGCGATGGAATCGCCCCGGCGGGGTCCTCCATGAGCGAGCGCCACGCCGGACGGTCGGGCTGCGTCGGAAGGAGCTTGTAGACATCATCACCATCGTAGTCCTCGTTGTTCAGCAGGCGGTAGATCCGCCGCGCCTCGCGCGAGTTCGCCTCGAGCCTCGTGCGGATGGCGCACAGAAGGATTGCCGTGGTCGTGAGCCGCTGCTGCCCGTCGATGACGAGGTACTTGCTGACCCCGACGGGCACCGAGCGGGCCGGGACAGTGACGATGGCGCCGACGAAGTGAGACACGTCCGCAGGCTCTTCGTCGCTCCGCTGGTATCGCTCGATGAGATCATCCCAGAGCGCCTCCCACTGCGGCTGTCCCCACTCGTAGGTGCGCTGGAACAAGGGAACCATCATCTGCTTGGTCCCGTCGAAGAACTCCACGATTCTGCACGGTCTTGCTTCCACGATGGGTCGTCTCCTGCGGCCGCGTTACGCGTCGCGATTGAGGTCGTCGTTCAACTTCGCCAGAAACTCGATTGCGAGGAGGTTCCATGCCGCGAGGAGCGCGGGCGGAACCCTGCCATCGCCGCGGTGCTGGCCATAGCTCCCGACCGCGTCGAGCGCCTCGACGAGCAGCACGGCTTCGCGCGATACCTTCTTGAGCTGCGGGCGCAGTCTTCGCCGCGGATCCGACTTCGCAGCGAGGCGCAGGACCGCCAGCTGCTGCGAGCGCTCGCCGGTCACGTCGTGCGGGTCGCGACGTTCACGGATGTCCGCAGCCGCCCACGCTTCCATCCAGGCCGGGGGAATCACCTGGGCGGCACCCTCCACCCGAAGCATCTCGGGCAGCGCGGCCTCAACGAGGCCGCGAAGGTAAAGCAAAGAGTCCTCTGGGCATTCCGAGCGCAGGCGCGCGATACTGAGTTCCACCTTGCTTCGGAGTGACGGCGACAGGCGACTCTGCGGGATCTGCTTGAAGCGCAACGAGAGCAGCGAGGAGACGTTGCGCTCGTAGTCTGCAGGAGCGGCAAAGAGTTGTTGGAGAAGGGCGCTTCGCGGATCTCGCTCACGCGCGTAACGCACCATCAGGGCAGCGGTCGCACGCACCCGGTTTCCCTGCTCATGAACGGTACGCGGTGAAGCACCCCCATCGCGATCGTCGAGGCCGCGCTGTTGTCGGCTCGGCGCGGCCGTGATTGGCGGCGCCGCGTCGGGAACTTGATCGGCCCGCCCGGCAGGCCCGATCGTCCCCGTC
>OFDC01000893.1_pt1 | contig 18346 bp, 17 predicted proteins | sample 1520941 | NCBI WGS metagenome assembly OFDC01 (sample SAMEA94258168, study PRJEB24077) | hot springs metagenome | biome: Aquatic biome; feature: Water | place: India | collected 2012-12-06 | depth 5 m | reverse complement strand
GTGGAAATCTTGGCCCTCTCGCGGCATTCATCGACGAACGCATTCGAAACGTCCCAGTGAACCACGAGGACTTTTTTCTCGGTGCAATGGGGCTCACGCATATCGTCCTGGGTGGCAAGGAAAGCACCCTTGCCAATCTTGTCTCGCAGTTCATTCCCCAGGCGTTTTTTCGCCTCCTTTGGATGGCAGACTCTTATGCTGTCCGCACAGGGTTTCTGTTGGAGGCGAGCGACCGGTTTCTTGATGCAGCCAGGACAGGCGACATTGCGGGCGTTCGCGCGGCTAGCCGGATCTTCTTCGATGGCATCGCCCCTTCGCTGCAAACGCTCATCGAAAAGATGGGCGAGGGCATCTATCCCGTCAACGACCGCCAGGATGGATTCCAGACTATCGAGGACAACATCGCGGGCTATCCAACCTATGCGGGCAGTTCCCGCACATTCACGCCGATTATAGAGCCTCTCGAAGAGGTCGGCCAGGTAACGCTGCCCCTTTGCTGAGTGAGGCGTCCTACGCGTTCACGGGCTCTCTCGGGTGGAGCCGCATGGCGACCGCTTCGGCTGCGCAGTCCCGCGGTTCGGTCGTCCCGATGAGGTCCACAATGACATTAGCTGAACGTTTCATGCCCTCGAGGTCAGCAGCCTCAAGTCGAGCCGCAACTGCATAGGCGACCGCCACACTGGCATGTTTGACGTAATCTTCCATGAGGCGAAGCTCGCCGGTGGCGCTGACGATCGCCAGCATCATCCTGTTATGAGCAAGGCTCGTCGCAATCGTGTCCCCGCCATCCGCTTCTTCGAGGAAGTTCTCAGCCAAGGCGCGGATAGCAGGTAGAGCCGGCGCGCAGTCCATGGACGACAGCCTGATGATTGCTGCGGCTTCGATTGCCGCAAGCTCGGCTATCTTATCATCGAGTTCCTTGCCGCTTGGCTGGTACCATTTGAAACGGGCCCAGTCGGTCTTGATGAAACCGGTGCTCCGCAGTTCCGCAAATGCGGCGCCACCCCAGTCTGCGTCCATTCCCACGATCGCGGCAATCGAGGCTGGGTCAGTGCCCTCATATCCGAACTTGGAACTGATGCTGCAGCGCCTAATTTGCTCCATGCACGCGTCAGGGCTGATCGCCATACGCTTGGCAGCTTCCTGGTAGAGCTCAATCCGTTTCGCCATGCCGTAATAGTAGCATGACGGCAATTCTCATCAATCGGCCTTTGGCCAATCGCCTCCGTGTACCTCACGCTCGTATTTCGAAATACGCTTCCATGCGATGGCGACTTCGTCAAACCCGTCGTCCGAGAACAACCGCTCGCAGAGGCGGTCGATTTCGTGCGGGTCGTCGGGCAAACTCTCGTCCGCACGGTACTTTGCGACCGCGTCCATTACTTTCAGGGCGGCGTCGTAGTTTGACATTTGGTGCTCATCAGAATGTACGGCTCGGCACAAACGTTGTAGTCCACTTATCGACGTAACATCAATGGATTTGAAAAAATGCCGACCCTTGGATGATAAGTGCTTTCGCTCCCATTTATCGTTGCAATATCAGCCCCAGATTGAGGTTTTATCTAGATGGATTTGTCGCAGTATATGACATTCATCTTTGTGAGCATATCGATTTCGTTGTTTCGAGCTGGACTCAGTTTCACAAAGTGAGGTGTAACAGACGCGCGTCAAGTCGAGCAGCTTGGTGGTCGTTGGTACCATTGGGGTTTCACATGCAGGCTCCCGTAACGAGCTTGCGGCAGCTGGCGACCCACACCCGGTCGTTCCGATGTGGCCGCAGGAATGTCGGCCTACGCCGTAACCGGTCACTCGATCGTTTGACAGCTACCAAGTGGGGAGATTTGGTCGGCACCCTCGCCATCTATATGGTTCACCGATTGTCCAGTGAGGGTGTGGCGGACGCGCCGTTCCAACCTCATGCGCAGACACGGACTTTGGGAGCCGAGGCCATATCGATCGGCCAGTCGAACCATTCTGAACTCAAATCAGCCGTTTCTGCATGGGCATGGGTCACGTCACCCACCAGCAGCAACGCGGGGTCCCTGTCACCGACCGCTGCCATCAGCAAAGCCAGGCTATCCAGGCGGCCATGGATAAGTCGCTCGTGGGGCGATGAGACGTTGACCGCGATCAGGATCGGTGTACTCGGCTTCAACCCGTTGACGATGAGCTGTTCTGCGATATGCGGTGCAGCGGCGCGGCCCATATAGATCGCAAGTGTCGTTTGCTCTCCGGCGATCGCTGACCAGTCGATGTCAGTTTGCCCATTCCCGCAGCCTTGCGCCGTGATGAACGTGAGCGCCCTCGTGCTGCCGCGTCTGGTCAGCGAGAACACTCCGGAAGCTGCCGCTGCACTGGCGGCGGTGATCCCCGGGCATACCTGAACGCGTATGCCCTTGGCTTGCAGTGCATCGACCTCCTCGGTCATCCGTCCAAACACTGCAGGATCGCCGCCCTTCAGCCGAACGACGCGGTGTCCGTTTTGCGCGGATTTCACCAGAAGGCCGTTGATTGCAGGCTGGGACATCGAGTGCCGCCCTGACCGTTTGCCCACAGGCACTTGCATCACCTGTTTGGGGATAAGATCGAGTACCTCCTGACTTACCAGTGCGTCGTGGAACACGATAGTGGCCAACGCCAGCAACCGCTCGGCCTTGCGGGTCAGCAGATCAGGATCGCCAGGGCCAGCGCCTACCAACCAGACATCGCCGGGGCTAAAACTGATGTCAGCCATGGGCTGCCTCCTTGTGTTGCAGGATCAGCCGCTGGATCGCGGGTTTGCACGAGCCGCAGTTTGTACCGGCGGACAACGCGGCACCCACTGCCTCGGTGGTCATAAGCCGCTGGTTGGCGATGGCGCTGGTCAGCGTGATCGTGCCGATGTCGAAGCAGCTGCAGACGATAACACCGCGGTCGGGCGCAGGCGTGGCAGAGCGTCCGGCGAGCAGCTCGGTCGCGCTGGCTTGCGAACCCCCAAGCTGGGTAATCAACCATTCGCGCCGGGGCAGCCGGCTTTGCGGCCCAACATAGAGCGCAGCCACGACCATGCCTTCGCGAAGAATGGCAAACCGGTGCTGCCCATGCGCGCTGTCGTGGCTTTCGATGCTCTCGCCGCGCGGCAGGACGCGCTTGGCAAACGCCAGCGGATCGCCATGCCCAGCCAGCTCGACCAGCCATCCCGACCTGGTGCGCACCTTGGTGGCGTAGCTGGCTGGCAGGGGATCGGGCAGCACCGACGCAATCAAAAATCCGTGCCAGTCGGCGGCAAAGGGTGAGATGCGCGCGGGGCTGTTCTTGAAGCCGGGCTGGCCCGAATGCGGATCGGTCAGCGCACGCGCCAGCGCGCCGGTGCGGCCGCCGGTGGATTGCTGGTCGGTCCAGTGGATCGGCACGAACAGGTCGCCGCGCCGTTGGCCATCGCTGATACTGACCCGGAAGACGCTGCTGCCCTGCGGGGTTGCGACCGTAGCCAGCCCGCCATCCGACAGACCTTGCGCCAGCGCATCCTCGGCGTGGACTTCAACCAGCGGTTCCTGCCGGTGCTGGCCAAGCCGTGTGCTCAGCCCGGTGCGGGTCATGGTATGCCACTGGTCGCGGTAGCGCCCGGTGTTGAGCGTCAATGGCCACGCCTTGAGCGGCTCGCCAAGCTCCATCTGGTTGACCGCCACCAGCCGCGCCTTGCCATCCGGCGTTGAAAAGCGGCCATCGGCAAAGGCATCGCCGCCCCAGCGCCAGGGTTGCATAGCGTTATAGGCAAGGTTGGAGATCGCGGCATGGCCGCCGATGTCGAACACCCTTTTCCCGGCATTCTGATAAGTAGAAAGCCTGGCATGTTCGCGGTAGATGTCGGCGGGGCGGTCATAGGCGAACGCCTCGCGCCAGCCCATTGCGCGCGCGACCTCCTTGATGATCCACCAGTCTGGCTTTGCCTCGCCCGCAGGTCGCAGGAATGCGCGCTGGCGGCTGATGACTCGTTCGGAGTTGGTGACCGTACCGTCCTTTTCGCCCCAACCGGTGGCGGGCAGCTTCACGTGCGCAAAGGCGCTGGTGTCGGTATTGGCGATGCAATCGGAGACGACCACGAACGGGCATGCGGCCAAAGCTTCGCGCACTGTGCCTGCATCGGGGAGCGATACAGCCGGGTTGGTGGCCATGATCCAGACCGCCTTGACCCGCCCCTCACCGATCGAGCGAAACAGGTCGACGGCTTTGAGGCCCGGTTTGGCCGCGATCGTTGGCGAGGCCCAGAAACGGCGGACGAGATCGCGGTTTTCAGGCGCAAAATCCATGTGCGCAGCCAGCGTCGTTGCTAGTCCTCCAACCTCGCGCCCCCCCATCGCATTGGGCTGGCCGGTGATCGAGAACGGGGCTGCGCCGGGCTTGCCGATGCGGCCCGTGGCCAGATGCAAGTTGAGGATGGAATTGACCTGATCGGTGCCCCGGATCGACTGGTTGATGCCCTGGCTGAACATCGTAACCGAGCGCGGGTGCGCCGCGAATAGATCGAAGAACGCCTGGACATCAGCAGGCGGCAGGTCGCAGGCGCGTGCGACCGACCAGAGGTCGTGACCTTCCGAGAGCGAGTCCCAAAAGCCATCCGGCACATTGACGCTGCGTTCGACGTAATCGAGGTCAATGTGTCCTTCGCGCATCGCAAAGGCCAGCAGGCCGTTCAGCAGCGCAACATCGCTGCCGGGGCGCAACGCAAGGTGCAGATCGGCATCGGCGCAGGTTTCTGTGCGTCGCGGATCGATCACCACCAGCTTTGTGCCGCGCGCCGCCCGCGCTGCCATGATCCGTTGATAGATCACCGGATGACACCAGGCGGTGTTCGATCCGACCAGTACGATCAGGTCCGCAGCGTCCAGATCGTCATAGTTGGCGGGCACGACATCCTCACCAAAGGCGCGCATGTGCCCGGCGACCGCGCTCGACATGCACAGCCGCGAATTGGTGTCGATATTGGCTGATCCGATGAAGCCCTTCATCAGCTTGTTGGCGACGTAATAGTCCTCGGTTAGCAACTGGCCCGATACATAGAACGCCACGCTGTCAGGGCCGTATTGCTCGATCGTGCGGCGGAACTGGCGCGCCACATGCGCAATGGCCTTGTCCCAGCTCGCGCGTTTCCCGCCGATCTCCGGGTACAGCAGACGGCCTTCATGGCCGAGCGTCTCGCCCAGATGCGTGCCTTTGGAGCACAATCGTCCGGCGTTTGCGGGATGTTGTGGATCACCAACAATCGCTGCGCTTTGGCCATCGGCAGCAGGCGTTGCGAGGACGCCGCAACCGACGCCGCAATAGGCGCACGTGGTGCGCGTTGCGATCACGCCGCCAGCCGCAGCGCAGCGGCCCGCTCGATCATGATACGCCCGCTGTGAACCTCCACCGGGATCTTTGGCGTGCAGCCTTTGTCTGTTCCCTGCGCTTCACCAGTGACCAGACTGATCACCCAATTGTGCAGCGGACACGTCACGCTGTCGCCATGGACAATGCCCTGGCTCAGCGGGCCGTTTTTGTGCGGACAGCGGTTGATCAGCGCGTAGATCTGGCCAGAGCCGGTGCGGAAGACCGCAATTTCCTCGCCGCCCGCCACCTTGATGGCGCGCGAACCGCGCAATGGCACCTCTTCTACTGCGCCAACATCAATCCATTGCGGCATCATGGTGCAACCCCTTCCAATTGTGTGATGGGTCGGAACTCGGCCATCGGACGGTGCAGGTTGCGGTCCTGACCGGCGGCACGCTCTGCCCATGGATCGTCTTGGCTGAACGATTGGGCCACCCAGAAGCGCGCGGCCAGCGCATCGCGCCCAGCGATGTCATCGATCAGCAGCGCGCGCAGCCAGTCCATCCCCATCCGCTCGATCCACGGCGCGGTGCGCTCCAGATAGCGGGCATGTTCGCGGTAGAGCTGGACGAAAGCGGCGGCCATGTGGATCGCCTCGTCCTCGGTCGCCACCTTGCAGAGCAGATCGGTGCCGCGCAGGTGGATACCGCCATTTCCGCCCACATGCAGTTCATAACCGCTGTCGACGCAGATCACGCCGAAGTCCTTGATCGTCGCCTCGGCGCAATTGCGCGGGCACCCTGACACCGCCATCTTGAACTTGTGCGGCATCCAGCTGCCCCAGAACTTGCGTTCCAGCTTGACGCCCAGCCCGGTGGAATCCTGCGTGCCGAAACGGCACCATTCGCTGCCGACGCATGTTTTCACGGTGCGCAGCGCCTTGCCATAGGCATGGCCGGAGACCATCCCGGCGGCGCCCAAATCAGCCCAGACGGCGGGCAGATCCTCCTTCTTGATGCCGAAAATGTCGAGCCGTTGTCCGCCGGTCACCTTGACCATCGGCGCGTCGTATTTCTCAACGACATCGGCAATGGCGCGCAACTCTTTCGGGTTGGTAAGCCCGCCCCACATGCGAGGAACTACCGAATAGGTGCCGTCCTTTTGGATATTGGCGTGCATCCGTTCGTTGACGAAGCGGCTCTGCTGGTCATCGACATATTCGCCGGGCCACGCACACAGCAGGTAATAATTGAGTGCCGGGCGGCAGGACGCGCAGCCATCGGGCGTGGCCCAATGCAGCTCCTGCATGACCTGCGGGATATGGCGGAAACCGCGTTCGACGATCAGCGCGCGCACCTCGTCATGGGTGAAGCTGGTGCATTTGCACATCGGCTTGGCGGTACGTTCGCCTGCGTATTCGTCACCCAGGCTGATAGCGAGCAGCGTCTCGACCAGCCCGGTGCAAGATCCGCAACTCGCCGATGCCTTGCAGGTGGCGCGCACCGCATCAAGCGTGCCTGCGCCGTCTGCTATGCATGCTGCGACCTGACCCTTGCTGACGCCGTTGCAGCCGCACACTTCCGCATCATCGGGAAGCGCCGCAACGGCGGCCTTAGGGTCCGCTTGCCCCCCTCCAGAGGCAAAGGCTTGGCCAAAAATCAGCGCATCGCGGATCTCGGTCACGTCTTCGGATCGCTTGAGCAGATCGAAATACCAGTTGCCGTCGGCGGTATCGCCATAGAGCACCGCGCCTACCACGCGGTCGTCTTTCACGACCACACGCTTGTAGACCCCGCGCGCGGCATCGCGCAGCACGATGTCTTCCGCGCCATCGCCGCTGGTAAAATCGCCGGCAGAAAACACGTCGATGCCGGAGACCTTGAGCTTGGTCGCGGTGACCGATCCTTCGTAGCTGCTGCCCTTGCCGGTCAGCCCATCGGCAAGCGCGCGGCACATCTCCCAGATCGGTGCGACCAGGCCGTAAACCTGCCCGCGATGCTCGACGCATTCGCCGACCGCCAGGATCGCAGGGTCGCTGGTCACCATCTGGTCGTCGACCAATATCGCGCGATGGACGGCGAGCCCTGCCTCTTTTGCAAGCCTCACATTCGGACGGATACCCGCCGCCATCACCACCAGGCTAGCCGGAATGGTGCGCCCGTCGGTCAGACGCACGCCCTCGACCTTGCCCTCTCCAAAGATTTCCGCTGTGTTCGCGCCTGTCAGGATGGTCTGACCGCGACCCTCCAGCGCGGCCTTCAGCAGCCAGCCCGCCGCTTCATCAAGCTGGCGCTCCATCAGCGTATCCATCAGGTGAATAACGGTGACCTGCATACCCCGCAAGGCGAGCCCATGGGCTGCCTCCAGGCCAAGCAGGCCACCGCCGATCACCACGGCATCCCCCCCCAGGGCGGCCGTGTGAACCATCATGTCGACATCCGCCATATCGCGGAACGAGACGACGCCAGGCAGATCCTTGCCCGGCACGGGAATGATGAACGGGTCCGATCCGGTCGCGATCAATAGCCGGTCATATTGCGCGACCCGGCCCGATTGCGCGGTGACCGTCTGCGTGTCGCGGTCGATCGCGATGACAGGATCGCTGACCACCAGATCGATGCCATAGTCGGCATACCAGCTGCGGTCGTTGATCACGATCTCGTCGAAGGTTTTCTCGCCTGCCAGCAGCGGCGAGAGCATGATGCGGTTGTAGTTCACATGCGGCTCGGCACCGAAAATGGTGATGCGGAAACGGTCCGGATCTCGCGCCAGCACCTCTTCCACCGCGCGGCAACCGGCCATGCCGTTGCCGATAACGACCAGATGTTCGCGGTCCATGCGTGTCTCTCCTGTCACAGCAGATAATCCATTTGCAGCCACAGCCTGCGGGTGTCGGTGCCAAACTGTTTGGCGCGGTAGTCGGCATATTTGACCAGCAGACCGATGTTTTTCGACAGCTTGAAGGTCGCTTGCGCATTCCATTCATCGCCATAATCCTGGCCCTGCCGGTCGCTGTCGAAACGGTGATAGATGACCGACAGGTTCACCGGTCCGCGCGATGTCGGCAGTGCGTAGCCAAGCCCGGCATAGGCATCGCGCAGGCCGTTGGCGGGTGTGGTCAGGAACAGGTCGGCCCAGCCGTTGAACTTGTGCGCGGTGGCCAATGGCGTCTGGAAGCTGGTGAACGGCAGCCCCGACGATGCGCCGAGAACCTCGTATCCCCCTGTCAGCGTAAAGCCATGCGCGGCCAGTTGCGCCTCACCCAGCCAGTAATCGGCCGAATAGGAGTTGGCGTTCCCCTTGTAGTCGCTCTGCCGGGCGTAGCTGGCGATGATGCCGAGCTTCAGCTTGGGCGTCAGCCCGAACGACGCATTGGCGCGCGCGCCATAGGTCTGGCTGGAAAACTGCCGTCGTCCCGCTTGGTCCTGATTGACCAGATAGGCAAAGCCCTTGATCGCGACCGGTCCCGCCTTGCCGCCCAATTGGGCCAGCAGGTTGTCACCGCCGATGGATTGCAACGGGCTGTCGATGCCAAAGATGCTGCGCACCGACCAGCTGTAGGTGATATCGGCGGTGAGCGGGCCGAGTGCTGAACTTTCCAGCCGCACCGCATCATAGGTCTGCTCGTTCTGTCGCCACAGCACCGTGCCGACAAAGCGCTGGTCGTCGAGGTTGATGCGCTGGCGGCCCAGCGTCACCACCGTTTTGGGCAGACCGCGATACTGGACCTGCAGACGATTCAGCTCGATCGTTTCCGGATCGGCCACCACCGGAAATGCGGTGCGGCCATTGACCGTGCTGTTATAGTCGCCGTTGATCGCCAGCGTTGCCTCGGCCTCGGCGAGCACCGACCACGGCCCGCTCTTCGCCTCAAGGCCGCTGCGCATCCTGAACGTCAGTGCATCGGCCTGTTCGGCCTTGCCCTGCTGATCCACACCCTCATAGCGCAGCCGGGCATCAATCAACGGCGTGAGCTTGAGCGGTTCAGCCAGCGCCGGACTGGCGGCCGAGGCGGCGGCAACCGCCCCGGCGAGGATCCCTGCTAGCCGCGCGGTCATATGCGTGCACCTTCGAGCGCGGTCGGCCACGTCGCGCGCCAGCGGGTCTTGACGCTGACCAAGCTGGCAAAGGCCACCAGTGCTAGCCCGGCGAAGATCAGGAAGCCCCATTGCGGGCTGCCGGTCAGCTGCTTGGCCAGACCCAGCGACGAGGCGAGGTAGAAGCCGCCGACACCGCCGGCAAAGCCGACCAGTCCGGTCATCACGCCGATCTCGTCCTTGAACCGCTGCGGCACCAGCTGGAAAACCGCTCCATTGCCTGCCCCCAGTGCAAGCATCGCGCAGACGAACAGGCCGAGTGCCAGACCTACGGTCGAAGGGCCGAAGCTGATCGCGATCAGCACCGCAGCAGCAATCAGATACACCGCCATCAGCGTCTTGGTCCCGCCGATGCGGTCGGCGAGCGCACCGCCCATCGGACGGACGAGCGAACCGGCAAACACGCACGCTGCCGTGCAATAGCCTGCCACCACAGGGGTCAGCGCGAACTGGTCGACGAAGTAGATCGAAAGCGACGCGGCAAGGCCAACGAAGCCGCCGAAGGTGACGCCGTAGAACAGCATGAACCACCATGCATCGGCTTTCTTCAACGGCTCAAGATAGGCGAAGATCGACTTGGGTGCGGGCGGATTCGGCGCATCCTTGGCCAGCACCATGTAGATGACGAAGGTGATCGCCAGCGGGATGCAGGCAAGGCCCAACACCGCGTTCCAGCCGAACGCCTTGGCCAGCAGCGGCGCAAACAACGCGGCCAGCACCGTGCCCGAATTGCCCATGCCCGCAATCCCCAGTGCAGTCCCCTGATGCTCGGCGGGGTACCAGCGGCTCGCCAGCGGCAACGCGACGGCAAAGCTGGCACCCGCAAAGCCGAGTATCACGCCCAGTGCCACGGTACCGCCAAAGCTGTTGACCCCCAGCATCCAGGCCGTCGCCAGTCCGCCGATGACGATCAGCTGGCCGATGGCGCCGGTGGACTTGGGGCCGATCTTGTCGACCAGCACGCCGTTGACCAGCCGCAGCACCGCGCCTGCCAGCGTTGGTATGGCGACCATCAGGCCCTTCTGGGCGTCGTTCAACCCCAGATCGGTGGCGATCATCGGGGCGAGTGGACCGAGCAGCACCCAGACCATGAACGCCAGATCGAAATATAAGAATGCCGCAAACAGCGTCGGGCGGTGTCCCGCCGACCAGAAACCCTTGTTCATGATAAACCCCTTTGATGGTGCGGCGCGGAAGACCCGTCCGGCTGGTGGGACCGAGCGCATACGCCGGGGCTTGTTGGCCGGAGCGCAGGGGGGAGCACGCGGTGATGATGGAGAAGCAGCGAGACAATGCTCGCGAAGGCAGCGACAGGGCAGCTGACGATGGCCGCGCCCGAGAGCTGGACAATCCCGTCTGTCAATCTGGCGGAATGAACCGTCAAAGCCATGCTCCTTTCAGACACGAAAAAAGCCGCCTCGAAGCGCGGTCATCAGGACCGGTTCGGGCGGCGTCATTGCCATGCTTCGTATTAACCGAAGCCGCCAGTTCAGCCCTTCATTGGACCGACCTGGTTATGATAGACCACGCATCATTGCCTGATCTTCCTATAGGTTGTCAGCGAATCGACTATAGCGCAAGCACATTTTCGTGCGTTGCAGCATTTGCAATTGCGCAGGCTAGTGCGCTCAAATCATGGGCTTTGTGCGCTGGTGCTCCAGGTAGTCCATCGCCCGGTCAGGATCGAACTGAACGCGATCGAAGAATTGGTCTTCACCGAGAATCAGTCTGCCCGTCTGGCTGGAAGCACCACGCGGCACGCTGTTGGCACCTTCCACCTTGGCACTGGCGCCGGGCAGTATCGCATCAGTCCCAGCAAGCGCGGACCTGTAGATGTCAGGACGGAACACCTGGGCTGCTCCGGCAAAACCCGCCTCGCTCGCTTCGGCATGCCCCCAGCGCGCCATCTGCGAATACAGCCACATGGCCTGACTGCGCCAGGGGAAGTTGGCGGCCTCGCGATGTTGAAACATGAAGTCGGGATAATGGATGGCATCGGCCCCCTGCGTGAGCCGGATCCGGTCCGTGGTCGCCCGCAAGATCGTTTCGCGGGGTGCGTCCAGATATTCCGACCGTGACAATATGGCCGCATTTGCCTCTGTATTGCCAGGCTCGACGAAATGCGCAGCCGCTCTGTGCAGCGCTCGCACCAGCCGCTCGGTTGCGTCGGTGTCGGCCTGCGGACCATCGAGCCGCACCGCCAGCACTTTTTCCACACCGCGCCGCCAGATCTGCGCAGTGGCCAGCATGATCCGCCCGACACCGCGATCCACCGCGATGCTGTTCCACGGTTCGCCAACGCAGATGCCGTCAACATCGCCGCAGGCCAGTGCATCGGCGGCGAAGGGCGGGCTGGTGACGGTGATCTCGACATCGAGGTCAGGCTGAATACCTACGCCAGCCAGCCAGTAGCGCAGCATATAGTTGTGGCTGGAATAGCGATGGACCACCCCGAAACGCAGCGGATTGCCGATGGCGACCCGGCGTTCCGCCTCCAGCTTCAACCTTGCGCCGATCTCGAACGGATCACCCAGCGTGTTGTCCAGCGAAAGGGCATCGGCCAGCGCCGTTGATACAGTAAGTGCGTTGCCATTGAGACCGAGCACGAACGGCACCGCGAGCGGCACAGCCGGCCTGTCGCAGCCCAATGCGGTGGCTATGGCCAGCGGTGCAACCATGTGTGCCGCATCCGTCTGCCCATACATCAGACGGTCGCGTACCGCCGCCCAGGTGATGTCGCGGACCAGTTGCAGGTCCAACCCTTCATCCTCGGCAAAGCCCAGTTCATGCGCCAGGACAGGCAGCGCCGCATCGACCAGCGGCAGGAAACCAATCCTCATGAGGGTATTGCTCATAGCATATCTCCCATCAGGGCTTCGCTGGTCACGATCGCCTCGGCGACCTCGGCAATGCGGCGGTTGGATCGCATCGCATGATTGCGCAGCAGGGCATAAGCAGCAGGCTCGTCCAACCCTTTGCGCTTCATCAGGATCGCCTTGGCGCGATCGATTGCCTGCCGGTCTGCAAGCGCGGTCCGTGCTTCCGCCAACTCGGCCTGCAGCCGTGAAAATGCTTGAAAGCGGCGAATGGCGAGGTCCAGCACCGGCTTGATGCGCTGCTTGGCCAGGCCATCGACAACATAGGCCGATACGCCCGCATCCACCGCTGCACTTGTCGACTCGGCATCGCTCTGGTCCACGAACATCGCGATCGGCCGCGCAAGGGCACGCGACATCGCGAAGAAGTCCTCGAGCATATCCCGACTCGGGTTCTCAAGATTGATCAGCACAACTTCGGGTGCGGCGCGCTCGATCTGCGCGGCAAGGCCTGTAGCATGGTCGATGATGACGAGATCGGTGAGGCCAGCCTCACGCAAGCCATCCGAGATGATCGCTGCACGGGTGGTGCTGGTGTCGATGATCGCGATCCGCATGACGATGGCTAGTAGCGTTCAATGCTCGATGGCAGCAAGCTTTCGCGAACCGCCGCCGGGTTTTTGACAATATCCGCGAGACTATAGCGATCGAGATGCCTGAAAAATGCCTCGAGCGCGCCGGCCAGGGCATGGCGCAGCTGGCATGCTGGCGTAATCACGCAGGTATTGGTCGAGGGATCGAAACACTCGACGAAGCTGCCGGTTTCTTCCATCGTCCGCACAACTCTGCCGACATTGACCTGATCCGCGGCCTGCGCCAGCCGAAGGCCGCCGGTTCGACCTCGCACTGCCTCAATAAAGCCTTCTGCCACCAGGCGTTGCGCCACCTTCATCAGGTGATTCTTGGAAATGCCATAGGCACCAGCGATTTCGCCAATCGACCTGTGGCCATCATGGACCGCCAGATACATCAAGGTGCGCAGGGCATAATCGGCGTGAAGCGACAATCTCATTAAACATGCATATCGAATATTGCTATTAAGTGCCAGCCGCGTTAAACGATGCAAATGATTTACATCTTATCAGCAATGCGAACATGACGGCGACCGCCCATGCCGAGCGCATACGCGCGGCCAAGCGTGCGGAGGCTCACGAGGTAGGGATCGACGACACGTCGATCAGCCTGCTGGTCGATCGCTTTTACGACCGCATCCAGACCGACGATCTGCTGGGGCCAATCTTTGCCCAGCACGTCGCCGACTGGTCGCAGCATCTGCCGCGGATGAAGGGATTCTGGGCCTCGATCATGATCGAGCCGGGCCATTTTAGCGGCAGTCCGATGCAGAAGCACATTGCGCTCGGCATCCTCACCAAGGCCCATTTCGATCGCTGGCTGGCGCTGTGGCATGAGACCGTTACGCAGAACGTTGCGAGCCCCGCAGCGGCAGAAAGATTTCACACGTCGGCGCACCGGATTGCCGACAGCCTGCTGACCGGAGTGCTGGCGCAGCGCGGCGGGCTGGCGGCTTTGCGCGTACGGGCACAAAAGCTTGCACCCCTGGAAACGAAACCATGACGCTCACCCCCTATGCATCCTCGCCAGTGTTCGACGAGCAATCGCTGCCCGATAAGCTGCGCAACGACCATCGCACCAAGGACGGGACCTGGGGGCTTTTGCGCGTCCTTGACGGCGAAGTGCGGCTGATCTTCACCGAACCGCATCGTGAGGTATTGGTCACGCCAGACACGCCCGCGCCGATTGCACCGCTGGCGACACATTACGTGGTCCCACTGGGCAAGATGACGATGCAGGTCGAGTTCTACCGGTCCGAGCCGGTTCTCAACGACGCTACAGCACCCGAGGCGTCCGGTGGATGATTTCACCATCGCGCGGATCGTCCATGTCGTGGCGGTGCTGTTCTGGATCGGAGGCGTGGGCTTTGTCACCTGGGTGGTGATGCCGACCATCCGGCAGAGCGAAAGCGCCGCCGACAGGCTGGGGAAATTCCACGCGATCGAGGGGCGCTTTGCGGGGCAGGCCAAGCTGTGGGTTCTGGTCGCCGGCGCCAGCGGCTTCTGGATGGTGCACCGCGCCGACATGTGGAGCCGCTTTGCCGATCCTGGCTTCTGGTGGATGTATGCGATGGTTGCATTATGGGCGGTCTTCACGCTGATGCTGTTCGTGATCGAGCCGGTGTTCCTGCACCGCCGCCTCGCAACTTCGCAGACCCCGCAAGACGATTTTCAGCGCATGGAACGCGTCCACCACATTCTGGTCGCGCTGGCTTTGATAACGCTGGCGGGTGCCGTCGGCGGCAGCCACGGCCTGTTCTGACAGGTGGTTTCGACAACCAATATCCACAAGGAGGACATCAATGAGCAGAATATTGAGCGCCGAGACCAAGGCTATCGTCAATTCGACCGCGCCTGCGCTGCAGCAGCATGGCGTGGCGATCACCCAGCGGATGTACGAACGCCTGTTCGTCGATCCCGCGGTCAAGGCGATGTTCGATGAAGCCGCGCAGGAAAGTGGCGAGCAGCCGCGCCGTCTCGCCGCCGCCATCCTTGCTTATGCGCAAAACATCGACAAGCTCGAAGCCTTGACCGCGCCGGTGATGCGTATGGCTACGCGGCATGTCGAGACCGGCGTCAGACCCGAGCATTACCCAATGGTTGCCGATGCCCTGCTGCCCGCGATCCGCGACATTCTGGGCGATGCAGCAACCGACGAGGTCCTGTCGGCCTGGGGCGAGGCCTATTGGGCGCTGGCCGAAATCCTGATCGGCAAGGAAGCGGCGCTTTACGCACAAGGACCAAGCGATTGAAACCGTAGGCAGCCTGTTGAACTGGCAGGTACTCTTTGCCTAGAACCCCCATGAATCCTTGCTCAGACACCCTTGACGCCCATGCACCGTTGTGGGAGCAGACACGCATCGGGATTGAAGCAACCTCCCGATCAGGCTGTTCAGGCCCAAGCGTTGCCTCTGGTCTGCCTCGTGATGCGGGGCGGCAATATGGGGACCGTGTGGCAGTGAACGAAACAACTGAAATTCCTGATTTCCGCCAGCTCGTGCGCGTCTTCGCGCGCATTGGATGTCTGAGCTTTGGCGGCCCTGCCGGGCAGATCGCGCTTATGCATGGCGAGATCGTCGAGAAGCACAAATGGGTCGATGAAGAGCAGTATCTTCACGCGCTCAATTTCTGCCATCTTTTGCCCGGCCCCGAGGCGCAGCAGCTTGCCACATGGATCGGATGGCGACTGCACGGATTGAAGGGCGGGCTTGCGGCCGGATTGCTGTTCGTGGCCCCTGGCGCTTTGGTCATGCTGGCGCTGTCTTCGCTCTATGCGCTGGCGGCCAACCTCGACTGGTTTGCAGCGCTGTTCCTGGGGATCAAGGCTGCCGTGCTCGCGATTGTTGTGCAAGCGCTGATCCGCATCGGTGGCCGCGCGCTCAACACGCGGTTCAAACAGGCGCTGGCGGTTGCGGCCTTCCTGGCGCTGTTCCTGTTCAACCTGCCGTTCCCGCTGGTGGTGCTGGGTGCAGGAGCGATCGGCATGATCGTTGCGGCCTATCGTCCCGACTGGCTGGCGCTGAAACCGGCATCAGGCACAGATGCCTCACCTCGGCCGTCGTTCGCCGTCATGTCGCGCACGGTGCTGCTATGGCTCGCAATCTGGGCGGTGCCGATGGTGCTGGTGCTGATCATCCTCGGTCAGGACCATGTGTTGTGGGATGTCGGCCTATTCTTCTCGCAGCTGGCGATCGTCACCTTTGGCGGCGCTTATGCCGTGCTCGCCTATATGGCGCAGGAGGCTGTGCAGACCTACGGCTGGTTGCAGGCTGGCGAGATGGCCGACGGGCTGGGCCTTGCCGAGACGACGCCGGGTCCTCTGATCCTGGTAACGCAACATGTCGGGTTCCTCGCCGCGTTCCGGTCACCGGAGCCGTTCTCGCCGATCGTCGCGGGTATCATCGGGGCTGGCCTCACCACCTGGGTAACGTTCGCGCCGTGCTTCCTGTGGATCTTCACCTTCGCGCCTTGGATCGAACGGTTGCAGCACGCGACACGCCTCAAGGGTGGCCTTGCCGCGCTGACAGCAGCTGTGGTCGGCGTGATCGCCAACCTCTCGGTCTGGTTTGCGCTGCACGTGCTGTTCGCTCGCGTGACCATAGCGGACTTCGGACCGATGCAGCTCAACCTGCCCAACTGGGCGTCATTCGACTGGCGTGCAGGCGTGCTGTCCGTGCTGGCTGCTGTCATATTGTTTGCGCTGAAGTGGAGCATCTTTCGCATGCTCGCCGTTCTTGCCGTAGCCGGCCTCGCTCTGGGTAGTTTTTGATCAAGGAGAATAAAACATGACCGAAGTTGACCGCCGCAGCGCTATGGGCATCGTAGGTGTTGGAATAGCGGCAGCCGCCGCAGGTGCACCCGCATCAGCGCAAACGCCCACCCTTTCGCCTGCCTTCGCGGGCAACCACAAGCCCGTACCGCTGGGGTTCGATCCCGCCAAGCTCACTGGCCTCTCCGAAAAGCTCATCCGCTCGCACTACGACAACAACTACATCGGATCGGTGCGCACGCTGAACATGATCGAGGGTCGTTTGGCGGCAGCGCTGGCGGACAAGGACCTTCCCGCAATCGTCTATGGCGGGCTCAAACGTGAGGAACTGCACCGCACCGGGTCGGTCATCCTGCACGAGCTGTATTTCGGTGCGCTTGGCGGCGATGGCGCGGCGGCGGGAGAAGTGCAGAAGGCTATCGCAGCGGCCTTCGGATCGTTCGCGGCGTGGGATACGGAGTTCAGGCAAACCGCGATGTCGCTGGCTGGCGGTTCAGGGTGGTGCGTCCTGGCGTGGAATATCCACACCGACAGTCTGCACAATTACTGGGCCTGGGATCACATGCACCAGCCGGTCGCCAGCGTGCCGCTGATCGCGCTCGACATGTATGAACACGCCTATCACATAGATTACGGCACAGCGGCCGCGAAATATGTTGATGCGTTCATGGCCAACCTGAATTGGGAGGAGATCGATCGCAGGTACCACCGCATGGCGCGGCAAGCTTAACCAGTTCTGCTTGTCGATCGCCTTTCGAATTGCCGAGCAGGTCATCCGAATGCGGATGGTCGGCTTCTGGTATAATCGGTCGGTTGGCATGCCGCTGGGATACGACGGCTCTGTCCCACGATGCGGCATTCGCGTTCGGCAGCAGTCGACCAGCTTAAGTCGCTAATTGCAGCGCACCAAAACCGCTGCTCTTGCCTAAACCCGTCATTCACCCGCCGAATTGCGGGGATTGGACCGGCACGTGAATGCCGAAATTCAGGCTTTGGCGTTTGGCTAGAGACGGTAGAAAAGTGTTACGCTCGCGATGTGATCAAGCCGATCCTCGCCTCTACGGAAGACGGCCTGATTGAGGTATCCAGGCTCAAACATGACGCCTTTAGTCAGGGGCACTGAGACGCCTACGAAATTCCGCCAGCGGTCCATCCCCTCGCGTGGCCCCCAGTCGGCATCATTTAGGTTGAGAAACCCTTCGCTCCAAACGACCAGAAGCGAGCCCTTGCCCTCTTCGAAGGGCATCTGCGCCCTCACCTGCTGGCGGAACCGCCATGCCAGGTCCTTTGCCCCCACGACGGTGCGTGCCTCCATCCGGGTCCGAGCCGTGACTGTCACGTCCCCGATCTTCTCAACAGGAAAGACCACATGTTGGTATATCCGATGCTCATCGAACGCAGGGTGGTCCACGGGGTCGGTGTGGACGAACATATAGCCGACGAACACCGTGGCCTTCTTGCTCACCCGGTAACCAATCGCCGGGCTGATCTGGAACTGCCCCAACCGGCTCGCGTCATTGGTCAGGCGTGGCTGAATTTCTGCCTGCACCAGCAGATCATCCTTGATCGGCCCTTGCGCCACCAGCAACGTCCACTGCTGAAGGTCATGATCCTGCGCGGCAAGGACACTGGGCGCCACGCCTAGCAGCAAGGCTGGGGTCGGTACACAGAACGGACCCAGATATACGCTAAGGTTTTGCCGTGCCTTCGACGGCGCGCATCTGGCGAAGCGGTCTGAGCGCG
>OFDC01000892.1_pt1 | contig 18391 bp, 17 predicted proteins | sample 1520941 | NCBI WGS metagenome assembly OFDC01 (sample SAMEA94258168, study PRJEB24077) | hot springs metagenome | biome: Aquatic biome; feature: Water | place: India | collected 2012-12-06 | depth 5 m | reverse complement strand
ACCCACAATCACTCGATTTTTGGCGCGATCGAGCAGCAGGTTGCGGCGGTCTAGACGCGTTCTAGGTCGCCCTTGACGTCATCAAGGCCCTGCTTGCCCTTAGGTTCGCGTCCGGCATCAGCGCGGCGATCGATCTCGTTCACGAAGTAATGGTTCACATCGCGGTGCTCGGCCTCGTCCGCCCGCACCGCGATGATCACATCACGCAGCCGCGCGTCTTGCGGCAGCTGCCAATAGTCGATCGCGATCTGCGGGGCGGGGACATTCTCCAGCCGCCCTGCATCAACCTCGGCAAGGTACTGGGTGTAGCTGAACACGGCCTCTTCTTCGAAATAGGCCACCACCCGATGCGCGGTCCGCGGGGCGAGGAGGTAGAGGAAGAAGTAGAAATTGTAGAAGATCAGCTGCGCCGCGATGACAAGGAAGCGCTCGAAAGCGTTGGGCTTGGCGATCTCGATGAAGGTCATCAGATGCATCCGCTCGTTCTCGGCCTCATCGAGCAGGGTGCGGATCCAGCCCTCGTCATCGCGCATCGAGCGCAGCGCATTGAGATGCTGCCACAACCCGCCGACCATCCCCGGCACCGCCGCCACAGTCTCCAGCACCACCGCGCGGTGGCCGTAACGCTTGTTGAAGAAGCGGTCCGCGAAGAAGCGCAGCAGCTTGACGAAGGCAAACGCCACCCGGTCGCTGCGCGATTGCGGGGCGACGTGGGTCTCGATCAGCACGTCAGGGTTGGTCTGACGGATCAGCGGCTTGGCATCAAAGGGCTTCATCGGGGCGAACTCACGGTGGCGGTTGCGTTAAAAACATAACGCCCGCCGGTCGCTGGGTATCCCGCCAAACCGCCCCGAACGGCTTGAATTCATAGCGCGCTCTGTTGCGCGCCGCGCAAGCGTCAGAAGCCGAGGCTCTCGGCCACTGCAGAATTCACAATCTTGCCTTGATGCACATTGAGCCCCGGCGCGAGGTGTGGATCATCCTCGCAGGCCTTCAGCCCCTTCGCCGCCAGCGCCAGCCCGAAAGGTAGCGTCGCGTTGTTGAGCGCGTAACTCGACGTCAGCGGCACAGCCCCCGGCATATTGGCGACGCAGTAGTGGATGATCCCATCGACCTCATAGGTCGGGTTCTCATGCGTGGTGGGGTGCGAGGTTTCAAAGCACCCGCCCTGATCAATCGCGACATCGACCAGCACCGCGCGGCGCTTCATCGTCGGCAACATCGCACGGGTCACAAGATGCGGCGCGCTCGCGCCCGGGATCAGCACGGCGCCGATCACGACATCGGCTTGGCTCACCGCCTGCTCAATCGTGCCAGCGGTCGAGAAGCGGGTGATCGCACGGCCCTGGAACATCTCGTCAAGCTGCCGCAAACGCGGGAGCGAGCGGTCGAAGATTTCCACCGTCGCGCCCAGCCCCACCGCCATGCGCGCGGCCTGCGTGCCGACCACGCCGCCGCCAAGGATCACGACCCGCGCAGGCAGCACGCCGGGCACCCCGCCTATCAGCGTGCCGCGCCCGCCGGTGCTCGCCCGCAAAGCCAGCGCGCCCGCCTCAATCGCCAGCCGCCCGGCAACTTCGCTCATCGGTGCCAGCAGCGGGAGCGCGCCGCCCGGCGCGGTCACGGTTTCATAGGCGATGGCCGAAACGCCCGAGGCCATCAGCCCCTTGGCCTGCTCGGGATCGGGCGCGAGGTGGAGATAGGTGAACAGGATTTGGCCTTCGCGCAGCTGCACCCATTCGGACGGCTGCGGCTCCTTGACCTTCACCACCATCTCAGCGCGGGCGAAGACTTCGGCCGCGGTATCGACCACCTCAGCCCCGGCCTTGCGATAGATGTCGTCATCCTTGTCGATGCCAAGTCCCGCACCGGTCTCCACGATCACACGGTGGCCGGCGGACACATATTCGCGCACAGCTTCGGGGGTGAGGCCGACGCGGAACTCGCTTGGCTTGATTTCCTTGGGAACGCCGACCAGCATGATTCTCTCCTCGCGATGACGCGGAATTGGCGCTAAACGGGGCGCAACAAAATTACAAGATCGCGCAAGGTCGAATCAAGGCTTTAGCGCAAAAAGGAGCTGCTCGATGACCGCTTACCCGACCGTCAAGATGTTCATCAACGGCGCGTGGATCGCCGCTGGCGAGGCTGGTGCGATGGACGTCATCAACCCCGCCACTGGCCAAGTCATTGGGCAATGCCCCAAGGCGTCCCCGACGCAGCTTGACGCGGCCTTGGCCGCCGCCGATGCGGCCTTCCCGGCGTGGAGCAACACCCCCGGGGCCGAGCGTCACGCGATCCTGCGCCGCGCCGCTGATCTGATGCGCGAGCGCGCGCCTGCCATCGCCCGCGTCGTCACCGCCGAAATGGGCAAGCCGCGCGCGCAGGCGGTGGGCGAGATCACCTCGGCCGCCGATGTGATCGACTTTCTTGGCGAGGAAGCCAAGCGCCGCGGCGGGCGGCTGGTGCCGAACCGCGGACACCATCTGATCGCGCAAATCGTGACCCATGAACCGGTGGGGCCAAGCGTGCTGCTCACCCCCTGGAACTTCCCGGTCAATCTGCCTGCGAAAAAGATCGGCGGCGCGCTGGCAGCGGGCTGCACCGCGATCCTGAAACCGGCGGAGAACACCCCGGCCTCGGCGCAATTGCTGGTCGAGTGCTTCGTTGACGCGGGCGTACCTGCCGGGGTGCTGAACCTCGTCTATGGCGATCCTGGTCCGGTGTCGGAACACCTGATCGCCTCGCCCGTCACCCGCAAGGTCAGCTTCACCGGATCGACCGCGGTGGGCAAGCATCTGGGTGCGCTGGCGGCGCGGCACATGAAGCGCTTTACCCCCGAGCTTGGCGGCCATGCCCCGGTAATCGTCAGCAAGCACGCCGATTTCGAGCGCGCGGTGGCGCTGTGCGCGACCACCAAGTTCCGCAATGCCGGACAGGTCTGCGTATCGCCCACCCGCTTTCTGGTCGACCGGTCGATCTATGACCGCTTCGTCGCCGAGTTCGCCGCGCGTGCGGGCCGGATCAAGGTCGGTGATCCGGGCGCGGATGAGAGCGTCGAGATGGGGCCGCTTGCCCATGGGCGCCGGATTGCGGCGATGGCCGAGGTGGTCGCCGATATCGGGGGCAATCGCGGCGAGGTGGTGACGGGGGGCGGCGCCATCCCCGGCAGCGGGTTCTTCTTCCAGCCCACGGTAATCGCCAATCCTGCGCCCGACAGCCGGTTCATGACCGAGGAGCCCTTCGGCCCCATCGCCGGGATCGTTCCCTATGACGACATCGCCGAGGCGGTCGGTATCGCCAATTCGTTGCGCTATGGCCTCGCGGCCTATGCCTTCAGCGCCGATCTCGACGAAGCCCATCACTTGGGCCGAAGCTTGCGGGCGGGGATGGTGGCGATCAATCAGCTCATCGTCGCCTCGCCCGAAACCCCGTTCGGCGGGATCGGCGATAGCGGGTTCGGATCAGAAGGGGGCGAGGAAGGCTACCTCGCCTTCACCGACACCAAGCTGGTGACGCTGGCAAAAGCGGGCGGCTGAGCCCCCGCGCGCGTCAGGCGATGGCGATCAGGCTGGCGATGCGCTGGAGCAGGGTTTGGCGCGATTCCATCGGGCGGAGACGGCCATAGCGCGCGCGCCGCAGCGACTCGTCATGAATGCAAACCGTCCGCCGCATGGGATCTGGCCGACTGGACCAGATGGTTGGTCGTTCCATGTGTCGCATCCCCGAATCGCGCTCTTTTGTTGCGCGTGAGCTAACACCAAAGCTGTGGATAAAACGAGTCCATTTGGACGCCCGCGCGAATTTCCTTGCTCAGGTGTCAAGATTGAGATGAGCAATAATCCGGAATGGTTCCCGGCGGCGATTGATTTTGTCTAACGGTCGGTACGGCGCGCTCCGGCAGCGCGGACATCGGCCAATGTGGGGCAGCCATTGACGGCCATCAGCAAGTCGGCCTCGGCGAGGATCGCGCGCAAGACCCACGCCGCACCCTCCGCTCCGCCCAGCGCCAGACCATAGGTATAGGGCCGCCCTACCCCGACCGCGCGCGCGCCAAGCGCAAGGGCCTTGACCGCATCCGAACCGGAGCGGATTCCGCTGTCAAACAGCACCGGCGTATCGCCCGCGGCGGCAACCACGTCTGCCAGCAGATCGATGGTCGCGATCCCGCCATTGGCCTGCCGCCCGCCGTGGTTCGAACAATAGATCGCATCCGCCCCGGTATCGACCGCGCGGCGTGCGTCATCGGGGTGGCAGATGCCCTTCAAGACGATCGGCAGCTTGGTCACCGACTTGAACCACGCCATATCCTCCCAGGTCAGCACTTGCCCGAAGGTCGCCGCCCAGGTGAAGATCGCCGCTGCCGGGTCTTCCTCAGGGGGCCTCGCCAACAGCGAGCGGAAGACGGGGTCGGTAAAGTAGTTCTGGAGCACCTTGCCGCGGAGCTGCGGGAAGTTCGAGGCGTTGAGATCGCGCGGGCGCCAGCCGGTCACCCAGGTGTCGAGCGTTACTACCAACGCCTTGTACCCGGCGTCTTCGGCGCGGCGGATCAGGCTGGTGGCGAGTTCCTTGTTGCGGGGGGTGTAGAGCTGGAACCACGCAGGCGTATCCCCGCAGGCGGCCTTCACATCTTCGAGCGGATCGTTCGCCAAGGTCGACGCGCAGAACGGCACGCCCGTCAGCGCTGAAGCGCGGGCAGCGGCAAGGTCGCCGTGGCGGTCCTGCGAGGCTTCACCGTTGAGGCCGATCGGGGCCATGAACAGCGGGGTGGGATAGCGGTGGCCAAACAGTTCGATGCTGAGATCGCGGGTGGTGCAATCGACCATCATCCGCGGCACCATGCCCCAGTGGCGGAAGGCGGCGGCGTTCTGATCCTGCGTATGCTCGTCCCCGCAGCCGCCCGCGACATAATTGGTGAGGCTCGGCCCCAGCGCCTCGTGCGCGCGTTTTTCGAGCGTGGCGAAGTCGACCGGATAAGTGGGCAGGATGCCCTTGAGGCCAGCGTTGTAGATTTCATTCTGCATCGCGCCGTAATTGGTCATGGCGGCTGTCTCTCCCTTTTGTACGGGGTAGATCAGCCGATGGGGCGCTTCAGAGCAAGCGGTTTCTAGGCGAAGAAGCGTTGCAGGCGTGGGCGCACTTTGAGGAACTGGATATAGGCCGCCTCCAGCACCACCAGCACCGGCCGCCAGCGCGCCGCCAGCCCCAACGGGCGCAGCAACGGGATCGCGCGCCACATGGCGGCAAAGGCGGCAGCACCCGAATGCACAACTCCGTCCTCCTCGGCATGGAAACGGGCGAGGAGGCTCGCACGGTCGATCGGGCAAGAAGGAACGGCCCCTGCCGCGACATCGACGAAGATGATCGCCCCGCGCTTGTCGAGCCGCCGCATCAGCGCGATTTCGCGCAGGCAGAGCGGGCAAGCACCGTCAAACCAGACCTTGACCGGGGGTGTCATGGCGCGATCCACAGGCGGATGACGTAGGCCACGACCCCCAGCACCGCGACACTTGCGGCCCAGATGCCCGCCATCCAGGCGAGGCGTTGCCACAAGGGTGCCTCCGGCTCGCGCTCCGGGGGTGCCAACATCAATGATACCCCTCGTCGCCCACCTTCCCGCGGAACACCCAATAGGCCCAGGCGGTGTAGCCGATGATAAGCGGCATGGTGATCGCCACCCCGACCAGCATGAAGATCTGGCTGCGTTCCGGCGCGGCAGCGTCCCAGATGGTGAGGCCGGGCGGCACGACATAGGGCCAGATCGTGACGCCGAGGCCGCTCATGCCGAGAAAGAACAACGCCAGCGCCAGCCAGAACGGCTTGGAATTGCGGTCCCGCGTGATCGCGCGCAGCATCGAGATCGCGATGATCGCCGTTACCAGCGGCACCGGCGCGACCCAGTAAATCTGCGGGGCGGCAAGCCAATGCATGGCATATTCGGCGTTCAGGGTGATGTTGTAGAGGCTCACCGCCCCCATCAGCACAATCGTCGCAATCCCGGCGCGAAAGGCGACGAAGCGGGCATGGGCCTGCACCCCGCCGTCGAGCTTCCAGATCAGCCAAGTGCTCCCCAACAGCGCATAGCCCGCCACGGTGCCGAGGCCGGTGAGGAAGGTATAGGGCGTCAGCCAATCCCACCACGACCCGGCGTAGGCGCGGCCCTCAACCTCGATCCCTTGCAGCAGCGCGCCAAGGATCATGCCCTGCGACATGGCCGCAACCAGCGAGCCGCCGAAAAACGCCATGTCCCAGAAGCTCTGATGCCCCGGATCGCGCCAGCGATATTCAAAGGCGACCCCGCGGAACACGAGGCCCAGCAGCATCGCAATTACAAGGGGATAGGTGGCAGGCAGGATCACCGCATAGGCGAGCGGAAAGGCAGCAAACAGCCCGCCGCCGCCCAGCACCAGCCAGGTCTCGTTCCCGTCCCACACCGGCGCGATCGAATTCATCGCCCGGTTGCGGCCTTGGCCGACGCGGAAGGTGGGGAAGAGGATGCCGATGCCAAGGTCAAACCCGTCCATCACGACATAGGCGAAGACCGCAAAGGCGATGATGAAGGCCCAGATGACGGTGAGATCCATCACACCGGTTCCTTCTCGGGCGCGGCCGAGGGCAGCGGCTCATCGCCGAGCGGGTTCTGCGTCGGCCCCGGGGTGATCCCGGCGGTGCGGATCGGGCCAACATCGCCGCGCTTGACCCCGTATTCGCCAGCATGCGGGGCCTTGCCCATCAGCTTGAGGATATACCAGACGCCGATGCTGAAGACGGTGAAATAGACCACGATGAACGCCAGCAGCGAGGCGGCGACCGCTGGCGCATCGAGCGGGCTCGCCGCATCGGCGGTGCGCAAGACGCCGTAGATCACATAAGGCTGGCGGCCGACTTCGGTGGTGATCCATCCGGCCAGCACCGCCACAAAGCCCGACGGCCCCATGACGACCGCGGCACGATGCAGCAATGACATGTCAAAGAGCCGCCTACGCACCCGGCCCCACAGGCTCCACAGCCCGATCCCCAGCATCGCAAAGCCAATGCCGACCATCACCCGGAAGCTCCAGAACACCATCGGCACTGGTGGCTCCTGATCATCAGGGATCGTATCGAGCCCAGCGAGCGGCGCGTTCCAATCATGCTTCAGGATGAAGGACGAGGCCTTGGGGATTTCGATCGCATAGCGCACCGTCTTTGCCTCGCTGTCGGGAATGCCGAACAGGATAAGCGGCGCGCCTTCGGGGTGGCTCTGGTAATGCCCCTCCATCGCCATCACCTTGACCGGCTGATGTTCGAGCGTGTTGAGCCCGTGCATATCGCCCGCGAAAATCTGCAAAGGCGTGACAATCGCCGCCATCCACATAGCCATCGAGAACATGACGCGGGCATGGGGATTGGTGCGGTCCTTGAGCAAGTGCCATGCGCCGACCGCGCCGACCACGAAGGCGGTCGTCAGGTACGCCGCCATCACCGTATGCACGAGGCGATAGGGAAAGCTCGGATTGAAGACGATGGTCCACCAGCTGTCACCCGGCATGAACTGGCCGTTTTCGCCCACGAAATAGCCCGTCGGGGTTTGCATCCAGCTGTTGACGCTGAGAATCCAGAACGCCGAAACGAAGGTGCCCAGCGCCACCATCAGCGTCGCGGCAAAGTGCAGCTTCTTGCCGACTTTCTCCATCCCGAACAGCATTACGCCGAGAAAGCCTGCTTCGAGGAAAAACGCGGTCAGCACTTCATAGGCCATCAACGGACCGATCACCGGCCCTGCCTTGTCCGAGAACACCGCCCAATTGGTGCCGAACTGGTAGGACATGACAATGCCCGAGACGACGCCCATGGCAAAGGCAATGGCGAAGATCTTCAGCCAATACTTGAACAGGTCGAGATAGACGCTTTTGCCCGTCTTCAGCCACAGCCCTTCGAGCACCGCGAGGTAACTCGCCAGCCCGATCGAGAAGGCCGGGAAGAAGAAGTGAAAGCTCACCGTGAAGGCGAACTGGATGCGGGCGAGCAGCAGGGCATCGAGGCTGTCAAGCATGGTCAGAAGCTAATCCCTTGGCTCTGGCGGTCAATTGCGTTGCCTGCATTGGATATACGGTCAGCAGGCGAAAGGGTTTCAAGGTGCGAGGACTAAGGATTTCAGATCATCCCCATCGCCGCATCAGGGTCCGCAGGCCCCGGTTCCTCGCCGGTATCCAGCGCCAGCTCGGCAAAGGCCTGATCCTGTGAGAGGAACACCCGGCCGGTCAGCTCGTCAAGGAAATGGGCGCGCTTCAACCGGTCCATCACCGGGCCTTTCACTTCCGAAAGGTGCAGCTTGACCCCGCCATCGCCAAGCCGATGGTTGATCGCCTCAAGGCTCTCCAGTCCCGAGGCGTCAATCGCATTCACCGCGCTCGCCATCAGCACGAGGTGGCGCAAGGCGGGCCGGTCAGCGACCTGCTCCAGCACATATTCCTCCAGCCAGCGGGCGTTGAGATAGGTCAGGCTCTCATCGACGCGGATGGTGAGGAGGTGCGGCAGGGTGAGCACCTTGTGGCGCTCGACATTGCGGAAATGCTCGGTTCCCGGCACCCGGCCGACAATCGCCGCATGGGGCCGGCTGGCGCGCCACAGGTACAGCAGCAGGCCGACCGCGACCCCGGCGATCACCCCCATTTCCACCCCGGCCACCAACGTAACCGCGATGGTCGCGGCATGGGCGGCAAAGTCGGCCTTGGAATAGGACCAGAGCTGGCGCGGGGTCTTGAAATCGACAAGGCTGAGGACCGCGACGATGATGGTCGCGGCAAGCGTGGCGTTGGGCAGGTGGAACAGCAGAGGAGTGAGGAACAGGCTGGCAAGCGCAATGCCAACGGCGGTGAACGCGCCCGCCGCCGGGGTCTGCGCGCCTGCATCGAAGTTCACCACCGAGCGCGCGAAGCCGCCCGTCACCGGATAGCCGCCCGACAACGCCGAGGCGATGTTGCTCACACCGAGCCCGATCAGCTCCTGATCGGGCACGATCCGCTGGCGGCGCTTGGCCGCGAGCGTCTGCGCGACCGAGACGCTTTCGACGAATCCGATCACCGAAATCAGCAGCGCGGGCACCCACAGGGCTTGCAGCAGGCTCATGTCGGTCGATGGTAGCGCAAAGGGCGGCAGGCCCTGCGGGATCGCCCCGACCACTGAAACGCCCTGCCCCTCCAGCCCGAAGCCGAGGACCGCAAGGATCGTGACCGCCACCGCCACCACCGGCCCGGCCTTGGCGCTCATATCGGCGGCGCGGGGGGAGAGGCCGAGCTTTTGCAGCGCGGGCTTGAGGCCCCGGCGCACCCAGAACAGGAACAGCGTGGCAGGCACGCCGATGGCCACCGTGTAGAGGTTGGTCTCCCCCACCGCGCCCGCGAGGCCTTGAAGCATCTCCGGCCAGGTCTCACCCCCGGCCTTTACACCGAGGATGTGCTTCAATTGGCTGGTGGCGATCAGCACGCCGCTCGCCGAGATGAACCCGCTGATGACGGGGTGCGAGAGCAGGTTCGCCAGGAACCCCAGCCGCAGTAGGCCGAGCACCACCAGCATCACGCCCGAGAGCGCGGCCAGTGTCACCGCCGCCTCCCAATATTCCGCCGTCCCCGGTGCCGCCACCGCGCCCACCGCGCTTGCCGTCATCAAGGACACCACCGCCACCGGTCCCACCGCCAGCGTCCGGCTGGTGCCGAACAGGGCATAGGCGATAAGCGGCATGATCGAGGCATAGAGGCCGACAACGGGCGGCAAACCGGCGAGCATCGCATAGGCAAGGCTCTGCGGGATCAGCATGATGGTGACGATCACCGCCGCCATCAGATCGCTGGTCAGCGCAGGGCGATCATAGGTGCGGCCCCATTCGAGGATGGGAAGGTAGCGGGCGATCACCCCTTGCCTTCCACAAGGCGTACCAGCAGCATGCCAGCGAGCATGGCGACAACGAAGATCGCCGCCGAGGCGGGCGCGATCGCCAGCGCGGCAAAGCCGGGACCGGGGCACAGCCCGGCAATCCCCCAGCCAATCCCGAACAGCGCCGAGCCGCCGATCAACCGCGGGGTGAGATCATTGCGATCGGGTAGGGAAAAGCCCTCAGCGAAGAACGGCCGCAGCATCTGGCGCTGCACCACCCATGCCACCGCCATCACCAGCACCGCCCCGCCCATGACAAAGGCAAGCGTCGGATCCCATGCGCCAAACAGGTCAAGAAACCCGCGCACCCTTGCCGGATCGGTCATCCCACCCAGCGTCAGCCCCGCGCCAAAGATCGAGCCCGATGCGAGCGGGACGAGCGTGTCGCGGATCATGGCAGCACCGCCAACCCGAGCGCATTCATCGCGGCGACCGTGGCAAAACCGGTGGCCATGAAGGTGGCTGTCGCGACCAATGAACGCTGCGACAGGCGGCTCATCCCGCACACGCCGTGCCCGCTGGTGCAACCGGACCCGAGCCGCGTGCCGATACCCACAATCAACCCGGCCACAGCCAGCGTCACCGGCCCGGCGAAAGACGCAGCCGCGGCGCCGGTCAGGCTCGCCACCACCAGCGCGCCGAGTGGCAGGCCGATGATGAAGGCCCATGCCCCGGCGCGGGGCAGTGATCCGCTAGCAATGCCAAAGGCGCGCGCAGCGATGCCTGAGACCCCGGCAATCCGCCCTGCCCCGAGCAGCATCAGCGCCGCTGCCAGCCCGATCAGCACTCCGCCCGCCAGACCAGCGAGTGGGGCAGCGTCAGGAAATCCCGGCAAGGTCATACGGCGTTGACCGGCATCTTGAGATAGGTGACGCCATTATCGTCCGGCGGCGGGAGGTGGCCCGCACGCATGTTGACCTGTACGCTCGGCAGGATCAGCCGGGGCATATCCAGCGTCGCGTCACGCGCCTCGCGCATGGCGACGAATTCGTCCTCGGTGACCCCTTCATGCGCGTGGATATTGCCCTCGCGCTCGGCGGCAACCGTGGTCTCCCACACATATTCGCTGCGGCCGTTGGGCAGATAGTCGTGGCACATGAACAGCCGGGTTTCAGGCGGGAGCGCAAGGATGCGGCGCAGCGAACGGAACAGCGTGCGCGCATCGCCGCCGGGAAAGTCTGCGCGGGCCGTGCCGTAATCGGGCATGAACATGGTGTCCCCCACAAACACCGCCTCGCCCACGACATAGGCGATGCAGGCCGGGGTGTGGCCCGGGACATGCATCACCGTCACCGGCAGGGTGCCGATGGTGAAGGTGTCGCCATCCTTGAACAGCGCGTCGAACTGCGAGCCGTCACGCGGAAACTCGGAGCCAGCATTGAACAGCTTGCCGAACACCTGCTGCACCATGGTGATCGCCTCGCCGATGGCGATCGTCCCGCCGAGCCTTTCCTGAAGGTAAGGCGCTGCCGAGAAGTGATCGGCATGGGCGTGGGTTTCCAGCAGCCATGTCACTTTCAGGTTATGCTTAGTGACGTAATCGATAACGGCATCGGCGGAACCGGTCGCGGTGCGGCCCGAGGCGGGGTCGAAGTCGAGCACGGAATCGATCACTGCCGCCTCGCCGGTCGCCGGATCGGACACGACGTAGGTCACGGTATAGGTCGCCGGATCAAAAAAGCCCGCAATTTCCGGACGGAGCGCAGCGTCATTTGCAGCGCGCAGCGCCTGATCCATGGCGGCTTGCAGGACCGGATCACTTGTGGACATCACATTTTTCCATTCATTTTCATAAATCGTGTATATGTATTGCAATGTCAGTGTCAAGTGCTACAAGGATCCCCATGAGCGAGCACAACACCACCCTCCCTCCCTGCGGCGGCCTCAGGATCGGTGACTTTGCCCCCGACTTCGAAGCTCGCAGCACCACTGGCCCGGTGCGCCTGTCGTCCTATCGCGGGCGCTGGCTGGTGCTGTTCTCGCACCCAGCTGATTTCACACCCGTATGCACCACCGAATTTGTGGCGCTCGCCCATGAAGCCCCCGCCTTCAAGGCCCGCGACTGTGAGTTGATGGCGCTTTCGGTCGACAGTCTGTTCTCGCATTTCGCCTGGCTGCGCATCATCCGCGACCGCTTCGGCGTGGAAGTGCGCTTCCCGATTGTCGAGGACCCGACGCTGGTGATCGGCCGCGCCTTTGGCATGGTGTCCGCGCAGGACAGCGACAGCGCGACCGTACGCACCACCTTCTTCATCGACCCCAAGGGCGTGATCCGGGCGATGACCTGCTATCCCGCCAACCTCGGTCGCTCGGTGTCGGAGATGCTCCGCATCCTCGATGGCTTGCTGGCGACTGACGCCCACGGCGCGCTGGCCCCTGCCAATTGGCAGCGCGGCGAGCCGCTGCTGGCGCCGCCGACCCATGATCTTGATGAGGTCTTTGCCGCACCCGACCTGACCGGCTGGTTCCTGCGCGATTCCGAAGGGAGCGCCTGATGGCTGAGGATGACCTGATCGAAGCGCTCAAGGCCCTCGCCCACCCGCTACGCTGGCGGATCCTGACGACGCTCGCAACAGGCGAGCGCAATGTCGGCGAGATCGAGCAGGCCACAGGGATCGGCCAGCCGGGCCTGTCTCAGCAGCTGGGCGTGCTGCGCAAGGCCGGGCTCGTCGATACCCGCAAGGATGCCAAGCTGGTCTATTATTCGGTCGCGGGCGAACAGCATGCAGCGGTCATGGCGGCCATCGGCAGGCTGGGCCGGGGCACGCCAGACCCGGTTGCCAAACCCGAGGAAACCGAACCGCGCCGCGCTTCGCCGGGGGCAGCCAATTTTGCACGGCTTTGGTAAAACGCGAGGGGGCGCGCCGACACCGACGCCCCCCTGCTTGCGGGTCACATCGTCCAGCGCGCGCCGATGAAGAACGACCGCCCGACCGGGCTCGCCGGATAGGCGCGCTCAGTGATGTAGGGCTTTACGTCCGAGAGGTTGGTGACCCCGCCGAACACCTGCAGGCCCATGTCAGGGATCTCATAGGACGCGCTGACATTGTGCATCCAGGTTTCGCCCGTGAGGCCCGCCGGGCCGAACTGAGCGTCGATCGTCTCGATCTCGACCCCGCGCAGCGCCATCTCGCCGAGATAGGTGACGGTGTAATCCAGGTTGAAGCCGCCATAGCCATAGCTCGCGGTCGCCCGGCCCGACCATTCGGGGCGCTGCAACTCGGTCAGCTCGGGATCAATGCGGGTCAGGTCGGTCGGATCGAAGAAGAAATCGATCTTGTCGACCCACGAAGCCGTCGTCGTCAGGCCCAGACGGTGCTCGCCGATGCTGGTGTTGTAGGACAGCGTGGCATCAACTCCGGCGGTCTCGATCCGGACGAAGTTGATCGTTGTCAGGTTGAGCGAGGTGAACCCGAGGAACTGCGCCGACGAGGGATCGCGGTTGCGGGTGAAGCTGTTGCAGAAGTCGTTGGGGAAGGTGGTGCTGTCATAGCAGTTGTCGACCACATCCTGCGCCGCAACCGTGCTGATCGCGTCGTCGATCTGGATGTTGTAGTAGTCCGCCGTGAATGCGAGGCCGGGGATGAAGCGCGGCTGGAACACAACCCCGACGGTATAGGTATCGGCGGTCTCCTCACGCAGATCGGGATTGCCCGCGATGGTCCCGGCAAAGCGGGCGCTGAGCGGATCGGCGAACCCTGCGGGAATGCCGTCCGCGCGGCAGTTGTTGATGCGGTTCTGGACGTTGGGATCGCCGTCCGCGACGAGCGCATCAATTTCCGCCTGGTCGCACGGATCGAAGGGCCGGAAGAAGGCGGCCTGCGGCGGTGCGAAAAGCTCGGAGATGTTGGGTGCCCGGACCGCGCGCGAATAGGTGCCGCGCAGCCGCAGATCGTCAATGGGCGACCAGAAGCCGTTGATGGCATAGGTAAACACCCCGCCAACCGTGCTGTAGTCAGAATAACGGCCCGCCAGTTCGAGCCGCAGCTCCTGAATGAAGGGCACATCCTCGATCAGCGTCGTGCCGAGTTCGCCGAAGAGCTCAATCACATCATACCGGCCATCCGAATCCTGGAAGAACCCATCGGGCGGCGTGGCGAGTGAAGTCTGCGCAAAGCCGCTGCCGTCAAAGCCCGGAGCATCGCCCACGAACTGGCCCGCCGTGCCATCAACGGTGGTCACGGGAAGGATCCCGCGCACCAGCGCATCGAATTGCGAACGGCTCTTTTCTTCGCGGTACTGCGCGCCCAGAGCGAACTGGATGCTGTCATAGGGCAAGTTGAAAAAGCCCGAGGTGTCACCGCTCACCACCGCCTGAAGCTCGAGCTGCTCGGTGCGGAACTTGTTGATCGTGGTGGTGGTGATGAAATCGACCGCCTCCTGGCTGATCGCACCCACCCCGAAGAGGTTGGCAGGCTTGCACTGGCCCTGTCCCGGCACGAAGGTGAGATAGCCGAAGTTGCCGGTCGGGATGTCGAACACGGTTGCTGGCGAGCGCACCGTCGGATCAAGCTCGCTACGGCACACCGGGTTGCCCTGCGCATCGCTCGTCACATCAATCGCGGCGAGGAAGCGGTCATAGAGAACATTGTTGTTGTTGATCGCCTTGAGATCGTAGCGGCCCCAATTGGCCGAGACGTCAAACTCGATCTCGTCCGTGAGGCTGCCTTTGACGCCACCGACAAAGCGGTAGGTTTCCGAGATGTTCGTATCGATATTGGGGCCGAGATCGGTCGGGTCGCGGGTGATGAACAACCCGCCCGCTGCATCCGAAATCGGGCGCAACACCGCCGGGATGAAGGGGTTGTCGGGCGCCACGGTGAGAAGATCGTAGAACGAGTTCTGATTGGTGCCGAACACGGTCTCCTGGCGGAAGAACTTGCCCTCGAAATAGGCATTGATCCGGTCGGTCACGTCGAAATCGGTCAGCAGGTTGATCCCGTAGCGCTCGGTCTGTGGGATCAGGAAGCCGTTATTGTCGAAGATGTTGCCCTCACCGCCAAAGGCGTTGAAGTTGCCTGCGATGAGGCCGTCCTCGTCGAGCACTTCGATCCCATCGGCGGTAGCAATGTAGCAGCCGCCCAAGGCGCCGAACCCGTTGTAATCGAACAGCCCGTTGAAGCCGGTGAAGCTCTCGGTGCAGTCGCTGCGGCCATCGCGGTCGATATCGGAATTGGGATCGGCAAAGTCGGCCGGAATAATCACCCCGCCGGCCGAGGTGATCTGGAAACCGTATTGCGATCCGATCGCGCGGGTCGGGGCATTGAGCGCGCGGTCGATCAGCGCCTGCTCGGCGGCGGTCGGTGTCGTACCGGTCGGGAAGATCGAACGGTAGCGCGATGTGCCCGGCAGCGGAATGGTGAAGCCATAGGGGTAGAACCCGCGCGAGAGGCTGAAGAAATTGCTGAAATTGGGCGTTCCGGCACCCAGATCGCCGCGCTGGAAGCGCAGGGCCGGGTTGGGGCCGTCATCAGCAATGTTCCCATCGCGGAACTGCGCGCGGTCACCAAAGCGCAACCCATCGTCGCGGCTGTAATCGCCCACAATGGTCACATTGCCGCGCCCTTCCGCGAAGTTCTTGCCGAACTTCACATAGGCATCGATGTTGCCGGCATCGCTGTTGTCGGAAATCCCGCCGGTGAGTCCGAGTTCAAGCCCATCGAATTCGCGGTCGAGCACGAAGTTGACGACGCCGGTGACAGCATCCGCGCCATAGACCGCCGAGGCGCCGCCGGTGAGCACTTCGACCTGCTTGATCAGCGAGGATGGGATCGAGTTGATATCGACCACCGAGGTTTCAGCGACGCCCGCCACATGGCGGCGGCCATTGACCAGCACCAGCGTGCGCTCAGCGCCAAGCCCGCGCAGGTTGAGCGTGGCCGCGCCGACCGCGCCGCCACCGCCGGTTTCGCTCGGCGCGACCGACTGGGCCGAAGTAACCGAGGCCGAAAGGGCCGGAATGGTGCGCAGCGCGTCCGCCACTTCCTGTTCGCCGCGGAAGCTTTCAGCGGTGATGCTGACGATCGGAGAGGGGGATTCAAGGTTGGAATCGCGCCGCAGCCGCGATCCTGTGACAAGGATCGACTCTTCCGGTTCAGCGTCATCAACCGCATCGGCTGCGGCTTCGCTCGCGACAACAGCGGTTGCAGACTGCGCTGCAGCGGTGGCCGGCAGGAACGCAAATGCGAGACCTGAAAGCAGTGTGGTGGAAAGCAGTATCTGCCGATTGGAACGCGTGCTTACAATGATCATACTTGCCCCCGAAATCTTGGGTGAAGTTGATCCTCCCCTGAATTTCGGTGGGCCAGTGTCGTTTCGCGCACCAGTCTCCCCGCTTGGTACACGCCTACCCGGGCAGTGCACTCAAGACGAAAGGATTAAGCCAGCTTGACGACTTAACCATGGGCCATTTGACTTATACGGCGCAATTGAGGGGCGAAAGAACGCCGACCGGATGGTCGCTTTTTCTTAATCAGTATTTTGCCTGAAAATACTGTTATTTCAGATGAATTTTTAGCCACTTCGCCACAAACCCCGGGGCTGCGTTAGCGGTTGGGGCGGTTAGCCCTCTGAACTTATGGCACCATCGATAGCAGGACCGGTCGCCGAGTCGATTTGGGCAATAGCCTTGAGAAAGGTGCGCTTGACCAGCCACGGTTCAAGCACCCGCCCGACCAGATAAATCGCCAGGAACAGGCCGGCGAGGACATAGGCGGGCGTGGGCGAATGCGGGCCTTCGTCTTTGTCCTTGTCTTTATCCTTGTCCTTCTTCTTGTTCGGATCTTCCGGAGCAGGCGCGCCCAGCATTTCATCGATCGGATTGAGCTTGGGAACGGGCTTGTCCTTGTCCTTTTCCTTATCCTTCTCCGGCGAAGCTTCGACCGCCGCTTTCTCCCAGCTGTTGGCAAGCTCGGCGAGCTGGCCGAAGCCGATGAACAGCAGCGGGGCAAGGAAGCACAGCAAGAGCGCGGTGCTGAACAGATCGAACCGCAGCACGGCCTCGCCGTTGTCGCGCGCATCGACCCGCAGGTTGCCGCGGGTGAACGTGGCGAGCTTGTCCTGCGCGGCGGGATTGCGCTTGCGATAGGAGAGCGTGTCGCCTTCGCGCGCGATCTCGGTGCCGGGGGTTTGGAACAGCGGGTCGAGGCGCTCGAACACAGTATCGGCGGAGAGCGGTTGACCAAGCGGGATTTCGCCCCGGGTGCGCCAAATCCGGTCGATATAGGGAAGGTTCATCGGGCGAGAACCGGTGACCTGCCGACGCTCATCATGCAGCTCGCGCAGTCCGTCACTCCGCCGGTTCCAGCTGCGGCTCGGGCTGCACGGCACCGCCGCGCCGCTTGGCCAAGGACGCCTTGATGCTGCGATAGCCTTCACGGAACGGATAGATCATGGTCTCGCCAATATCCATCCGCCGCCCGCCTTCCATACCGAGAAGCTCCGCCTCGCCATCGACGCAGGTGCCGAAGATGCGGTCCCAGATGATCCACGTGCCCGAATAATTGCTGCGGGTCGCCTCGTAATCCTGCGAGTGGTGGACGCTGTGATGTTCGACGGTGTTGAAGATGTAACGCCACCAGCGCGGCGTGTTGAAACGCACATTGATGTGCTGATAGACCGACACCGACATCCCGATCGCGCCTGCGAGCAGGAAGGCGCGCGGCAGGAAGTCGAAGAAGCCGCCGATCCCCAATCCGATCAGGAACAGCTCAACCGGATTGCCGACTGCGCCCTTGTTGATGTTGAGCTGGGTAATGTAATGATGCGGCGCGTGGGTCAGCCACAGCGGATACCAATTGTGCATCCCGCGGTGCATCCAGTATTGCCCGAAATCGAAGATCATCGAGATCAGCAGCGCCTGTACCAGCAGCGGCAGGCCGGTGAACCAGGCAAACTTGTCCCAATCAAACGCGCCGCGCGCGGCTTCGATCATCACGCCATCGCCGATATACGCATCAACCATGCGCAGGATCGTGTAGCCAAGCCCGACATAGAACACGTCGGTGGCGAATTCCTTCCAGGTCAGCTGCCAGCTGCGATAGCGCGGGTTCACCCATTCGAGCCCGAGCAGCAGGACCTTGAAAGCAAGGCCGAGCGCGAGGCCAATCGAGGCCAGCGCCCATTCATTCGGCGCATAGTACCAGAACAGGATCAAACCGAAGAGCACTGCGGGCTGGAACCACGAAAAGAACAACTGCTTGAACGGGCCGCCTTCGACCCGGCCGATGTTTTCCCAGCCGACTGTCACCGGCGCATCCGCACCAATGATCCGATTGCCCACCTGTACTCCGGCCATTGCGAACTTCACCCCTGCTGCTTGTCTGTGTCGTGCTTGCCGTTCACCTAGTCTTGACGGACACCGCCGCGCGCAGCGCTTGGGTTTTCCGTTGCATACCCGTACCCATGGCGACCTCATGCGTCAGAGTCTGATTCATAATTATCCGGTTTGATTGCAATGCCTTGCGATACGGCGAGT
>OFDC01000891.1_pt1 | contig 18400 bp, 15 predicted proteins | sample 1520941 | NCBI WGS metagenome assembly OFDC01 (sample SAMEA94258168, study PRJEB24077) | hot springs metagenome | biome: Aquatic biome; feature: Water | place: India | collected 2012-12-06 | depth 5 m | reverse complement strand
GAGAAGCCGCGCACGACCGTGGGCTGGAAGGGCCTCATCAACGATCCCGGCCTGGATGGCGGTTTCCGGATCAATGACGGCTTGCGTCTCGCGCGTCGGGTTCTTCTCGACGTCAGCGCGCAAGGTCTGCCCGCCGCCTGCGAGTTCCTGGACGTCACCACCCCGCAGTACATCGCAGACCTCGTCGCTTGGGGCGCGATCGGCGCTCGCACCACCGAGAGCCAGATCCACCGCGAACTGGCGTCCGGCCTTTCGTGTCCGGTCGGCTTCAAGAACGGCACCAATGGCGATGTGAAGATCGCGGTCGACGCCGTCATGGCCGCGTCCCAGCCGCACCACTTCCTGGCGGTCACCAAGGAAGGCCGCGCGGCGATCGCCACGACGACCGGAAATGGCGACTGCCACCTGGTTCTGCGTGGCGGCAAGACCCCGAACTACGACGCCGCCAGCGTCGCCGCCGCCGCCGAAGTGCTGGCCAAGGCCGGGCTGCCACAGCGCATCATGGTCGACGTCAGCCACGCCAACAGCGGCAAGAACCATGAGAACCAACCCGCCGTGATCGCCGATGTTTGCGCCCAGATCGCGACCGGCGCATCACCGATCATGGGCGTGATGATCGAGAGCAATCTGGTCGCGGGTCGTCAGGACATCGTTGCCGGACAGGCCCTCACCTATGGCCAGTCTGTGACCGACGCCTGCGTCGACTGGGACACCTCGGCGCGGCTTCTGGAAGACCTAGCCCAAGCGGTGCGGGCTGGCCGGCTGGCGCGCGGTGCCTAGGGCTCACACGCCCCCGACCGAGTGCGTCGGGGGCGTATCAGGACGCTGGACGAGCCCGCGCTGTCGCGCTGAACGCCCCCTTCAAACATCCGTTTGGCGCGTTACAGTGCGTCAAAGCGAAGACATGCGGGAGGCGGGGTCCATGGCTCACTACGGCGACTACCAGAATGAGATCTATGGGGCCGGCCTGCAGGGCGTCCGCCCCAAATGGCCGGTCGACTTCAAGACCCTGGAGGCGCGCGCCACAGCCGCCATGTCGCCCGATCTGCTGAGCTATGTCCAAGGTGGCTGTGGCGACGAGTTCACCCAGCGACGCAACGCCGAGGCGTTCCACGACTGGGGTGTCGTGCCGCGGATGATGGTGGACGCGTCCAAGCGCGACCTGTCGATCGAGCTCTTCGGCCTTAAGCTGCCGACTCCGCTGTTCATGAGCCCTATCGGGGTGATCGGCATGTGCGCCCAGGATGGACACGGCGACATCGCCACAGCCGTCGCTGCTCAGCGAACGGGCGTGCCGGTCATGGCGTCCACCCTGGCCAATGACCCGATCGAAGCGGTCGGCGCGGCGCTGGGCGACGGGGTGGGCTTCTTTCAGCTCTATACGCCCAAGGACCGGGAACTGGCCGAAAGCCTCATCCGACGCGCCGAGACGGCGGGCTTCAAGGCTTTGGTGGTGACCCTTGACACCTGGGTGACAGGCTGGCGGCCGCGCGATCTCAATGACGCGAACTTCCCGCAACTGCGCGGCCATGTCCTGCAGAACTACTTCACGGATCCGCGTTTCCTGCAGCTCTTGGGTAAGCCGGTCGCCGAGGACCCCGCCACCGCGATCCGCACCTGGGGCGGCCTCTTCGGCAAGACCCTGACCTGGGAGGATCTGCCCTGGCTGAGGTCCGTCACGAAACTGCCGATCGTGCTGAAGGGCATCTGTCACCCCGACGATGCGCGTCGCGCTGTCGACCTTGGGGTGGATGGCGTCTTCTGCTCGAACCACGGCGGTCGCCAGGCCAACGGAGGGATCGCGGCGATCGATCTCTTGGAAGACGTCGTCGCGGCCAGTGGTGACACGCCGGTCTTGTTCGACTCAGGGATCCGATCGGGTTCAGACGCCGCCAAGGCGCTGGCGATGGGCGCGCGCGCGGTCGGGATTGGTCGCCCCTACGCGTACGGCCTTTCGGTCGGCGGTGTCGACGGCGTCGCTCACGTCCTGAAATGCATCCTCGCCGAGCTCGACCTGCTGATGGCCGTGGACGGCTTCCCGACGATCGCCGCTCTCCGCGAGGCGGGGGTTCGGCCGGTCCGCAAGGCCGGCGCGGTTTAGGCGGAGCGGCTAGGCCGAAAGCCCCTGACGGCAGCCTACGCCCGCCTTTCCCTACTTCGTGACGATGAAGATCGGGTTGGCGTAGAACCAAAGATCAGACCACGGGTCCTCGCCCAGAGCATCCGGCTGCGGCTCGCCTTCCGCGCCGTTCGTCCCGCGGACGCGGATGTAAGTCGGGCCGCGAACGTTCTTGAGCACATGAACCATCGACAGAGTCTCGCCTTGGCGCGCCCAAGACGACGGCGTGAAGGCGCGCACGACGCGCGTGGTCGGGTTGGCGTCGAGGCTGCGGTCGCTCGCGGGGCCCACGACATCGCCCTGGATCAGGTCGATGCGGGCGACGCTGGGCGAAAAACCGCCAAAGTTCTTCCCCGCAGGATCGCGCACGCGGATCACGACCGTGACATCCGAGCCGGCCGGAACATCCAGACGACCGCCGATATCGGCCTTGGCGCCGGCGGCGGTCGCGGTGACGTCAACTTCCGAGACCAGATCACCCAGCGTCACGAAGATGCGACCATTACGCAAGCCGTCCAACACATCGTCGTAGGTGTGCGCGGCCTTCACATAGGTCTTTGAGTACTCTCCGGGCCAGAAGTCCTCGCCGCCGTCAGTGTAGTGGCGGTGGGAGTCTGAGGTCGAGGTGACCCACCAGCGACGCCCCTCACCCAACATGGCGTCCCAGAAACCGCCCAGCTTGGCGGTCATCTGGTCAAATCCCCCCATGGTCGGCGCGCGCCCGTAGCCGCCACGATCGCCTTGCGGCTTCAGTGAACCGTCCGGCTTGAGGCTCGACGCCTGGTGCCCTGGCGCGCCTTCCATGCCGACGGCGACGTCGGGGGCGGTGTCGTTCCAATTGCGCAGCTCGGCGGGTGACACCAACCCATACTGGCCCACGCCCGTCGCCGACCTCGACGGATGGTTGGCGATCACGATCGGGGGATCGGCCAAGGCTTTCATGTGGCTCAAAGCCTCCAGCATGAAGGCCTCCTGATTGCGCGCCGGATCGGTCGGCCAGGGCTCGCGCCGATTGTAGCGGCTTTCAATCCCAAACAACGCGTCCCGTTCACCAGCCGAATGCGGGAGGATCACGCTGGAATGCTCAGCGGCGGGCGTATCCAGCTCCATACCCCAGAACTGCAGGACGCTCGGCGTCTCGACGCGCGCACGTAGCAATTCGGGATAGGCTTCATCGCGGTTCAGTTTCGAATGGTTCGGGCCGCCGTGATCAGTCGCGACCATCCACGACAGCCCATGCTTGGCGGCCATGCGGGCGTTGACGGTGATCGGATTCACCGCGTCACCCGCCTTGACCTGGATCGGAGGCTGCGACGGATCGGCGCCAGGCTTCAACGAGACGCTGAACCAGCTATGCACGTGATGATCGCCCGCCAGCCACCGACGCTCGGAGCCCTTGACCGCCTGTGATTTCCGGTGGGCCGGGGCGACGGGCTGAACCGCGTGTCCAGGATGGGCGAAGGCGCTCGTCGTCATGACGTCCGCAAAAAGGGCCATCACCACCGCAGCGCCCAAAAGGCCCTGGCGCGTCTTACAAAAAGTCATCGGCATGGCGGCGTCCTAGCCTGCGGTTGTGACAGTTTCACCGTCCATGAATAACAAGCCCGCGCGGTGAGGCGCGGACCTGTCTGGCCAAAAGCCCTCTGAACGTAAGCCGGCCCTCGACGCGATCACGACCCTTCGCTGCGTCCGGCTGGACTCATCGAACTGGATTGCGTCGACTTTCCGCGTCGTTGAATGTGATCGGACAATAGAAGCCAAGCCGGGAGGCCGCCATCAGCCAGGGGGAAGGACAAGGCGCCGTTGCGCCGATGAGCACATGGCGACTCGCGGCCTTTGCGCTGCCGTGTGTTCCGGTCGCTGCAATGCTGATGCCTGTGGTCGTCTATCTGCCAAACTACTACGCTACAGACCTCGGCGTAGACTTGGGCTCCATTGGTCTGGCCTTCGCGATCGTCCGACTTTTCGATCTGTGGCTTGATCCGGCCCTCGGGTTCGCGATCGACAAAACCAACACCCGGTTCGGCCGCTTCAGACCCTGGCTGCTGACTGGTCTGCCGATCGCCGTGCTCGCGGTCTGGATGCTGTTCATGGCGCGGCCAGGGGTCGGCGGCGGCTATATTCTCCTCTGGCTGATCATGGGTTTCCTGGGACAATCCATGGCGTCCATGGCGCATGTCGCTTGGGCCGCGCGCATCGCCCCGGAATACAGCCAAAGAACACGGGTCTTTGGGTGGTGGCAGGCGTTCACGGTGCTGGGCACGCTGATCGTGCTGACGATGCCGCCCTTGATGAAGAGCGTCTTTGGACTCGACTACGCCGCTGGCGTCCGCGCGATGGGCTGGTTCGTGGTGTTGTCGTTGCCTGTCGCCATCCTCGTCGCACTCATGGCCGTCAGCGAGCCTTCCACGCCGCCGAACGCCAACACATCGGAATGGCGGCAATACGTAGCGCTCCTGCGTCGCTTCTCTGTCTTGCGTCTTCTTGGAGCGGATATCTTGATCGGTACGGGCCCCGTCATTGCGGGCACGCTGTTCTTCTTCTTTTTCGAAGCCGTTCGAGGATGGGACCGTTCTGAAGCCGGCCTGCTCCTTCTGCTCTATTTCGTCGGCGCGCTCGCCGGCGCGCCCCTCTGGTCCCGGTTGGGTCGCACGTTCGGCAAGCATCGCGCTTTGACCATCGCCGCGATCGCCTATTCGATCGCGCAGGCAGCAGTATTGATCGCGCCGCACGGCTTGGCCTGGGCGATCGTGACCATGACGCTGGCCGGCCTTCCGTACAGCGCGGGCCCGATCCTTCTGCGGGCGATGATGGCGGATCTGGGGGACGAAGAGCGCTTACACAGCGGGGTCGACCGCAGCGGCCTGCTTTTTGGCCTGCTCAGCGGCTCCGTGAAAATCGGGTCTGCTTTCGCGGTCTTCGCGGCCGTGACCATGATCGAAGCCATGGGTTTCCGGGCCGATCTCGGGGCCAACAATAATCCGACCGCCCTCGCCGCATTGTCGAGCGCCTTCTCCTTGGCGCCGGCGCTGCTGGGACTTGCAGGGGCGGCGCTGATCTTTGGCCATAGAATGGACAAGGCCGCACACGACGCCATTCGTCAGCAATTGGCCGCCCGAGACGCAGCTCCGAACAATAGACCAACGGCTTGAGCACGGGACGGGAAGCGGCGCCTGCCGCCTTCGATCCAGACGCCCAGTCGAACGCAATCGCCTCACAGGCCAATCGCGACACCGGCTTGCATGCCTATTGTCTGGTCTGGCGCGCCCTGCAGGATTCGAACCTGCGACCGTTCGCTTAGAAGGCGAATGCTCTATCCAACTGAGCTAAGGGCGCGCGCTCGCCGGCTCGGGACGCGGCAGTCCTAGTGGGTCCAGGGCTGCTTGCGGTTCGCCGCGAAATTGTCGGCGTAGGCCTTCAAAATGCGCTTCGGAGTCTTGGGTTCGAAGAGCTGGAAGGCGATCTCATAGCGCTGAGCATAGGCGACGGCCTCGTCGCGCGTTTCGAAGGTCAGGCGGACCTGGCCGTTCATGTCGCTGGAAGTCGTCCACCCCATCAGCGGGTCGGGCTTGCGCGCGCTTGCCGGCTCGAACTCTAGCACCCAGTCCTTGGTCTTGGCCTTGCCGGACTGCATGGCGTTCTTGGCGGGGCGATAGATGCGGGCCAGCATGGACCTCTCCCAAAGTACCTTACCGATGGTCGGAGCGGCAGGATTTGAACCTGCGACCCTCTGCTCCCAAAACAGATGCGCTACCAGGCTGCGCTACGCTCCGAAACATCGGCAGGCGGCTGCTCTACAGGGGTTCGGCGCGCGGATCAACAAAGGCGCGCATATGTTTACTTCGGAAAGATGCGATGCAGCACGCGGTCGCCTGGCAAGATGCCCAACTGCGCGGCGCGGCCGCCCGCGATTTCCAGCACGCCCAGCACAGGACCACCCGACGCCAGCGGGGTCAGGTCGTGCGGGCGCGCGTTGCGAGCGATAGACAGGACCCGGCCATCGGCCTGGATGTAGAGGATATCCAGGGGAATGAGCGTGTTTTTCATCCAGTAGGCGACCGGTTGAGGGCGCTTGTAAGTGAAGAGCATGCCGCGGTCAGGCGCGAGCGACTTGCGGAACATGAGGCCCCGCTCCTGCTCGGCTTTCGTGGCGGCGATCTCGACCTGAAACCGCGTACGGCCGCGACTGGTGACGATCTCGACCGTCTCCAGTTTGCTCGCGGCGAACGCCGGTTTGCCGCTGGCGGCAAGCGCCGCCACGGTCAGGAAGGTCCGCCTGTGGATCATCGACTCGGTCACGCATTGCCTCACGGAAAGCCAGCCTCTCACAAGGTAGCTTCCCGAGACGAACGGCGAAAGTCAGGCGTCGCCCGCAGTGATCTCGGCGACGACCAGCCCTTTGGGGCCGCGCGCGAACCGCACCAGAACGTCATCACCCGGCTGCAGATCCTCAAGACCGCCGCGACGCAGGGTCTCGATATGCACGAAGATATCGCCGGGTTCAGCGTCCCGGATGACGAAGCCATAGCCCTTGGTGCGGTTGAACCATTTCACCTTGGCGTGCTCGGCGGGCCCCTCCGGCGCCAGAGCGCCGCGGCCATGGCCGTCACGCAGACCATCCCGTCTTACGGGATTTTCGGCGAAGGTGCGCCTCTGGCGCTCCAGCGGCGACGGGGCGCTGCTCTCGTCGAGATTCACGACCTCGCTGACCTGCCAGCCTTTTGGCCGACGAACGACATCGCACACGATCACGGCGCCTTCCATGGCGGTTTCGCGTCCGCAATTGCGCAGCGACGTCACATGCAGAAGCACGTCCTTGAGCCCGGTCTGCCCGGGGTCATCCGGTACGATGAACCCATAGCCTTTGCCGGCGTCGAACCACTTCACCTTGCCGCAGATGCGCACGAACTCTTCGTGCGCCGTAGCGTCCTCAAAATCGTAACCAGACATCCCACCCCTCTGGCTTGCCCAATCAGCCCATCGGAGCAAGCACTAGAAGAACAGTGTTCTCGCGTGAGGATAGCCGTCAATGGCGGAATCGCGCGAAAATCGCGCGAAAGCACGCTCCGCGACATTTCGTCGCAGCCACAATGTGGAAATAATTCTGAAATACAGCCGAAGATGGCAGTCCCTAGGGGAGTCGAACCCCTCTCTCCAGATTGAAAATCTGGCGTCCTAACCGATAGACGAAGGGACCACGGCCCCGCGAGGAAGCGGGTGTATAGCCGCACCGTTTGGGGTGCGCAACCCGCTCTAAAGTACTTTTTTTAGTCCGTACTTTTCCCCGTCCTCCGCTCCGTGTCGGGCCGCAAGTTAGCCCGCGTAACGCGCTCGCGGATCATGGGCGTCCTCGATCTCGAGCTGCACGCCGTTGCGACCCATGTAGTCATCAGGCTTGAGCTTGCCGACCACGTCCAGCGGACCGCCGCCCGCCAGCAGTCGTTGCCCCAGGGGGGTCTCGGCGCTTCGCCAGCTGATCGCCTTCAGGCGATCACCCGTCGGGCCAACCAGATCCATCCGGACATGCCCCCCCTTCAGCGCGGAGACGCGTTCGGGTCGAACCTGGCTCAGCGCGAACAAGGGCTCGGGGTTTCCCGGACCGAACGGCGCGAGGCGCTGGAAGTCGTCCAGCAGAGCCCGATTCGCCGCTCGCGGCTGAACCAGGGCGTCGATCTCCACAGCCTCGACGCCAACAGCCTCCATTTCGCCCGCCAAGCGCTCTTCCAGAAAGACGCGCAACTCAGGAATCATCTCGGGACGGATCGACAGCCCGGCGGCCATCGCGTGGCCGCCGCCGGCCATGAGAAGGCCCGCCTCGAACGCCGCCTGGATCGCTTTGCCGAGATTGACACCGGGCTGCGAGCGGCCTGAGCCCTTGCCGACATTGGCCGCGCGATCGATCCCGATCACCACGACGGGCTTGCGATAGCGCTCGCGAAGACGGCCGGCGACAATGCCGATCACGCCCGGGTGCCAATCGTCGCCAGCCACCACGATCACCGGCGCGTCGGGGTTGAAATTGCTGCCGCGCTCCAGCATCGCCGCGGCTTCTTCGACGACGGCGGCCTCGACCGCCTTGCGCTCAGTGTTGAGGCTGTCGAGCTCTTCGGCAAGCGCGCGCGCTTCAAGCGGATCATCGGTGGACAGAAGACGCGCGCCGAGGTCGGATCGCCCCACCCGACCGCCGGCGTTGATACGGGGGCCAAGGATAAAGCCGGCGGTGAACACCGAAGGATCGCCCGAACCCTTGCCAACCTCGAAGAGCGCCTTCAGGCCAGGGTTGGCCCAACTCCCCATGGCGCGCAGACCCAGCGCCGTTAGCGCGCGGTTGAAGCCAACCAACTGAGTAACGTCGCAGACCTCGCCAAGCGCGACAAGATCCAGCCACTGGCGTGGATCCGGCTGCGGTCGATCCTCGGTGAACAGACCCCGTTTGCGGGCCTCGCGGTTCAGCGCCGTCAGCAGCACGAAGGTGACTCCGGCAGCCGCCAACACGCCCTGCCCGCTTTGGCATCCTGGCCGGTTCGGGTTGACCACGGCTGCGGCGGCCGGCGGGTCCTCGCGCATAAGGTGATGGTCGATCACCACGACCTCAAGCCCGATTTCTCCGGCGCTGGCGATCGCGTCGTAAGCCGCCGCGCCGCAGTCGAGAGTAACAACCAGCTCAGCGCCGCTGTCGCGGATCTTGCGGAACGCCGCCGGGCTCGGGCCGTAACCCTCGGTCAAGCGGTCTGGAATATAGATCGGCAGTTCAACGCCCATATGCCGGAACCACCGGACCAACTGCGCGGCGCTGGTGGCGCCGTCGACATCATAGTCGGCGAAGACCATGGTAGGTCGCCTACGTTCCAGAGCGTCGATCAGGATCTCGGCCGCCCGGTCCATGTCGGTGAACAGCGATGGATCTGGAAACAGCGCCTTCAGCGTCGGGCGGAGATAATGTTCTGCGTGATCAAGCGTCACGCCCCGCGACACCAGCGCCCGGGCCAAGGGCTCGATCAGGCCGTGACGTTGCTGGATTTCTCGGACAACCGCCATATCCGCCGCCCGCTCGCGCCAGCTGCGACCGCTCAGCGAGCGTTCAACGCCCAAGAAGGCGCTGGGGGAGATAGACGTGACACCATCGGCGGGCATCGGGCGAGCCTAGCTTATCGCAAGGATTCGAACCATGCGGCGCCCGCACGACAAGGCCGGACGTCGGTCAGCCGGCCTGCATCTCAGCGCGGATGACCTCGACCTCGTTCGCCGAGCCCAGGATGACGGGCACGCGCTGGTGAAGCTTGTTCGGCTTGATGTCCAGGATTTCGGCAAGACCTTCGATCGATTTGCCGCCCGCGCGTTCGACCAGCAGACTCATCGGGTTAGCCTCGTACATGAGCCGCAGCTTGCCCGGCTTGTCCGGCTCACGCGCATCCCAGGGATACATGAAGACCCCGCCGCGCATCATGATCCGGTGGACGTCAGCCACCATCGAAGCCACCCAGCGCATGTTGAAGTTCTTGCCCCGCGCGCCGTCCTTCCCCTGAAGGCAGCCGTCGATGTAGCGGCGCACGGGCACGGCCCAATGCCGCTGATTGGACATGTTGATCGCGAACTCGGCCGTGTCCGGCTTGATGACCAGGTCGGGGTGGGTCAGCAACCAACGGCCGTCAGCGCTGAGCGTGAAGCCGTTCACCCCGCTAGAGAGCGTGACGACCAGCATCGTCTGGGGCCCGTAGACCGCATAGCCCGCCGCGACTTGGTTGCGGCCTGGTTGCAGGAAATCAACTTCAGCCGGCGCATGGCCGGCGGGGGCCGGCAGAACCGAGAAGATCGTACCCACCGAGACGTTGACATCGATATTGCTGGAGCCGTCCAGCGGGTCAAAGGTGACCAGGTAACCGCCAACACGACCCGTCGGCTCGACCTCTTCCAGCTCCTCAGACGCCAGGCCCGCCACGGGACCGCAGGCCTTCAGGGCGTCGCTCAACATGTCGTTGGTGATGACGTCGAGCTTCTTCTGCTCTTCGTCCTGGACATTGGTGCTGCCCGCAGCGCCCAGGCTACCCGACAGCGCGCCCGACGCCACGACGCCGCTGATCCGCGCGCACGTCTCGGCGATGGTCAGGACCACGTCCTTCAGAGCGGCGTCCGCCGGCTCGGCCGCGAGCCGGGCGGCCAGGTCGACAAAAGCAGTCATTCTCGTCCTCGAACCGATAACAGAACGGCCATCTAGGCGATGGTCGTGACAGGAAGGCTTCAGACCTTCCGCTTCATGCGAACTTCACGGACGGTGCCCGTCGAGGAGTTCATCACCAGCGTATGGGTATGGACACAGCCGTCTCGATAGACGACGCCGTCCAACAGGCCGCCACGGGTCACGCCTGTCGCAGCGAAGATCGCCTCATCGCGAACAATCTCGTGGAGGTCGTACTTCTTGTCGAGGTCGGTGACGCCCCAGCGCACGGCGCGCGCGCGCTCGTCGGCGTTGCGGAACAGCAGGCGTCCCTGGAACTGTCCGCCGACACACTTCAGCGCCGCGCAGGCGAGCACACCCTCGGGGGCGCCGCCTGAACCGAGATAGAGGTCGATGCCCGTCGAGGGGTCCGTCGTGTTGATCACCCCGGCGACGTCACCGTCGGTGATCAGGTGGATCCGGGCGCCCGCAGCGCGTACGCCGGCGATGATCTCGGCATGGCGCGGTCGGTCCAGAACGCACACGGTGATCTCGGACGGCGCCACACCCTTGGCGTCAGCGACCGCCTGAATGTTCTCGGCGGGAGAACGATCGAGGTCGATCACGCCAGCCGGCAGGCCAGGACCGCAGGCGATCTTGTCCATATAGGTGTCGGGCGCGTTGAGCAGCGTACCCTTGGGCGCCCAGGCCATCACTGTCAGCGCATTGGGCTGGGACTTGGCGGCCAGGGTCGTGCCTTCCAGCGGGTCTAGCGCAATGTCGATGCGTGGGCCCTTCCCCGTGCCCACCTTCTCGCCGATGTAGAGCATCGGCGCTTCATCGCGCTCGCCTTCGCCGATGACGATCTCGCCGTCGATAGCCAGTTCGTTGAGGGCGTTGCGCATCGCGTCGACCGCAGCCTGATCGGCGGCCATCTCGTCGCCGCGGCCCAGCATGGTCCACGAGGCGATGGCGGCGGCCTCGGTCACGCGAACGGCGTCCAGGACCAGCGCGCGGTCCAGGGTGTTCGAACTCATCCGTTTCTCCCGGCCGCCTCGGGCGAGGCGGCCTTGTTCCCAATGTCGCCTCCGTCGCCCAATTTTTCGGGTCGTTAGATGCGCGCGACGCGCAGAAGGCGGGGACGCTCTAGCACGGTCTGCAGCTTTTCGATGCGGCTAATCGCGTCCAGGAGGTTCGATTCCGGCGTCGCATGGGTAACGAGCACGATCGGCACCCCGCCCGCCCCTTCCACGGGCTTTTGCAGGAAGCTGTCGATCGACACGCCGCACTCGGCCAAGGTTTCCGAGATGGCGGCGATCACGCCCGGCTGATCCTGCACCATCACGCGCAGATAGGCCTTGCCGACCGCCTTGGACGGATCGATCGAGACGAACGGCTTAAGCTCGCCGGCCGGCGCCTGGAACACCGGGCGCACGGCCTTCGTCATGACGTCCGCGATGTCGGCGGCGACCGCGGCAGCCGTCGGACCCGCGCCAGCGCCCGGTCCCTGCAGGAAGATCCGACCGATGCGTTTGCCCTCGATGAACAGGGCGTTCAGCGCGCCACCGGCCTGGGCCAGCGGGTGGTCTATCGGCACCAGCGACGGATGCACCTTCACCGCGACGCCGTCCTCGGACTTGGCCGCGCCAGCGATCAGCTTGATCCGGTAGCCCAGATCCTTGGCCAGCTTGATGTCGAGCAGGTCGACCTCGCTGATGCCCTCGATCTCGGCGGCGGCGTAGTTGGGCGCGCAGCCGAAGGCCAGGGCGGCCAGGATGCTGACCTTGTGGCCGGCGTCGAAACCGCCGACATCCATGGTCGGATCGGCCTCGGCGTAACCCAAGCCCTGAGCCTCCCGCAGCACGTCGGCGAACGAGCGACCGGTCTTCTCCATCTCCGACAGGATGAAGTTGCAGGTGCCGTTGAGGATGCCGGCGACCGAGATGATGTCGTCGCCCACCAGGGCCTCGCGCATCATCTTCACGGCCGGAACGCCGCCCATCACCGCAGCCTCGAACAGCAGCGGCGTGTTGGTCGCCTCAGCCAGGGCGGCGAGTTCGGAACCGTGCTCGGCGATCAGGGCCTTGTTGGCGGTGACCACCGGCTTTCCCGCCTTGAGGGCGGTCTCTACGGCGACCTTGGCCGGACCATCCGAACCGCCGACCAGCTCGACGAAGATGTCGATATCCGGCGAAACGGCCAGGGCTACAGGGTCGTCGAACCAAACGAGGTTCGAGATGTCCACCGTGCGCGGGCGCGACTTCGAGCGAGCCGAAACCGCCGTCACCACAGCCTGGTCACCGGCCGGCGCGAATCCGGGACGCTCCGCCAGGAACTGCAGGAGACCGCCGCCGACTGTGCCCAGGCCGGCGACGCCGATGCGCCAGGTCTTGTTCGTCATCTTCGAATCCTCGTTACGCCGTCCGACGCAGCCTTCTTAGGCCTGTTCCATCTTGTTGTGGGCCTTGGCCAGGATGGAGTCGGCGTTGGCGATGAATTTCTTCACGTTGCGCGCGGCCTGGCGGATCCGGTGCTCGTTCTCGACCAGACCGATCCGCACGTAGCCTTCGCCATACTCGCCAAAGCCGATGCCCGGCGCGACGGCGACGCCGGCCTCCTCGATCAGCAGCCGCGAGAACAGCATCGAGCCCGCCTCGCGATAGGCCTCCGGGATTTTGGCCCAAGCGAACATCGAAGCCGGCGGATTGGGGATATCCCACCCCGCGGCCTTCATCGACTTGATCAGCGTGTCGCGGCGGCTCTTGTAGATGCCCCGGATCTCGTCGACGCAGTCCTGCGGGCCGTTTAAGGCCGCCGCGGCGGCCACCTGCACCGGCGTATAGGCGCCGTAGTCGAGATAGGACTTCACCCGGGCCAGGGCTGCGCAGATGCGGGCGTTACCGACCACCATGCCCACCCGCCAGCCAGCCATAGCGTATGTCTTGGACAGCGAATTGACCTCGACGGCGATGTCCTTGGCCCCGTCGACCTGCAGGATCGAAGGCGGCGGATTGTTGTCGAAATAGATCTCACCATAGGCGACGTCGCTGATGACGAGCAGGTCGTGCTTCTTCGCCAAGGCGACAGCGTCCTTGTAGAAATCCAGGTCCACCCACTGAGCGGTCGGGTTCGACGGGTAGGACAGGATCAGCACGCTGGGCGGCGGCACCGAGTGCTTCACCGCGCGGCTGATGTTGGAGAGGTACTCCTCCGGCGACAGCGCTGGCACGTGGCGGATAATGCCGCCAGCCATGATGAAACCGAAGGCGTGGATCGGATAGGCCGGGTTCGGGCAGATGATGACGTCGCCAGGTCCGGTTAGGGCCTGGGCGAGGTTCGCGAAGCCTTCCTTGGAGCCCAGCGTGGCGATGACCTCGGTGTCCGGGTTCAGCTTTACGCCGAAACGTCGGCCGTAATAGTTGGCCATGGCCTTGCGCAGGCCGGGCACGCCCTTTGAGGCGGAGTAGCGACCGGCCTTGGGGTCGCGCGCAGTCTCGATCAGCTTGTCGACGATATGCTGCGGCGTCGGCATGTCGGGATTGCCCATGCCGAAGTCGATGATGTCGGTGCCCTCGGCGCGGAGCCGGGCCTTGATCTTGTTGACCTCCTCGAAGACGTATGGCGGGAGGCGGCGGATACGATGAAAATCGGTGCTCATGAGGGCTCTATGCGCCGCTTCGGCGCTTTGGGAGCGAAAGTCGGGCATGGATAGACCCCAAGCGGGGCCAAGCCAAGCCAGCTAAAGGAAGATTATGCCTCCGTCGCCCTATTGGGGCTGGGACGGAGGCGCGCTAGCTCGGCCGCGGGCTGCGCGGGCGAAGGCTTCGGTGTTTGCGCGGTCGGCTTCGGTCGGCGCGGCGAGCGCCGGCGGGTTGGCCTCGCGACGCGCCCTGGCGGCGTACGACTCGGAGTCCTTGAGCTCCCAAGTGTTCGGCGCGGTCGCCTTGTTCAGCGCCGCGCCTGCAGCTTGCTGCTGCACGACACTGGCCCGAATCTGATCATCCGTCGGCACGTCCGTCGGAATAGCGGGGATGTCGGCGAACTTCCGCCGGGGCCCCTTGACCTTGGCTGCCGCTGTCGCGGCCGCCGCGACCGGAGAACTCGGGTCGACCTGGCCGGATGAGAACGGGCTGGCGCACGCGGTCGCTCCGGCCGCGAAGCCGAGGATCAGACCAATGCGTACGATTTTGCGGGTTTCGCCGTTCATCTTGTTTCTGGTCTTATGCGATGATCGCGGCGAGCGAAAGGCGTTCAGCGCTTTTCTCGAACCGGCTTTGGACTCGCGGAGGAAACCTCATGGCCACGGCGAAGGCCGCCCCCAAGGCTCGCAAGAAGGCTGCGTCAAAGGCCGATGAGGGCGTTAAGACCGACAAGTTGGCCGCAAAACCTAAGGCCGCCGCCAAGCCGGCCAAGGCAAAGGGGAAGCCCGAAGCCGCCCAAGCCCCGCCCCAAGGCGATTCGCCGCGCGCTGCGCCGCCGCCGCCAGAAGCGGAAGCAGCGCCCTTCCCCCCCTTTGAGTCCATGCTGTCGCCAGACCAGCTGAAGATGGTCGAGACCCTTTCAGCGAATCTCGCGCGCGCAGCCGTCACCGCGCAGGGTGCGATCGCCGAGGCGGCGCTGCGCCAAGCCGACCGCCCCGCGGCCCTGACGCCCGACCCTTTCCACGTGGCCCCAGCCCTGAACGAGGTGATGACGCGGCTCGCGGCGCAACCTGACCGACTGATGCGAGCCCAGGCGGACCTCTTTGGCCAGTACATGGAGCTGTGGCAGACCGCAGCACGTCGCGCCGCTGGCGAAGACGTCGCGCCGGTGGTCGCCCCGGCCGCGGGCGACAAGCGGTTCAACGACCCTGACTGGGCGTCGAACCCCATGTTCGACCTGATGAAGCAATCCTACCTGCTGTCGTCGAATTGGCTCAACGGCCTGATCGCCGAGGTGGACGGGGTCGACCCCGCCACCAAGCGTCGGGTCGAGTTCTTCACCAAGATGCTGACCGACGCGTTCTCGCCGTCGAACTTCCTCATCTCGAACCCAGCCGCCCTTCGCGAAGTCGTGCAGACCCAGGGGCAGAGCCTTGTGCGGGGCATGGAGAACTTCGCGGCCGATCTCGAGCGTGGCGGCGGCCAGCTGGCGATCAGCCAGACAGACCTCGCCAAGTTCAAGGTCGGTGAGAACGTCGCCACAGCGCCAGGCAAGGTGGTTTACCAGAACGACATCCTGCAGCTGCTGCAGTTCAATCCGACGACCGAGACCGTCTGCGAGATCCCGCTGCTGATCTTCCCGCCGTGGATCAACAAGTTCTACATCATGGATCTGCGCCCCGAGAACTCGATGATCCGCTGGCTGACCGGCCAGGGCTTCACGGTGTTCGTGGCTTCCTGGGTCAATCCGGACCAGAAACTCGCGGCCAAGACCTTTGAAGATTACATGTTCGAGGGCATCTACGACGCCGCTCAACAAGTCATGACCCAGTGCGGCGTCGATCGCGTCAACACGGTCGGGTATTGTATCGGCGGCACCCTGCTCTCGGTCGCCCTGGCGCATATGGCGGCGCGTGGCGACAAGCGGATCAACTCCGCCACCTTCTTCGCCGCCCAGCAGGACTTCGCGGAAGCAGGCGATCTCCTTCTCTTCACCAACGAGGAGTGGCTGAAGTCCATCGAGCAACAGATGGATCAGGCCGGCGGCTTCCTGCCCAGCCAATCGATGGCTGACACCTTCAACGCGCTGCGCGGCAACGACCTGATCTGGTCGTTCTTCGTCAGCAACTACCTGATGGGCAAGGAGCCGCGGCCGTTCGACCTACTATTCTGGAACGCCGACCAGACGCGCATGCCAAAGGCGCTGCATCTCTTCTATCTGCGCAATTTCTACAAGGACAACGCCCTGACCCAAGGCCTTCTCAGCCTGGGCGGCGAGCGGCTGGACCTCTCGAAGGTCAAGATCCCGATCTATGTTCAGTCCTCGAAGGACGACCACATCGCGCCGTACCGCAGCGTCTATCGCGGGGCCAAAGCGTTCGGCGGTCCGGTGACCTTCACCATGGCGGGCTCCGGCCACATCGCCGGGGTCATCAACCACCCTGACGCCAAGAAGTACCAGCACTGGACCAATGATCAGCTTCCGGCCGACGTTTCGCAATGGATCGCGGGCGCGCAGGAGCATCCGGGCTCCTGGTGGCCGCACTGGTCGAAGTGGCTGAAGGCGCTCTCAGGCGAGCAGGTTCCGGCCCGCGATCCGGCCAAGGGCAAGCTGAAACCGCTGGAGGACGCACCAGGCTCGTTTGTGCTCGTAAAGTCACAACCGTAGGGGCTATCGAGGAATAGCCTCGCCACGGTCAAAAACGAACCCTGTTCGCCCAAAAGTCGCCAGGATCGTGGCCAAGCTTCCGCGCATGCTCACGTTCAATCGTCGAACAGCCTTGGGAATGTTCGCCGCCGCGCCCCTGTTGGCGCGTGCGGACAGCGGCCACGCCCTCATTCCGGATGCAGGGCGAAAGCTGGCGGCGGCGGCCCGAGCCCAGATCGGCGTCACCCTCGCCTACGACGCCAGCTATCGCTCGATCGGCTATCCGAACGGCGATGTGCTTAGAACCAGCGGCGTCTGCTCTGATGTGTTGATCCGCGCGGCGCGCGACGCCTGGGACATCGACCTGCAGCAGCGGGTTCATGAAGACATGAAAGCGGCGTTCGACGCCTATCCCTCCCGCAGAGAGTGGGGCTTGGCCGCGCCCGACCCCAATATCGACCATCGGCGGGTGTTGAACCTGGAGGCGTTCCTCGCACGCCAGAAGGCCAGACTTCCCCTGCCCGGCCCGCGTCTCCTTGGCGGCGACGCGTTCGAGAACGTCGCGCCTGGCGATATCCTGACCTGGCGGCTGACGGGAGGCCGACCCCATCTCGGCGTAGCGGTCAGCGCTGAGCCAGTCCGCGTCGCACACAACATCGGCGATGGCGTCAAGGAAGATCCGCTATGGCGCTTCAAGCTCCACAAACCCTCTGGCCATTATCGCTGGCGGGTCTGAGGAAAACTACAGCCCGGCGGCCTCATCCAGGCCCAGCGCGATATTGAGGTTCTGAACCGCTGCGCCGGACGCTCCTTTGCCCAGATTATCGAGCAAGGCCACCAGGCGGGCCTGACCGCTGGTGTCCGAACCGAAGACGAACAGCTTGAGGCGATTGGTTCCGTTGAGACCTTCAGGGTCGAGGGTCGTGACGGCCTTGGCCTCATCCAGCGATGCGACCTCCACGAACCGCTCGCCGGCGTAGTGGTCGGCCAAGGCCTGGTGGATCGCTCCGAGCGACGGGACACCGTGCAGCGTCGCGAAGTGCAGCGGCATCTCGACGATCATGCCTTGGAGATAGCGCCCGACAGCCGGGGCGAAGAAGGGACGGGTCAGCAATCCGCCATGCTTCTGCATCTCTGGGACATGCTTGTGGCCCTGGGAGAGGCCGTAGATGCGGAACGGGACCTTGGTGAAGTTGGCTGCGCTCGCGTCCTCGAACTCGGCGATCATCGCCTTGCCGCCGCCGCTATAGCCCGAGACAGCGTTATAGGAGACCGGTAATTCGGGAGGGAGGATTCCCGCCGATACGAGCGGTCGCGTCAGAGCGATGGCGCCCGTCGGGTAGCAGCCCGGATTTGAGATGCGCTTCGAGGCGGCGATCTTGCCGCGCTGCTCCTTGTCCAGCTCCGGAAAGCCGTACGCCCATCCCTCGGCCGTCCGGTAGGCCGTCGAGGCGTCGATGATCACGGTGTCGGGATTGTTGACCAGCGACACGGCTTCCTTGGCCGCGTCATCTGGCAAACACAGAATCACGGCGTCGGCGCTGTTCAGCATCTCGGCGCGGGCGTCGGCGTCCTTACGCTTGGTCGGATCGATCGAGACCAGTTGCAGGTCGGTGCGGCCAATCAGGCGCTCGCGGATCTGCAGGCCGGTCGTGCCAGCTTCACCGTCGATGAAGACCTTGGGAGCGTTCGCCATGGCGGACTCCAATCCGAGCTAGAGACAGAACAAGAAAAAAGGCGCTTCGGCCGAACCGAAGCGCCCTTTCCCGTAGACGTAATCGTCGCGATTAGCGCTTCGAGAACTGGAAGCTGCGGCGGGCCTTGGCCTTGCCGTACTT
>OFDC01000889.1_pt1 | contig 18414 bp, 21 predicted proteins | sample 1520941 | NCBI WGS metagenome assembly OFDC01 (sample SAMEA94258168, study PRJEB24077) | hot springs metagenome | biome: Aquatic biome; feature: Water | place: India | collected 2012-12-06 | depth 5 m | reverse complement strand
ATTGCCCACTGGACCTATCCTCTGCCGGTCAGGACGCCGGGCGCGGCCAATGTCTATACATTGCACGATCTGGTGCCGCTGCGCTTGCCCTACACCACCGCTGATCGCAAAAAGCACTATCTGGCCCTTTGCCAGCGGATCGCGCGCGAGGCCGACCATATCCTCACTGTGTCCGAACATTCCCGTGCCGACATCATCCGCATTCTGGGCGTCGAGCCACATCGGGTCACCAACCTTTACCAGTCATCCGATATCGCTCGGCTGATCGAAGGCGTATCGCCTGACCAGATCGCGCAGGAGGTTGAAGGGCTGCTCGGCGCCGGGATGCGCGATTACTACCTGTTCTTCGGCGCGCTTGAACCGAAGAAGAATGTCGCGCGGCTGCTTGAAGCGCACTTGATGAGCGGCTCTCAACGGCCGTTGGTGATTGTCGGCGCCCCCGGCTGGGGAAGCGAGCGTGATGTCGCGCTGCTGAAACAGCTGGCGGAATTGGGCACAGCAAAGCGCATCAAGTGGTTGGGCTATCTGCCCCGCCAAACGCTTGCAACCGCGATCGCTGGAGCGCGGGCGGTGATGTTTCCCTCGCTGTACGAAGGGTTCGGGCTCCCCGTTCTGGAAGCAATGTCGCTGGGCACCCCGGTTATCACCAGCACCACATCCTCATTGCCCGAGGTGGCAGGGGATGCGGCCTTGATGATCGATCCCTATGATGTACGGGCGCTGGCGCGAGCGATCAGTGCGCTCGATGACGATGACAGCAAAGTCGTAGAGCTCGGTCAACGCGGTCTCGTGCAGGCAGAACGCTTTAGCGCAGCCGCCTATCGCCAGCGTTTGTCCGAATTCTATGCGCGGCTTACGGGCACAGCGTTATTGCACCCATTCGAGCCGCCGTCCGCGGAGCCCCTTCCGACAACAAAGGCAAATTCAGCATGATCCGCCATACCGATGCATCCGGACCCATCATGCGTCTCCTGCTTGCCATGCTGCTCGCCGGATTGGTGGGTGGCTGCACGACCCTCGGTGCAGCCGGGCCTTCGTCCGGTCAGGTCCGCAAGGCGGAAGGGGCGGATTATGCCAACACCCAAGTCGCATTGATCGACCTCGATCCTGTTTCATACAAGCGTGTTGCTGCTTTCGAGGAGTCGCTCGGCCTTGCGCAGCGGCTGGGTGAAGGCGGCGCGGGCGAGGTGCTCATCGGTCCCGGCGACGTGCTCGACATCGCGATGTGGGAAGCACCGCCTGCCGTGCTGTTTGGTAGCGGCGCGGTAATTCCAGGGCTTGATGCCGGAGCGCAGAACCGTACCGTCGTTCAGCAGGTGGTCGATGGTTCCGGGATGATCAACGTGCCATTTGCCGGCTCAATCGAAGCTGGCGGGCGCACGCCTGCTGCGGTCGAGCGAGCGATTGTCTCCCGTCTGACAGGCCGCGCAAATGATCCGCAGGTTAGCGTCCGGCTGTCGCTTAATGATTCTCGCAACGTCACCGTACTGGGCGAAGTCGCCTCGAGCCGTCGCGTCCCGCTGGGCCCGCGTGGCGAGCGATTGCTCGATATTATCGCGAGCGCCGGCGGCCCCCGCGCGCCAGTTCACCAAACCACGGTGCAGGTCAGTCGCGGCGGCGCGTCGGCGACAATGGCGCTCGAGGCGATCATCGCTCAACCGGCACAAAACATCCGAATGCGCCCAGAAGATGTGGTGACGGTGCTGCATCAGCCCTTCAGCTTCATCGCGATGGGAGCAGTGGCGAACAGCGCAGAGATCGCTTTCGAAGGGCGAGGCATCTCGCTCGCACAGGCCCTAGCACGGGTCGGCGGGCTGCGTGACAATCAGGCCAATATCCGCGGGGTGTTCGTATTTCGGCTTGAACAATCAGCCGCGCTCGATCCGGCGCAACGCGCTACGACGCAGGCGCTCGAGGATGGAAGGGTTCCGGTCATCTACAGGCTCGATCTTTCTGACGCCCGCGGGTTTTTCGTGGCGCAGGAATTTCAGATCCGCGATCAGGATGTGGTTTATGTTTCGACGGCCCCCGGAGCCGAGCTGCGGGAATTCCTATCGACCGTCACCAGCCTTGCGTTTTCGGCCGTAGCGATCGGCAATGTTGTCGCCAACGATGGCAACTGAGTGAGAAGGTGTGGGCCGGCTACTGGCGGTACCGGACATTCAATCTGACGAATGTGAACGACTGGATCACGGTCGAGAGCTGCCGATGTCCATGGTGCGCCATACAGTCGTTTCCGCCGTCAAGGGTTCAGAAGCCAGCAGGCAAGCGCTGTTAAGGGCTGCGAGCTGGCGGACTCTCCGCGATTGCACTGCTGTAAAGAGCGCAAACGGAAAGGTGACGGTAATGATCCGCGAACGGCGGATTGTAGACGTCGAATCAGGCCAAATCCGACTTCGATTCCGCGTCCAGCGAAGTCCAACGGCAACCGATTGTTCCCTGGATATCGCCGAGGGCCAAATCCAAATCATGCAATAATAAAATCTTTATTTCACATACTTAATACGGAAAAATTCATCTCCAGCCCTCTCCTTTCGAAAGCTGGCCTGCGCCGACGGTCCGAGTTGCTAGCCCATCAACCCGCGCACGAACGGGATCAGCCCGGTCTGGCGCGCGCGCTTCATCCGCTCGGCTTCGAGGATGGCGCGGACTTTGTCGAAGCAAACGTCGACGTCGTCGTTGATGATGACATAGTCATAGCCGTCCCAGTGGCTGATCTCAGCTTGCGCGCGTTCCATGCGGGCGGCGATGACTTCGGGGCTGTCGGTGGCGCGCCCTTGCAGGCGGCGGTGGAGTTCGTTGATCGAGGGGGGTAGGATGAACACCCGCACCACGTCCTGCTGGTCTTTCTGGTACAGCTGCTGCGTGCCCTGCCAGTCGATGTCGAACAGGAAGTCCTGGCCTTCCTTCAACGCGGCGCGGATCATGCCCTTGGGCGTGCCGTAGCGGTGGCCGAAGACATGCGCCCATTCGTAGAAATCATCCTCTTCCACCATGCGGTCGAAGGTTTCGGGGCTGACGAAATGGTAATGCACCCCGTCGATCTCGCCCGGGCGAGGGGGGCGGGTGGTGGCGGAGACCGAGAGCTTGATCTCGGGATCGGCGGCCAGCAGCATGCGCGACAAGGTGGTCTTGCCCGCGCCCGAGGGTGAGGACAGGATGAACATCAGGCCCCGGCGGTGGAGCTGATCGGCCGAATGGTGTGCTTTGTCGCCCATAGGCCCCGTTGCCCCAACCGGGCGGCACAAATCAAGAGGCGGTCAGGATTCGCTGTCGGTTGCTTCGCGCGCGGGCTTGCGTGAGCGGCGCTTGGCCTCGAGCCGCTTGCCCCGGTCATAGAGCACCTTGGCTGCCAATCCGCCCGCCACCACAGCCAGTCCCAGGGGCGAGCGGCGCGCAAGATGGCTGGCGCTCCACAGCGCGACGCTGCTCACCATCGAGCGGCCGCCGACCAGCCGGTCGGCCTTGTCCTTGTCATAGCTGGCCGTAAGCAAGCCCCGCTCCAACCGGTCCCGCAGCAAGCCGCCTGCGGCGCGAAGGACAATGTCGGCGATGACCAAATTGGTCCCTGCCTTGGGGCTGGGGAGCGGCAGGCCCCCGGGGCCGGTTGCCGGTGCGGTCACTGGGGTATGGGCCGCCTCAGGCGCGGACTTGCTGCTGCGCCGTGCCGCCTTCGCTGGCCCCCGCGCGCGCGCCATGGGGCCTATTTCTTGCGCCCGAAATCGACCGACACGACATTCGATCCATCGCCGTCACCGGTGGGATCGGAGCCGTCATTTTCGGCATCTTCGTGCGCTTCGGGGGCGAGTTCCTCGACCGCTGCCTGAAACTGGAGCCCGAAATCGACCGCTGGATCAACAAAAGCGGTGATCGCGGCGAAGGGAATCACCAGCTTCGCCGGAACCTGATTGAAGGTCAGGCTGACCGAGAAGCTTTGCGGCAGCACTTCCAGATCCCAGAACTTGTTCTGGAGCACGATCGTCATTTCATCGGGAAAGCGTTCGCGCAGGTGCGGCGGGATCGACACGCCGGGCGCGCCGGTCTTGAACGTGATGTAGAAATGATGCGTGCCGGGCAGGTTGCCGCCGCCACTGACAATCGAGCCCAGGACCCGGCCGACCACGGCGCGCAGGGCTTCCTGCACGATCTCGTCGTAGGGGATCAGGCTATCGGGCGTATCGCTGTTCATGGCTTGACGGGTGGTGCCGCTGCGCGCGCGCTTGGTCAAGCCCCTAGCCGCATTGTGGCATGCGTTTGGGAGGGGTTCGCGGGCACATACGCGCGATGCTTGTCATGTCGGCCAAGCGGACTATAGCGCGGCGCATGGCCAGCATTCCCTCCCGCACCGGCTCGGTGGAGCGCAACACGACCGAGACCAAAATCGCGATTGCCGTCAACCTTGATGGCACCGGCGCCTATGACGTGTCGACTGGCATCGGGTTCCTCGATCACATGGTCGAACAGTTCAGCCGTCATTCGCTGATTGATGTGACGATGAAGATCGAAGGCGATCTGCATGTCGATCAGCACCACACCACCGAGGACTCGGCGATCGCGCTGGGTCAGGCGATCGCGCAGGCCTTGGGCGACAAGGCCGGGATCGGGCGATACGGCGCGGCCTATTCGCCGATGGACGAGACTTTAAGCCGGGTGGCGCTGGATGTTTCCGGACGGCCTTATCTGGTGTGGAAGGCCAAGTTCACACAGGAAAAGCTGGGTGAATGGGACACCGAGCTGATCGAGCACTGGTTCCATTCGGTGAGCCAAGCAGCGGGCATCACGCTGCACATGGAGCTGCTCTACGGCAGCAACAACCACCACATCTGCGAGAGCCTCTACAAGGGCTTTGCCCGTGCCATGCGGCAGGCGGTGGAGCGCGATCCGCGCAAGGGCGGGGCGATTCCCAGCACCAAGGGGCAGTTGGGTGGCTAGCATTTTCATCGCCTCGCTGACCTACACTGTGCCCATCGAACAGGTGGACGCGGTGCTCGCGGACCATCTGGCATGGCTGAAGGCCGGGCATGAGGCGGGGCACTTCCTCGCCTGGGGCCCGCGCGAGCCGCGCGATGGCGGGCTGATTTTCCTCAAGGCCGCCAGCCGTGCCGAGGCCGAGGCACTGCTGATGAGCGACCCCTTCATGCTGCACCAACTGGCCGATCTCACCATCACCCAATGGACTCCGCGCTTTGTCGGGCCGGGGCTGGAGGCATTCAGTGGCTGAGGTGGTCGCGCTCGTCGATTACGGCGCGGGCAACCTTCACTCGGTTCACAATGCGCTGAAAGCGGCGGGAGCTGATGTCACCGTCACCGCCGATCCTTACGTGGTGCGCGCGGCTGATCGGATCGTGCTTCCGGGCGTGGGCAGCTTCAAGGCCTGCGCCGAGGGACTTGCCGCGATCCCGCATATGGTTGAGGCCATGACCGAGCGGGTGCAGGTGGGCGGTGCGCCATTTCTCGGCATTTGTGTCGGGATGCAGTTGCTGGCCGACCGGGGCTTGGAGCATGGCGAGACCCCCGGCCTCGGCTGGGTGCCCGGCGAGGTGCGGCTGATCCAGCCTTCCGACACAGCGATCAAGGTGCCGCACATGGGCTGGAACGATGTCGCCTTGCTGCCGCACGCGCGGGATCATGCCGTGATTGAGGAAGGCGAGGCCTATTTCCTCCACTCCTACCACTTCGCTTCCGAAGACCCGCATCATGTCGCCGCGATGACCGATCACGGCGAAGGGCTGGTTGCCGCCGTGGCCCGCGACAACATCATCGGCGTGCAGTTCCACCCGGAGAAAAGCCAGGCCTATGGCCTCGCCACCCTCCGGCGCTTTCTGGAGTGGTATCCGTGATCATCTTCCCCGCCATTGACCTGAAGGGTGGCCAGGTTGTTCGCCTTGCCGAAGGCGACATGGACCGCGCCACGATCTATGGCGATGATCCCGCCGCACAGGCGCTGATCTTCGCCGAGGCTGGGGCCGAGCACCTGCATGTGGTCGACTTGGACGGCAGCTTCGCGGGCGAAAGCCGCAACCGCGCAGCGGTGGAAGCGATTGTCGAGGCCTTCCCCGGCTACGTCCAACTCGGCGGCGGCATCCGCGACGCGGCGGCGGTCGAGGGGTGGTTCAACCTTGGCGTGGCGCGGGTGGTGATGGGCTCGGCGGCCCTGAAGAACCCCGAATTCGTGCGCGAAATGGCGCGCGAGTGGGAGAACGGCATCGTCGTCGCGGTGGACGCCAAGGACGGCATGGTCGCGACCGAGGGCTGGGCGGAGGTCTCCGACGTTCCCGTCACTGACCTTGCGCGTCGGTTCGAGGATGCGGGTGTTGCATCGCTTCTATTCACCGACATCGGCCGCGACGGGCTCTTGAAGGGCGTGAACATCGAAGCCACCGTCGATCTCGCGCGCCGCGTCGATATCCCGGTGATCGCCAGCGGCGGGGTGAAGGGCCTCGATGACATCCACATCCTCGCGCTCCACGCGCACGAGGGGATCGAGGGGGTGATCACGGGGCGCGCGCTCTATGAAGGGCGGCTCGATCTGGCGGCAGCGATTGCGATGGGGGCACGGGTGTGATCGGTTGGATTGAACTCATTGTCGCGATTGGCGTGGTCGCCCTCGGGACGCATTTGGTCTTTCGCTACGAGAATCGCGGCGATCCGACCGCGCAAGACAAAGATCGACCCGCATGACCGTCCGCATCCGTGTCATCCCCTGCCTCGACGTCGCCGATGGCCGCGTGGTCAAGGGCGTGAATTTCGTCGACTTGAAGGACGCGGGCGATCCCGTGGAGCAGGCGCGGGCCTATGATGCGGCGGGGGCGGACGAGCTGTGCTTCCTCGACATCTCCGCCAGCCACGAAGGGCGCGGGACGCTGCTCGATATGGTGCGGCGCACGGCCGAGGTGTGCTTCATGCCGCTCACCGTCGGCGGCGGGGTGCGCTCGCCGGAGGATGCGCGCGCGCTGCTGCTGGCAGGGGCGGACAAGGTCGCGGTCAACTCCGCCGCCGTCGCCCGGCCCGAACTGGTGGGCGAGATCGCGGAGCGCTTCGGCAGCCAGTGCGTGGTTGCCAGCGTCGACGCGCGCCGCACGCCGCGCGGCAATTGGGAAATTTTTACCCACGGCGGGCGCAAGCCGACCGGGATCGACGCGGTCGAATATGCGCTGAAAGTCGCCGGTCTGGGCGCGGGCGAGTTGCTCGTCACCTCGATGGACGGGGACGGGACGCAGCGGGGCTATGATCTCGACTTGACCCGCGAAATCGCCGACGCGGTCAGCGTGCCGGTGATCGCCAGCGGCGGGGTGGGCAGCCTTGAACATCTGATCGAGGGTGTCACCAAGGGCCACGCCAGCGCGGTGCTGGCCGCCTCGATTTTCCACTTCGGCCAGCACACCATCGCCGAGGCCCATGCTGCGCTCAGGGCGGCAGGCTTGCCCGCGCGCGGGGTTTGACCGAAAGAAGCGTCATGGACACCCTCACCCGCCTCGAAGCGACCATCGCCCAGCGTCTGAAAGCCTCGCCCGAGGAGAGTTATGTAGCGAAGCTCCACGCCAAGGGCCTCAAGAAAATCGCGCAGAAACTTGGCGAAGAAGCGACCGAGGCGGTGATCGCCGCGCTCGCAGGCGACGAGGCCGAACTTGTGGGCGAGGCGGCGGATGTATTGTTCCACTTGCTGGTGCTGCTTGCCGAAAAGGGCGTCACGCTGGAACAGGTTTTCGCTGAACTCGACCGCCGCGAAGGCACTTCGGGCCTCACCGAAAAAGCATCACGGAGCGAATAATGCCGATCGACCCGACTTTGCCTTACGATGACGCCAACATCTTCGCCCGCATCCTACGCGGGGAAATCCCTTCGAAAAAGGTCTACGAGGATGATTGGGCCTTCGCGTTCGAGGACATCAACCCGCAGGCCGAGATCCACACGCTGGTGGTGCCCATGGGCCGCTATGTCAGCTGGGATGATTTCTCGGCCAAGGCTTCCGATGCGGAAATCGCCGGTTTCGTGCGCGCGGTGGGAGAAGTGGCGCGGATGAAGGGGCTGGTCGAGACCGGCTACCGCCTGCTCGCCAATATCGGTGCACATGGCGGGCAGGAAGTGCCGCATCTCCACGTCCACATCTTCGGCGGGCAACCCTTGGGGCCTATGATCGCGCGGCGCTAACGCTGCACATCTGATCGCTGGTGCGACTCGTTTCATCGGCAATCATCGACATTTCGCATGACCCGGCTTTGCAGCGATTCCGCGCTAGGCTAGGTGGCAGGCATGACCTCTCCCAACCCTCCCGGCGGCGTCCTTGATGGCGCGCGGCATCTGTATGCGGTGCGCGTCTATTATGAGGACACGGATCTGTCGGGGATCACCTACCACGCCAACTACCTGCGCTGGTTCGAGCGCGCGCGCAGCGATCTGCTGCGGCTGCTCGGGATCGATCAGCGTGCGGCGATCGAGAGCGGCGAGGGAGCCTATGCGCTCTCTGAAGTGAACCTGAAATACCTCCGCCCGGCCAAGCTCGATGACGACGTGGTGATTGAAACCCGCTGCACCGAGCTCGGCGCGGCCTCGTGCCGGATGCATCAGATCGCGCGGCGCGGGGATGAGGACCTGTGCGAGGCGCATTTGCGCGTCGGCTTTATCACCCTCGATGGCCGTCCACGCCGCCAGCCTGCGCCGTGGCGCGCTGCCTTCCAGACATTCATGAACAAGGATACCTGACCCCGTGACGCTCGCCCTGCTCAGCGCCGCCGCTGCTGCCGTACCCGCTGCCACCCGGCTCGATCCGGTCGAACTGTTCCTTGAGGCCGACATCATCGTGCAAGCGGTCATGGTCGGCTTGCTGCTCGCCAGTATCTGGGTGTGGATGATCATCATTTCGTTCACCATGCGGATCGGTGGGCTGACCAAGAAGTCGCGCGCCTACGAGGCCGAATTCTGGGACCAGCGCGACCGCGAAGCGCTGCTGACCAAGCAGGTGCGCAAAGAAGTCCCCGCCGCACGCGTCGCGGCGGCCGGGCTTGATGAATGGCGCAAGTCCACCGCCAAGCAGCCGGTTGACCGCGACGCCACCCGCCAGCGCATCGCCGCCGCGATGGACAGCCAGATCGCCGAGGAAGCTGACGATCTCGCCGGACGGCTGAATTTCCTCGCCACGGTCGGATCGGTCGCGCCCTTCGTCGGCCTGTTCGGCACGGTGTGGGGGATCATGCAGAGCTTTTTCCAGATCGGCGCGCAGCAGAGCGCGTCGCTCACCGTCGTCGCCCCCGGCATCGCCGAGGCGCTGTTCGCCACCGCTATCGGCCTATTCGCCGCAATCCCGGCGGTGATCGCCTATAACCGCTTCGGCGGGGCGGTGGACCGGTATGAGGCGACGCTGCAACGCTTTGCCGACAAGCTCCACAACGGCCTGAGCCGCGAGCTGGACCGCGCATAATGGGGGCGAGCCTCTCCTCCCGCCGCCGGGGCAAGCGCGCGCGCCGCGCCGCCATGGCCGAAATCAACGTCACGCCATTGGTGGACGTGATGCTGGTGCTGCTGATCATCTTCATGGTCACAGTCACGCTGCCCGCTGTCGGCGTGCCCATCGAACTGCCCGAAAGCCGCGCCGCGCCGGTGGAGGAGCAGCCCGATCAGATCACCATCTCGATCGACCGGGCGGGCGTGATCTACATCGAGGACACGGGGGTGCCCCAAGGCGGGCTGCCCGCCGCGCTCGAAGCGCTGGACCGAGGGGGCGAGCCGCCACTGGTGGTGCTGCGCGGAGACCGGAGCCTCGACTATGGCCGGGTGATGCAGGTGATGGGGGAATTGGGCCGCGCGGGGTTCACTTCGATCTCGCTGGTCACCGACGGTTCAGTTTCGGCTCCATAACCAGGACAGGAGATGGGTGAGATAGCGCTCCGCAACGAGGACAGGATCGGCCTTGCCGCCGCCATCGTGCTGCATGGCGCGCTGGTGGCCGTGCTGCTGATGCAGACCATGCGCAGCGAGGTTTCGGTGTTTCCCGAGCGGGTGTCGGTGAGCCTGGTGACCGAAGTCGGGCTCGAAAACGAGTCGCCTAACCCTGTGAGCGAGAGCCGGGCCGCGATTGCGCCGACCCTCGCCGATACACCCGCCGCTGCGCCCCCTTCCGAGCCGCCCCGGCCCGAGCGGATAGAGCGCACACCGCCGCCCCAGCCCGCACCCGCACCCCCGCGCGACCGTTCGCGTCCTGATCGCGCCCCGGCACCTGCCGCCCGTTCTACCCCTGCGCCCAAACCCAGCAGCGCCCCCGCCAAGCCTGCCGCAAAGACCGGGGGCAGCCGCATCGGCGATGATTTCCTCGACGGCAAGGGCAGCTCGACCAGCACCAACGAAACCCGCGCGCCTGTCGCGACCTTCGGCAGTGCCGAACGCGCCGCGCTGTCTTCGGCGATCACCCGCCAGCTGCGCCCGCACTGGACTGCGCCTTCGGGCCTTGAGGCGGAATTGCTGATCTCGACCGTCAGTTGGGACCTCAACCGCGACGGCACCCTGCGCGGCACCCCGCGCTGCCGCACCGATCCGGCGAGCATCACCGAAAGCAACCGGCCGCAGGCCAGCCTGCATTGCGAGCGCGCGATCCGGGCCGTACAACGGGCCGCCCCGTTCAATCTCCCCGACCAGTTCTACGACCGCTGGAAAGCGCTCGAGTGGCAATTCGACCGAAGGCTCTGACATGACCAAAAAGCTTCTCCTGCTTCTGACCGCTGCGCTGATCGCTGCCCCTGCTGCTGCGCAGGATCTCGGCGAGCGAGTCGGCGAGGATGGCCCGGTTGAAAGTGTCGCGGTCGAAGGCGAGGGCGATGGCCCGCTGCGCGGCACGGTCACCGATGAAAGCGCTTGGTCCGACATCGGCATCGCCATTCCCGCCTTCGCCACCGACCGCGACCAGCCGACGCCTGCTAACGAGGCGGGTACTGGCGCGCTGGGCCGCGAAATCGCGCGGGTGATCACCGCCAACCTGCGCAACAACGGGCTGTTCAAGCCGGTCGGCCCCGACAGCCTGCCGCAGCCCGGCTTCCCGCAGATCACCGCGCCTGCCTATGGCACCTGGAACGGACGCGGGGCGGAGATGCTGGTGCATGGCTATGTCCGCGCGCGCGATGATGGCAAGTTGGTGGTGGGCTGCTACCTCTATGACGTTGCGCTCCAGCAGCAGTTGGTGCGCGAGGGCTGGGTGGTCGGCCCGTCTGACTGGCGGCGCGCGGCGCACAAGTGCAGCGACCTCATCTTCAGCCGTCTGACCGGCGAAAGCCCGTTCTTCGACAGCCGCATCGCCTACATCGCCGAAACCGGGCCCAAGGACCGCCGGGTGAAGCGGCTGGCGGTGATGGACAGCGACGGGGCCAACCACCGCTTCCTGACGCTCGGCAGCGCCACCGCGCTCACCCCGCGCTATTCGCCCGACTATGCGAAGATCCTCTACCTCTCCTATGTCGACGGTAATCCACGCATCTATGTCTATGACATCGGCACCGGCAAGCAGACCTTGGTGACCGAGAACAAGAACCCCACCATCGCCCCGCGCTGGTCGCCCGATGGCAAGTTCATTCTCTTTTCGATGGCAGTCGCCGGAAATACCGATATCTACCGCGTCCCAGCAACCGGCGGGGCGAGTATCAAGCTGACCAGCAACCCCGGCATCGATGTGGGTGGTTCCTATTCCCCCGATGGCACTAAGATCGTGTTCGAAAGCGACCGGTCCGGCAGCCAGCAATGCTACGTCATGGATGCGGATGGATCGAACCAGAAGCGCATCAGCTTTTTCGGCGGGCGCTGCGCCACGCCTGAATGGAGCCCGCGCGGTGACCAGATCGCCTTCACCCGGATTGCCGGGGACTTCAACGTCGCGGTGATGAACACCAGTGGCGGCGGGATGCGGGTGCTGACCCGCGGCTGGCAGGACGAGGCGCCCACTTGGGCCCCCAATGGCCGCATTATCCAGTTCTTCCGCACCGAGAAGAACACCGGGCGCTCCAGCATTTGGCAAGTGGATCTTACCGGCCAGAACGAACGCCGCCTGCCGACTCCGGTCGATGCCTCTGACCCCGCTTGGGGTCCGATCCGTCCGTGAGGATGGGACTATGATTTCACCCTCGTGATCTTTAGAAACGCCAAGTTATTCGGAAAGGAACCCGTGATGAACACCAAGCTTGCGACAGTTCTGCTGCTGGCCTCGGCCAGTGCACTCGGCGCTTGTGCCAAGAAGGCGCCCGAAGTTCTGCCGCCGCCGCCGCAGACGGGCACCGGGAGCGGTCAGACCACGCCGCAGGTACAGCCCACCGGTCCGCAGGTCGGCACACAGGCGCATTTCGCTGCCGCCGTCGGTTCCTCGACCACGATCTATTTCGAGACCGACCGCTTCAACATCGATTCGCAGGATGCCGCTGCTTTGCAGGCGCAGGCCCAGTACTTCGCGCGTTATCCGCAGATCACCTTCACCATCGAAGGGCACGCCGATGAACGCGGCACGCGCGAATACAACCTTGCGCTGGGTGAAAAGCGCGCCAATTCGGCGAAGAACTACCTTGTCAGCCTCGGGGTCGATCCGGGCCGCATTTCGGTGGTGAGCTATGGCAAGGAGCGCCCGGTGGCGCTGGCGTCGGATGAAAGCGCCTGGGCGCAGAACCGCCGCGCCGCTTCGGTGATTATCAATTAAGCGATCAGGCGGGCAGGTCGGGCGAAGGCTCGGCCTGCACCGTATGCACGGCGGGCGCATCCATACCGGCCAGATCCCGCGCGCTCGCCATCACGCACAGACCCGCCATCGCGAGCACCGCGAAGAGGCTGGAGAGGGTCAGTTGGCGGCTCATCAGGCGGTCTTTCAAAGGGCGGGGTGGCCGCCGTTCCGGGGTCTTCTTGCAATGCAACATTTCACATTGCAACTGGTTCCCGCCATCTCACGGCTATGAAACTGGCGCCAGAGCGCCTAGACTGAGCGCCTGATGCCTTCGACCAACGACATGAACCCGCTCCGCTGCCGAGCCGCCGCATGAGTCGCGCCAAGCGCTCGCTCGACTGGGGCTTTCCGCGTTGGCGGGCCTATGGCTCCTCGCAGGAAGCCACACAGGTGCGCATCTGCGATCGGCATGGTTGCAATGAACCCGGCAATTGCCCCGCGCCCAAGGCCCCCAACAGCCGCGACCGGTGGTATTTTTGCCAAAAGCACGCCGCTGAATACAATTCCAAGTGGGATTACTTCGAAGGCCTCGAAGCGGCCGAGAAGGAAGAACGCGCCAAGGCCGAGCGGCAGGAGAGCGCAGGCTATGCCGAATCGGCGCATTACGGCTGGGCCGGATCAGGTGATGGTTCACGCTCGGCCGACGAGATGCGCGCGCTCGAGGTGCTGGGGCTGGAGCCGGATGCCGATTTCGCAGCAGTCAAGAAAGCCTACCGCGCCCGCGCCAAGGAAGTCCACCCCGATGTGAAACCCGGCGATGCCGAAGCGGCCAAGCAGTTCCAGCTGATCCAGACCAGCTACGAAGTCCTGCGCGCCGCCGAGGAGCGGCGCGAGTGGCGGGGGTAGGGGCTTAGGCGGGCGGCCCCCCGAACACCTTTCCCTTAGCGGCGATCTGAGGATCGGGGTTGTCGTTCCACCATGGCACGTCGGTCCAGGGGCGCACGTCGACCTCGTGGGTCCAGCAACTGCGCGGCTGGTGAGCGAGGTGCCAATAAGTTTCGGCGAGCGCCGCGGGGTCGATAATGCCGTCAGCGCCCTTCCCCTGCTTGAAGGCATCGAAACGGTCCCCCAGCAGCTTGCCGAGCGTGTCGGGGGCGTCGACCGCGCCGTCGACCACCACGTGGGTGACATGGACGCCTTGGGGCGCGAATTCGGCATTGAGGGTCTGGCACAGCATCCGCCGCCCGCCCATCGCGGCGGCATGGCTGTGCTGCCCGGCATTGCCGCGCACCGATGCCGTCGATGACGTGACTAGCAGCGTGCCATGCGCGCCGGTCTTCGCCCGTTCCACCATCGCCGGCAGCAGGGCATGGGCCAAGCGGAAGAGGCCATAGGTGCCAAGCCGCCAGCCCAGCTCGAATGTGCGGTGCGGGGTCTCGGCAAGCGTGCGGTTCCCGATCTGCGCGCCAAGATTGTAGAGCGCGCATGCAATCGGCCCAATCTCTGCCTCAGTGCGCGCGACCAGCTCTTCAATCGTGCCGTCCTCTGAGGCGTTGAGCAAGGTGCCGCTGGCCGATCCGCCCGCCGCCTCGATCTGGCCGACCATCCGCATCAAACCCGCCTCGTCCGAGCGCCGCGCCAACACCGCGTGATAGCCTCCAGCGGCAAAGCGCATGGCCGCATTCCCGCCAATCCCTGCGCCTGCACCAAGTACCAGAAACACCGGCTTGCGGCTGTCCGTCATTTGTTTTCTCCCTTCCGCGCAGCGTCATTAGACCAGCGCTGCCACACCCCATACTACGCCAACGATCAGCACCACGCCTGCTACATCCAGCAGCGCGCCCGCCATGACCATCCGCTCGATCCTGATGCGGCCCGTGGCCCAGGCAATCGCGTTCGGCCCGGTGCCCGCAGGTAGGATGAAGCCCCAGCTGGCCGCCAGCGCCGCGGGCAGGGCGAGCAGCACCGGATCAGCCCCCAGCGCCACCACCAGCGCGGCGACCACGGGGACGATGCCCGTGGCGGTCGCAACATTGCTCGCAAACTCAGTGACCACGATCACCATTGCCACCACCGCCAGCACCACCAGGAACAGCGGCCAGTGTTCGAGCGGGAGCAGCGCCTGCCCGATCCATTCCGCCAGCCCCGAGGCCTGCATGCCCCCCGCCAGCGCGAGGCCCCCACCGAACATGAAGATCACGCTCCACGGCGCGCGCTCTGCCTCGCGCCACACCAGCAGCGTTCGGCCCGTGCCGTCGGGCAGCAGGAACAGCGCCAGCGCCGCGATCACGGCAATGGTGCCGTCGGTCCATGAGCCCGGCGGTAGCAGCGGCGCGACGAGCGGCTGGGTGACCCAGCCTGCGAAGGCGAGCGCCACAAGAGGCACGAGCCGCTGTTCGGGCGTGGTCCACTGCGCATGGGCTGCGATGGCGTCTCTCGCGGCGGCAAGATCGAACGGCTGCTCGGACACCCGCTGAACCTGAGCGATGATCCACGCCGCCAGCGGCACGCTGAGCACCACGAGCGGCAGGCCATAGAGCGACCATTCGAGAAAGCTGATCCGCACACCCGTGATTGTATCGAGCAGCCCCACCGCAATGGCATTGGTGGGCGAGCCGACGATCGTGCCGAGCCCGCCGATACTCGCAGCAAAAGCGATCCCCATCGGCAGCGCGCCATAGATTGCATCCTGCCGGGGCGCGCTATCAAGCGGCGCCTCACTGCCCGCAGGCGCGCCGCTTTCCAGCACTGCCAGCGCCATGGGCATCATGATGAGCGCGGTCGACGTGTTCGAGATCATCATCGACAGAAGCGCCGCAGCAATCATGAAGGCGAGCAGCAGCCGCGCCGGGCCGCCCTTCGCGCCCACCACGCGCAGGATCGCGAGGCTCAGGCGGCGGTGGAGCCCGGTGCGCTCGATCGCCAGCGCGATGAAGGCTCCGCCCAGCAGCAGGAACAGGATCGGCGAATAATAGGTGCTGGCGGTATCTTCCGCACTCGACACCCCGGCGAGCGGCAGGACGACAAAAGGCAGCAGCGCGGTCACGGCGAGCGGCACGGCCTCGGTCATCCACCACGCCGCCATCCACACCACCAGCCCCGCGACCAGCCACGCGCCCGCAGGCATGCCTGTGGGAGCGGGCAGCAGCAGCGCAGTCAGCGCGAACGCCAGCGGGCCGAGGATAAGGCCGATCCGGCGTATAGTCATGCGCTGTGCTCTCCCCGGCTATGGTATGGGGACGTATCAGCGCGACAGCGGCAAGGGCAAGCCCTGTGCCCGGATCAGCCGCTACTCCACCGCGTTCTTGTTGGGCGGATCGGTTGGCAGGTCGATGTTGGAGAAGAACACCCGCCCGGTTGGCTGGCCGCGGCGCTCCATGCGCTCCAGCTTGCTGCGGCGCGCTTCCAAAAGCTCAAAGGCGCCTTGGCCCAACTCGTCCGACCAGCCCACCAGCGGATCATCCATCGCGCCGGGGGTCGAAGACACGTACAGGAAATTGGCCGGTCGCGCGCCGCCGTGAAGGTCAGCGATCGCCGGTTCGGCAATGGTGGCCCGCGTGACGGTGGTTTTTTTGATGATCTCAGCAACCGGTTCTTCGGCAAAGCGGGCCAGATGCGCGCGCACATCGCGCTCGAAATCGGCAAAGTAAAACGGTGCGACCTCGGCATAGAGGCTCGCCACTTCAAGTGCATCGCCACGCTGCTGCGTTCCACGCAGCGAGTTGACGAAATCCGCCGCCGCCAAATCAAGCAAGGAGCTGACATTGCCCCCGGTAAAGGCGTGGCGCTGCAATTCCGGCCCGCCGATCTCGCCGCGCCAGAAGCCGTACATCACCTTGGGGTCTTTCCAGTGGCGGAAGACGATCTGTTCGCGGATATCGCGCAGAGAAACCGCCACGCCGCGCACGGTGATGAACCTCGCCTCGTCAAGCGGGACGCCCCCGACCTTGATTTCGCGCGGCTCTCGCAGCGGCCATGCCTGCGACAATTGCTCAAGCATGGCGACGTTGTGGAGGTTGAGCCAGAAGGCGAGCTGTTCATTGCGGGGCAGGCTCGCGATGTCGAGCGTTTCGGTGACCTGTTCGAGATCCCGCCGATAATCGCCAAAGCTGGCAATGACGTCGGGCGTAAGGAACTTGAACAGCACCATCGAGCCTTCCAGCCGGTAGCGCGACTGTGGGCCCTGCTTGACACGGGTGCCGATACTAGCGTCGGGCCGCCGGGCAATTTGCCGGTTTGATGGCCCCATGCTCACGGTGATGTTCTTGAGCGCCCAGTCCCAGATTTCGTAATCGATCTGGTGGCGGATGGGATCGGTCGTCGGGGCAAAAATTGCGAGGCGCGCATCGGCTTCAGCGGAGCTTGCCACTTGCCCCGCCATCGGCGGCACATAATATAGTTGGCCTGAGTGGTCGGAAGGGGTTTGCTGCGGCAGTCCGGCGGCGAGCGCTGGCACCGCCAGCGCGGCTGAAGACACCATTCCGATCAGACAGCGAATCACCACCGCAACTCTCCCACCAGGTTACAACAGCATAGTAATTACGCATGCTATATCAGGTAGATAAACCGCCGATGAACGGCCGTTCAGGCGGGCGGTTCATTCCACCGCATTCTTGTTGGGCGGGTCGCCGGGCAGGTCGATGTTCGAGAAATACACCCGACCTGTCGCCTCCTTGCGACGCTGCATGACCTCCAGCTTGCGTTGGCGCTGGCGCAGCAGATCAAGCACGCCCGGAGGGATTCCTGGGCGGCCGGCAGTGGTGCTACCCGCGAGATAATTCGCCCCGCGCGAGCCCCCTGCCAGATCGGCGATGTCAGGTTCGTTGATCGAGGGCTGCGCGCCGGTCGTTGCCGCAAGGATCGCGCCCACCTCGTCCTCGGCATAGTTCTGCAGATGGGCGCGCAGATCGGTGACGAAATCGGGGAAATAAAACGGCGCGACTTCGGCATAGAGCCGCGAGACGTGCAGTGTGCCACCCCGCTTTTCGGTGCCGCGCAGGGCGTTGACGAATTCGGCGGCGGACAGATCGAGCAGGCTGCCCACATTCTGGCCGCTGAACGCTGCGGGTTGCAAGGCGGGCCCGCCGATCTCGCCGCGCCAGAAGCCGTAGATCACCTTGGGATCGCGCCAATGCGCAAACACGATCTTTTCGCGAATGTCGCGCAGGCTCAGGCTGACGCCCTGCACCGTGATGAACCGCGCATCATCAAGCGCGACACCAACCACCATGACCTCGCGCGGTTCCCGCAAGGGCCATTCCAGCGAGAGTTTTTCGAGCATCGCGACGTTGTGGAGGTTGAACCAGTAGGCTAGCTGCTCGTTACGCGGCAGGGTGTGGATCGGGATGCTGTCGCCGATCGCTTGCAGCTCCTCGCGGTAAAGCGTGAAACTGTCGATCACCTCCCGGTTGAAGAACGAAAAGCCCACCATCGAGCCCTCCAGCCGGTAGCGCGATTGTGCGCCCTGCTTGATCCGGGTTCCGGTTGGCTGGATCGGCAAATAGGGAACGCTGCGGTTTGAAGTCCCCATCGAGACGACGATGTTCTGAAGCGCGAAGTCGAAGATCTCGTAATCAATCTTGTGGCGAATCGGTTTGCTGGTCGGGGCGAAGACCGCGAACCGCTCATCGCTGGCCGACGCCTCGGCGCGCGGGTTGGCCTGGACGGCGACGAAGCCCGGTTTGGTGGGCGGATCGGAGACCGGCTGAGGTGCAGACACGGCCCAACCGAGGGCAACAATAGAGGAAAAACCCGGGATCACGCCATTTCTCCCATGCCGTGCGCCTTCG
>OFDC01000888.1_pt1 | contig 18480 bp, 14 predicted proteins | sample 1520941 | NCBI WGS metagenome assembly OFDC01 (sample SAMEA94258168, study PRJEB24077) | hot springs metagenome | biome: Aquatic biome; feature: Water | place: India | collected 2012-12-06 | depth 5 m | reverse complement strand
GTTCGTAAGTTTATTAACTGAATTTGAAAAAAATGGATCTAAAAAATTTAATCCTTTTGACTTAGCTGATAAGTTTAAAAGAAGTTATGCAATTTCTGTTGATGATAATGTTGATTTTATTAGTTATAAAATTGAAGAGTTAGCAAAGAAAGGAAGGAGTGAGTTTATTGCAAATAATCTTCAACTTTTGAAACGACTCCAAGAAATTGCAGGTGGAGAATATAAGTTCCATAAAGATATAGGTATTTATTTTCAACCGAAAAATTTTAAAAAAATTAAGTTGGGATTGGGGGAAGCTTCGAGTGCTGTACGGTCATTAATGATAATTTGGTTTTGGCTTTGTCATATTGCCAAACCAAATAGTTTGATAATGATAGATGAACCAGAATTGAATTTACATCCTGAAAATCAAAGAAAATTTGCTCGTTTTGTTGTTGCATTGGTAAACTCAGGTATTAAAGTTTTTATGACAACACATAGCGATTATATTATTCGTGAATTAAACACCTTAGTCTTAATGAATAGTAATTATGAACATATTTGTGAAGTTCAAAAAAAATACAGGTATGATGAAAGTGAGAAAATTAGTTGTAAAAAGATAAATGTTTATTCTACGACTGAAACTCTTAGGAAAAATTCAGATACTGGTAAGAGGGAAAAAGTATTAGTTTTGGAAAAATGGGATATAGAAGATAATCTAGGTATAAAAGTAAAAAGCTTTGATTATGAAGTGGAACAAATGAATAAAATTCAAGATAGTTTGATTTATGGGTTGTAATATGCCAAGTAGTGTAATTAAAAGGCTGAATGAGATTTGTAATCCTGATATATTTCATATTATAAAAAAAAGTAATGATGGTATTTTAACTTTGGAATGTCATGAAGCAGATAGATCAGCAATTTTAAAAAAAGTAGAAATTACGGGATTTAGTGAAATAAGCACTTTTAAGCTTGATAAATTAAAGTTTTCAGATACATTATTAAAAAATGGCCATAAAGGAAGAAAAGCTTGTGACGCTATAATTTTTTGCATGGTTGATAATGATCCTTATATTCTTATTTTTGATATGAAATCGAGTTCACCTACGACTGATGATCATATTTATCAATTACGTTCAGGTTTATTGGGGAGTAGGTACATTTTAGAGTTATTAAAAGAGTTTGAAGGTGTTTTTTCTCAAATTAATTGGAATTACAGATATTTTATTTTTCATTGTAGAAATAATAAAAGGGAAACATTACCAGAATTCCAAATTGAAATTAAGAAAAATACCCAGCCTGATAAACCGCATATTTTTGAAACTAATAATAGTGAACAAATTCATGTTAGAAAGTTACTAGGAAAGCCTTTAATCAAAGCTCTTTCATAAAAAAACCCCCTCATTCGAGGGGATTTTTTTAATCAAAATACTGCTTAAAGCGCAGCAATTTGCTCCATACTTGCTTTAATTTTGCTTAACTGATCAGCAAATTCAGCCAATTTCACTTTTTCACCTTCAACTACGGCTGCTGGTGCTTTATCGACAAAACCTTCGTTAGAAAGTTTATTAGCAATTTGATCATGCTGCTTTTGAACCTTATCCAAGTCCTTCTGCAAACGACCCAATTCAGCTTTAGGATCAATCAAACCTTTCATCGGTACAAATACCGAAGCATGGCTTACAACGCTAGAGCATGAAAGAGGTGGCTCTTGCTCATTGGTCAAGAACTCAATGCTTTCAACTTTTGCGAGTGCTTTGAACAACGCTTCGATACGGATGATTTGCTCACGTTCTGCATCAGAAATATTCTTAAGCAATACGGGTAATAAACGTGCATTACCTAAGCCCATTTCACCACGAATATTACGCACCGCACCGATCAAACCTTGTAACCACTGCATATCTGCTTCAGCTTGATCATTGATCTTCGCTTGTTCAGGAACAGGATATTGTGCAGTCACAATCGTACTTTGACCAATTTTGGTACCTTTGCCTAACATTGGCGCAAGGGTCTGCCAGATTTCTTCTGTCAAATACGGCATCAAAGGATGTGCAAGACGTAAAGACGCTTCCATCACCGCAAGGAGTACACGGCGAACTTCCGCTTTGCGCTCTTCAGATACATTCGCATCATTGAGAACAGGCTTAGTTAACTCAACGTACCAGTCGCAGTATTCATTCCAAATAAAGTCATAGATCGCTTGTGCTGCAAGGTCTAAACGATATGTTGCAAATGCTTGATGTACCGCAGCTTCTGCTTTTTGCAAACGGCTGATGATCCATTGTTCTGGAAGTTCCCAAAGATCAGGACGTGCTTCTTGACCAACAGTTTGACCTTCAACATTCATCAGAACGAAACGTGTTGCGTTCCAAATCTTGTTACAGAAGTTACGGTAGCCTTCAACACGTTTTAAGTCGAACTTGATGTCACGACCTGTGTTTGCAAGCGCACAGAAGGTGAAACGTACTGCGTCCGTACCATAAGCATTGATGCCTTCTGGGAATTCTTTGCGCGTTGATTTCTCAATCTTCGCAGCATCTTTTGGATTCATTAAGCCAGTGGTACGTTTCGCAACGAGGCTTTCTAAATCAATACCGTCGATCAAATCTAATGGATCAAGGACGTTACCCTTAGACTTCGACATTTTTTGACCTTCACCATCACGTACTAAGCCGTGAACGTAAACCGTCTTGAATGGAACTTGTGATGAACCATCTTCATTCTTCATGAAGTGCATGGTCATCATGATCATACGTGCAACCCAGAAGAAGATAATGTCAAAACCAGTCACCAACACATCTGTTGGATGAAAGGTTTTAAGGAAATCATTTGCTGCATCTTTTTGTGCGTCGCCAGTCCAACCTAAAGTTGAGAATGTCCACAGCGCAGATGAGAACCATGTGTCCAAAACATCTTCGTCTTGTTTAAGTTCTACATCAGCAGCGATGTTGTTCTTGCTACGAACTTCTTCTTCGTTGCGACCCACGTAAATGTTGCCTTCTGCATCATACCAAGCAGGGATACGGTGACCCCACCAGAGTTGACGAGAGATACACCAATCTTGAATATCACGCATCCAAGACATATACATGTTGGTGTATTGCTCGGGAACAAATTTGATACGACCATCTTGAACTGCTTCAATTGCAGGCTCAGCAAGTGGTGCAATTTTCACATACCATTGGTCTGTCAATAATGGTTCAACGATCACACCTGAACGGTCACCGCGTGGTGCTTTTAAATCATAAGGTTGAATTTGATCTAACCAGCCTTCAGCCTCAGCTTGTTCAACCAATTTCTTACGTGCTGCAAAACGCTCTAAACCGATATAGTCAGTAGGCGCAGGAAGTAGTTGTGAAATTTGCTCACCCGCTTTAGCGATGTATTCAAACTCAGCCAAAACTTCTGCATTTTTGTTGAAGATATTGATAATCGCTAGACCACAACGTTTACCTACCTCATAGTCATTGAAGTCATGCGCAGGCGTGATTTTTACACAGCCTGTACCGAAGTCTTTTTCAACGTATTCATCTGCAACAACTGGGACTAAACGACCTGTGATCGGTAGAACAATGTTTTTACCGATAAGGTGTGCATAGCGTTCATCTTCAGGATGTACTGCAACGGCTGTATCGCCCAATAATGTTTCAGGACGCGTCGTTGCAACCACAAGATAGTCATTACCATCTTTGGTTTTAAGCGATTTGTCTTCAAAGAAATATTTAAAGTGCCACAATGAGCCTTTTTCTTCTTTGCTTTCAACTTCAAGATCAGAAAGGGCAGTTTGTAGTTTTGGATCCCAATTCACCAAACGCTTACCACGATAGATCAAACCATCTTCGTGAAGTTTAACAAACACTTCTTTCACAGCATTGGATAAACCTTCATCCATCGTGAAGCGTTCACGTGACCAATCGACTGATGAGCCTAAACGACGGATTTGACGTGTAATTGTTCCGCCTGATTGTTCTTTCCATTCCCAAACTTTGTCGATGAACTTTTCACGACCTAAGTCATGGCGGTTAATCCCTTGTAGACCAAGTTGACGCTCCACAACCATCTGCGTTGCAATTCCCGCATGGTCGGTTCCAGGTTGCCATAAGGTATTTTTACCCATCATACGGTTATAACGAGTCAGTGCATCCATGATGGCATTGTTAAAGCCATGACCCATGTGCAAGCTACCCGTAACGTTTGGTGGTGGAATCATGATACAGAATGATTCACCTTGACCTGATGGTTTGAAATAACCGTTTTGTTCCCAGATTTGATACCACTTCTTTTCGATCTCGGTTGGATCGTAAGTTGTTGCGATATTTTGAGCAGATTGAGCGTCAGTCATAGTACAGAAGATCAAAATAGAATAAAAAATTGCATCTATTGTAGCAAAAAATCCTCGCTTCTGTAGGCATTTCGGTCATGCGGATCGGTTTCAAATCTAAGCAGATGCATTCTTATTTAGATCGATCCATCCAAGTGATCAACTTGTTATGTGTCATCATGGATTAGACTTACTTTTTTAGTTTAAAAAATAAGTGGTATGTCTCCGAATGAGAGTAGATACGATGCTGTACGTGCTTAATTTAGAAAGCCGACGAAATGCGTTGGTTTTTTTAGACAAAAACGTTAAATTTATGTGTACTGGATCACATAAATAAAAAATGTAGATGCATAAAACAACAATATAAAAATGCGAACATAATAGGGATAACGGGTATGAGCTATTCAATTTTGTTGAAAATTGACCAAGGTACACATGGACGATTCGAAGCTATTCGTCAGCAGTTAAATCTAGGGATTAAAGAAAGTCAGTCACGTGTATTGGGTGAGGTTCTTTCAGAAATTGCATGTGATATCGTCGAGCAAGTTTTTTCTGTGTTATTGATTCAAAATCGTCAACCAACATTGCTTTCACAAAAATATACTGCTGAATCTGAGAAGGTGATTCAGCAAATTATTGCTGCTGTGCGTAAATATATGCCGTGGTCAATTGCATTATTTAGCAATGAACGTTTATGTCCTTTTGTGAATTATTTTTCGGATATGATCAAATATCACGATGAACAGGTTTACGTATCCTATCCGATTGATCGTGGATTGGTTCAACAGGTACATTCACTAGCCAATCGACTTCATAATAATGAAATTCATGACATGGTTGATGTTTTTCAGACCTTGATTCAAATCGTGGATTCAGGGGTGACGAATCTTGTTCGAGAGCCAAAGAAATGTTTGAATTTCAACATGATGATTGATAAAACTTTAAATGGTGTTATCAATATGACCGCACATTTGAGTTATAAGCGATTGGAAAAAATGAGTGATCAAGTCGATAGCAGTGCAGCATCAGATTGTGTGAATCACTTTTTGGCATTTATGCATGTCGATAGCGAACAGAATATGCTAAATTCAGCGAGTACAAAGCCAAAAATGATATAAAAACAGATTGATGGATAAAAAAGAGGCTTCTAAATAGCCTCTTTTTTTATTAAGAAGTCTAAGAATTAGGGTTATTAGAATGAATACCGCTGTTTATCTTAATATTCACACAGATACTTATGCTCGATTTGCTCATATTCGAGATCAGCTCTTGCAGGGAAGTAAGGAAAGTCAGGCAAATGCTTTGGGGAATGTGTTGTCTGAAATGGCCTGTGAGGTGATCGAACAGGTTTTTATGGTGCTGTTGCAGGAAAATCAACATTATTCACAAACAGGTGAATCTGAAAAAGTGATTCAGCAAATCTTGGAAGCAATACGTAAATACATGCCATGGTCAGTTTCTTTTTTTGGTAATGATCGCTTAGTTCCTTTGGTTGAATATCTGTCGAAAACTTTTCAGCTTGAAGATCAACGGATCTATATGACTTATCCAATTAGTCAACAGCTCGAAAACCAAATCAAAGCATCTAGTCAGAAGTTAGCACAAGGGGATCAGACTGAAATTTCCAATGCCTTGAAATTATTAACTGATGTAATTGATGTTGGTGTAACACACTTAATCCGTGAGCCGAAAAAGTGTTTGAAATTTAATTTTGTGGTCGATAAAACTTTAAATGGTGTGATCAATATGACCACGCATTTGGGATATAAGCGTCTTGAGAAACTTGGGACTCAACTTGATCAGGATGTAGCGTCTAAATATGTTGATTATTTTCTGAATTTCATGCGACACCAAGCATAGAGGAAACCGATATGGCGAAGTTAAAAAGTCTTGCGGATAAAGTAGTTTGGATTACAGGTGCTTCATCAGGTCTAGGTAAAGCTTTAGCACGAGAGTGCGCACTTCAAGGTGCTCAGGTGGTACTGACCTCACGTCGCTATGATGAATTGGAGTCTGTTCGTGTTGGCTTACTCAAGCCTGAACAACATCTTTCGATTGCAGCAGACATTACGGATGAATCACAAGTACGTCATGCCTATGAACAAGTTCTCGCGTGCAAAGGACGTATTGATTGGCTGATCAATAATGCAGGTTTGAGTCAACGTGCATTGATTCAAGATACGACTATGCAAACTGAACGTGCGATCATGGAAGTGGATTATTTTTCACAAGTATTTTTTACCAAAACTGTGTTACCAACCCTGTTAAAGCAAAAATCTGGACGGGTTGTTTTTGTATCGAGCGTTGCGGGTCTATTAGGTACCCAATATCGAGCAAGTTATTCTGCGGCGAAAGCAGCGATTCACATGTGGGCTAATAGTTTACGTGCTGAGGTTGCGAAAGAAGGTGTGGAAGTTTCTGTTGTCTTCCCTGGTTTTGTGAAAACCAATGTTTCGTTTAATGCTTTAAATGGTGAAGGTAAACCACAAGGACATCAGGATGAAGCGATTGAAAATGGACTTGAAGCGGATGTATTTGCTGAACGAGTAGTGAGTTCATTAATGGCAGGTGATGAATATATTGTTGTTGGCGGGAAAAAAGAACAACTCGGAGTATTGGTCTCTCGCTTATCACCAAGCTTGTTATATAAAATGATTCGTAAAACACGAGTTAAATGATAGTGCAAACACCTAAGAAAGCTGTTTTTAATTGGAGTGGCGGAAAAGATTCTGCCCTCGCACTTTATACCGTCTTACAGCAAAAACAATTCGAAGTGGTTGCTTTGTTGACCACAGTCAATGAGGAAACGGAATTGTCATCTATGCATGCGATTCCATTTTCATTATTGATGAAACAAGCTGAAAGTATTGGTATCCCTCTTTATCCTGTATTTTTACCCAAGAACCTACCTGTTTATGAGCAGCGCATGTTAGATGCTGCTCAGCATTTCAAGGCACAGGGGGTAGAACATTTTATTTTTGGTGATATTTATCTTAGTGACGTGCGTAAATATCGAGAAGACCGTTTACATCCTTTAGGAATTGAAGTGGTCGAGCCAATCTGGAATCTTGATTCGACTGAAGTGATGCAAAACTTTTTGGATTCAGGCATTAGAACTAAAATCATCGTCACAGATGCCAGTAAATTGGATCGTTCTTTTATTGGTCAAGATATAGATGCAGCATTGATAGAACGGATGCCTGAGGATGTCGATATCTGCGGAGAAAATGGCGAATACCATACTTTTGCTTATGCTGGAGCATTGTTCAAACAACCCGTTGAATTTGAGATTGTAGAAACTCGTCAAATGTCTTATGACTTTAAATTAGAGAATGGGGAAGAAAAAACCTATCACTATTTGCAAGCGATTTTTGCAGAGTAACTGAGTTGTCCTGATGCAGCATGTGCAACAGGACATAAGTCTTCAAGATGGCTGATAGATCGCTGTTCCATATGCAAATACTTCAACCATCCCACCTTGCATACCGAGTTCAGTCGTGCTGAGACGAACCCCCATGATATGGCTAGCACCGATTGCATGTGCTTCTTGTTTGAGTCGAATGATTGCTTCACGGCGTGCTCGCTCAACAATACTTTCATAACTGGTCAGACGACCACCTAGAAAATTTCTAATCGTCGCAAGCACATATTTAAAGTAGTCATGTGAAATGACGACATTGCTACTTACCAGTTGTCCATTTGATTGAGTTTCGACGAATCGATTGCTATCAATGCGAATATGAGCAAATTGTTTTTCTTTTTCATCTAATTCACGAAGATGTTTTTGTTCGATATGACGACCGAATCCCCAACCTACAGTGAACAGAATTAAGAAAAGAACGATTTGTAAAATTAAACCATCCATATATTTGCCTATGCACTAAATGGGTCTGGAAGTGTGGGTGCTTTAGGTTGAACAATAACCGCAGTGCCGTAAACAAAAAGTTCTGATGCACCTTGTGCGATATTTGATGTCGAGAAACGAATACCGACGATAGCGTTGGCACCTAAAGCACGTGCTTTATCGATCATACGTTGTGTCGCTTCTTGGCGAGATTCTTCAAGCAACTCTGTATAGCCTGTTAGTTCACCACCAACAATGTTTTTTAATCCTGCCATAAGATCTCGACCAACATGTTTACTGCGTACCGTACTGCCGTAAACGACATCTAGCTGACGTAAAATCTCGTGACCAGGAACTGATTCTAAACTGCTTAATAACATAGCGTTTTTCTAAGTCTTTAATATTTCAGTATTGAAGATAAGAAATATTCCGCATGCATGCAATAAAAAAGCTCACCGAAGTGAGCTTTTTTATGACAAAGTTTTTTATTATTGAGCGCTATTTTTTTCAGCGCTAGATGGTTGGCGTGCAATCGTCTCAGTTGAAGACGCTTTGAGTCCACCACCTAAGGTTTTATAAAGCTCAACCTGATTATTTAAATCAGCTTGTTGCAATAATAATAAGCCTTGTTCTGCTGAATATGCTGAACGCTGGGCATCTAACACCGTTAAGTAGCTATCAATACCAGCACGGAAACGAGCATTTGATAGTTTATAAGTGGTGTTGGTGGCATCAACTAAGCGGCGTTGAGCACTCAAACGATCACCAATATTGGCACGAGTTGCTAAAGCATCATTCACTTCACGGAATGCAGATTGGACTGACTTTTCATAATTTGAAAGGGCAATCTTCTGATCTGTTTCAGAAATTTTGACATTCGCACGACGTGTACCCCAATCAAAGATTGGCATATCGATGCTCGGACCAATTGACCAAAGTGCGTTGCCAGATTTAAACAAATCACTTAAATCTGTTGATGCATAACCTGCTGAACCCGTCAAACTAATCGTTGGGAATAGTCGTGCTTTCGCAGCACCTATATTTGCACCCGCAGCACTCAGTTGATACTCAGCCATTTTGACGTCAGGACGATTATTCAACAAGTCACTTGGTAAGCCTGCAGTCAACACATTCTTTTGCGTGATACGAGCGACTTGTTGTTTTGGTAATAGGTTTTCAGGAACTGGTTGACCGACCAATAAATTCAACAAGTTTTGAGCTTGTGCAATCTGGGTTTTGTAGTTAGCTACATCATTACGTGCAGTTTCAACTGAAATCTGAGCTTGACGCACAGGAATTTCACTATCAATTCCGACATCGAAACGCTTTTTGTTCAAGTTAAATGACTCTTGCTGTGCTTTGAGCGTTTGCTCTGCAAGTTTGAGTTGTGCACTGGCGAATGAATAATTCAACCATGCTTGTGTCACTTGACCAATTAAGCTGATCTGAGTCGCATCACGTGAACTTTGTGTCGCAAGATAACTATCTAAAGCAGCGTCTTTTAAGCTACGAACTCGACCCCAGAAATCTAACTCGTAAGCCGTTAAACCTAAGCCAACTTGGTAAGTCGAGTAGGGGTTGTTTGGATCACGAGATGGCGTGACTTGGCGAACCGCACTACCACTTGCCCCAATCGTTGGTAATTGGTTGTTTTCTGAAATTTGGTACTGCTGTTGGGCTTTTTGAATATTCAACGCCGCTGTACGCAAGTCACGGTTATTGGCAAGTGACATATCAATCACTTGTAATAAACGAGGGTCAGCAAAGAAGTCTTTGTAGCCTTGTTCTGCGATAGAAGTTCCAGAAGCATTACTATATGACGCAAAGCTTTCAGGAATCGCTGTGTTCACAACAGGCTCTGGCCCACGCATGCTTTGGCAGGCAGCCAAAGACAGCGCGAGTGCAGAGATTGCAATGCCACGACTGGAAATAGACCAAACAGTTTGCATCACGATCAATGCTCCTGAGTATTTAAAGTTTTAGGTTTGTACTTAAAGATACTACGAATCCACACGAAGAATACAGGGATGAAGAAGATACCTAAAAGTGTTGAAGAAATTACGCCACCCAGTACACCATAACCAACAGAATGTTGACTACCTGCACCCGCACCACTTGCAAGGGCTAATGGTAAAACACCAAATCCGAACGCAAGTGTGGTCATGATAATCGGACGTAAACGCATTTTTGCAGCATGTAATGTTGCTTCAAATAACTCTTCGCCTTTTTCTTGCAGCTCTTTTGCAAACTCTACGATCAAGATCGCATTTTTTGCAGAAAGACCAATCACGGCTACGATTGCGACTTGGAAATAAATATTAAAGGATAAGTTTGGATCACCTTTAATCACCATTCCTAACCATGTCATCGTGAAAGCACCAATAATACCTAGTGGCACAACCAACAATACTGAAATTGGAATCGCCCAGCTTTCATACAATGCTGAAAGACACAGGAACACGATCAATAATGAAAGAATGAGTAATGGAACTGTTTGGTTACCAGAATCACGCTCTTCCAAAGATAAGCCTGTCCATTCATAGTCGAAACCTTGTAAGCCCATCGATGGTAACTTACCAATGATTTCTTCCATTGCTAACATCGCATCACCTGAGCTGACACCTGGTGCAGGAGAACCCTGAATGTTCACAGAAGATACGCCGTTGTAACGTTCTAAACGTGGTGAACCATATGTCCATTCACCTTTAGCAAAAGCTGAGAATGGAACCATTTCACCTTTGTTATTACGTACATACCATTTGTTTAGGTCTTCAGGCATCATGCGGGTATCTGCTTCACCTTGAACATAAACTTTTTTCACACGACCACGATCAACGAAGTCATTGATATAAGAACCACCCCAAGCCATGCTCATGGTGCTGTTAATATCACTAATACTCACACCCATTGCACCAGCTTGCGCTTGGTCAACTGTGATTTTGTACTGAGGAGTATCCTCTTGACCATTCGGACGTACACCTGCAAGACGTTTGTCTTGTGATGCCATACCTAAAATAGCGTTACGAGCAGCGATCAGTTTTTCATGACCTTGACCACTTACATCTTTCAACTGAATATTAAAACCAGACGATACGCCCAATTCAGGCATTGCAGGAAGCTGTAATGGCATGATGTAAGATGCATCTTTTACGATCATGTTCAATGCCATACCACGTTGAATGATGGCACCAATTTGTGATTCAGGTGTTGTACGCTCGCTCCAGTCTTTCAATTTGATGAAAGCAAGACCAGCATTTTGACCAACCCCTGTAAATGAGAAGCCAGACACAGTAAAGATCGACTCTACATGCTCTTTTTCCTTATTTAAGAAGTAATCAGTCATAGTGGTGATGACTTTATCTGTTCTTTCAAGACTTGCACTCGGTGGTAATTGAACAAGTGTCATAACAACACCTTGGTCTTCTTCAGGTAAGAAAGACGAAGGCAACATCTTGTATAAACCAACTAAAGCAGCAATAACAACGATATAAATGACTCCAGAGAACAACTTATGATGGGTCATACGGTTGACGCCACCTTGATATTTCTCTGAAAGTTTTTCGAACCCACTATTAAAACCACGGAAGAAACGCGCAAAGATACTGTTGCTTTGTTCTTTGTTTGGATCGTGTTGTTTTAATAACGTTGCACAAAGGGCAGGGGTAAACGTTAACGCAACGATCAAAGATAAAATCATTGCCGTTACTAAAGTGATAGAGAATTGACGATAAATTACACCAGTTGTCCCCCCGAAGAAGGCCATTGGTACGAATACCGCCGTTAATACACTAGTGATACCAATCAAAGCACCAGAAATTTGACCCATCGACTTTTCAGTAGCAGGTACAGGTTCAAGGTGTTCTTCTTGCATAACACGTTCGACGTTCTCGACGACTACAATCGCATCATCGACCAACAGACCAATCGCAAGCACCATCGCAAACATGGTGAGCGTGTTGATTGAGAAGCCGAAAATATTGATTACCGCAAAAGTTCCCAATACAACTACAGGGACTGCAAGTGTCGGAATGATCGTTGCACGCCAGTTCTGTAAGAACAGGAACATGACGATAAATACAAGAACAACAGCTTCAATCAGTGTGTGTACTACACTTTCAATCGAAAGCTTAATGAATGGTGTCGTATCGTAAGCAAGTTTATCTTTTAAACCACTTGGATAGTTCACACGTAATTCTGATAAACGTTTTTCAACTGCAGCAGCTGTATCTAGCGCATTTGCACCCGTCGCAAGTTTAATCGCGACACCACCTGCAGGATTACCATTGAACTTAGAGTCAAACTGATAGTTGTCAGAACCTAACTCAACGCGTGCAACATCACTTAAACGCACTTGTGCGCCATCAGCCGCATTTTTTAGGAAAATGTTTTTAAACTGCTCTGGAGTTTGCAACATACTTTGTGCATTTACCGTCGCATTTAAAACTTGTCCTTGAACTGCTGGAGCACCACCTAATTGACCTACGGCAACTTGAGCATTTTGTGAACGTATAGCTGCTGCAACATCTGAAGGTGTGAGATTAAAACTAGTAAGTTTTGCTGGATCTAACCAAATACGCATTGCATAAGAACCACCAAAGACAGTCACTTCACCTACACCTGCAACACGACTTAGTGGCTCAGAGATGTTTGAATTGACGTAATCTTTAATATCTGATGCTGACAAGCTGCCGTCAGGTGAGTAAAAAGCAACGACCTGCATAAAGCTTGCACCAGACTTGGTCACTCTTACACCTTGACGTTGAACGTCTTCTGGTAAAAGAGCAGTTGCTGATTGTAATTTATTTTGAACTTGAACTTGAGCGATATCAGGATCAATACCTTGTTCGAAGTTTAAGTTGATTGATGCTTGACCATTACCCGCACTGTTTGAAGAGATATAACGTAAACCATCCAAACCATTCATTTGCTGTTCAATGATTTGAGTAACCGTATTCTCAACAGTCTGAGCTGAAGCACCTGGATATGTTGCAGAAATTGTCACCGTAGGCGGTGCAATCGTTGGGTATTGCGCAACTGGCATTTTGGTGAGGGTGAGAATCCCCGCCAGCATAATAACCAGTGCAATCACCCATGCAAAAATCGGGCGATGAATAAAAAATTGAGCCATGCAATCTACCCCTTAAACTTGTGAAGTAGCTTTTTGTTCAGCTTTTGAAGAGTCAGCTTGTTTTTGTTCATTTGCTTTAGGGGCAGCATTTTGACCTTGTGATGCTTGAGGTTGGTAAGGCTTAGCCTTAACTTCTTGACCTTCTTTTACCTTTGCAACACCATCCACAATAACTTTATCACCAGCTTTTAAACCATCGGTAATAATCCAGTCTTGACCTTGAACACCTGCTGTCGTCACTGGTCGAGTCTCAACAGCACCTTTCGCATTTACGACCATAGCAATTGCTTGCCCTGTAGGTAAGCGAGTTACAGCTGCTTGTGGAATCAGATATGCATTAGGTAGAACTGCTTGAGAAATTTTTGCAGTTGCGTACATACCAGGTAATAACAAGTGATTTGGATTAGGGAAAACGGCACGTAAAGTGACTGATCCTGTTTCAGGGTTAACACTCGCACCAGAGAATGCGAGTTGTCCTTCGATAGGATAATCTGAACCATCTTCAAGTGTGAGTTTGACGCGCGTATTATTACTACTATCTAAACTACCTTTACTCAACTGCTGACGTAAACGGAGCATTTCAGCACTTGATTGATTGATATCTACATAGATTGGATCAAGTTGTTGGATTGTCACCAACGGATCTGCTTGGTTTGCAGTAACTAAAGCACCAGAAGTTACCGAAGAACGACTAGATTGCCCTGAGATTGGTGCGCGAACAGTTGAATAACCTAAAGTAATTTCAGCATTTTTCAATGCTGCCTGAGCTGCAGCTACATCAGCTTCAGCCAATTTTACTTGAGCATTAATATCATCATATTCTTGTTTAGAAACGGCGTTAGTACCAACCAATTGGCGATAACGATTTTCTTTCACACGCAATGCATTTAAATTAGCTTGCTGACGTAATAAAGCTGCACGAGCATTGTCAGCAGTTGCACGGTTGGTATTAGCATCTATTTGATAAAGCGCTTGACCTGCTTCGACATAACTGCCTTCAGCAAATAAACGCTTTAAAATAACGCCTCCCGTTTGTGGACGAACTTCTGATATTTGATACGCAGAAGTGCGCCCAGAAAGTTCAACATTTTGTTCAACACTTTGTGGTTGAGCAACGATAACACCAACTTCTGGAGGCGGCATTTTTTGAGCAGCAGCAGCTTGCTGTTCATCTTTAGGATCTTTGCTACAACCAACAAGCGCAATGCTTGTTGCTAATGCGCAAGCAGTGAGGGCAGGTGCCCAAAGCTTAGCCGACATCATTGTTCCACCTCAATTTAGATTTTTTATCTAAAAACAAATTGTTGCTGAAATTGCTTTGATACAGCCAAAACCAAAGCAACGAAGTCAAAATCAACCCAATCCCCCAACCAGCCAATACATCAGTTGGGTAATGAACCCCTGCATAAACTCTAGATATCCCCATGATTATTAACCATAAAACAGATACTAAAACGATACTGGAACGATATTTGTGCTGTTGTGATAGCAACAGAACTAAACTCGATAGGGTTGCAGCATACAGGCTATGGGCACTTGGGAAGGATGCTCCATAACTTTGAACTAAATGATAAAACGCCAATGGTCTTGGTCGATCAATGCCCCATTTCAGAAGCCAACCAATCACAATGCTACCGATCACGCTCAGGGCGACAAATATGACCTTTTTATAGTTTTTCTTTCGAATTTGATGGATACAAAAAAACGACGTTAAAACCAGTAAAAAGGGCATGCCTCCTAGGCGAGAAAACAGAACGGCTACGTGGTTAAGCGCAAACGAACGGTGTTCAAATAGCATTTGAACACCTCTAAGGTCTAAATTTGATATGCTTGGAGAAAACAGCCCAATCACACCGATTATCAAAAAAATGCAACCAATACAAAGCAGTAGGTACGGCATGCGAACCTCATTATTTGCTTAACCATTGTTCAGGGTTATATAATGTTTGAAAGTGTACTTTCGAGTACACTTTTGGTCAAGTCTTGAAATTTTATGATAATTTCATTTTCAGATTTTTTTAAGGTTCAGTAAAAAAACATAACAAAAATTGATTAATGTCTCACTTTTTGTTCACTTGATGCATCATCATCTACTTCGATTGGTTGTTTTGGTGGCCAAAAGAAATCACTTGGTCGTGTTAAGAAGTGGGTGAGTACCAATTTTGCCAATGGTTTCCATTGTGCGAAACGTACTCGACGAGCGCGCAAAGCAACAATAATAGTCAGAGTAAAGCTAACAAATAGGTTGGTTAAACCAATAAGCATGACACCAAGAAACGATACAAGGATTAGACCAATATCAGGTGATCCACTAATAGTCATTAAGCCTTGTATAAAATTTGCAGATGCAAAGGCAATGTGACGAATATCTAGTGGTAAGCCTAGAATAAAACCAATGGTTCCCATACTTCCAAGCATGATACCGAACAAGAAGTTACCAGCTAAAGCACCTAAGTTGGTTTCGATATAATTAGCAAACTTATCCAGTCTTTCTTGTCCCATTAAACGTTTCAAACGAAGATGCTGTTTTAAACGAGGACCTACCTTTCGATATACGGCTAGGTTATCGAAATATCCTGCAAGTAAACCTGATAAAAATAAGCACACACCAGCAATTGCTGCATGTGGAACGGCCAAAGAAGTGAATGGATTTAAGGAGTGCAGTGTTTTACTTGCTTTAACAGGTGAAAGCAAAGGTTCATGTAAGTTGTATTGCCATAAGAAAGTAATAAGTGCAGCTACTGGAATCGCAATCGAAATATTGCCGAGGATAGCCACAAATTGAGTACGAATAATATTAATAATTAAAGCTGCGAGTTCAGCAATTTGTGCTGTTTTACTACCTTTTTGATGTTGCACTGTTGCTGCGAGAGCAGCAGCTGTCATTGCTGGTTGTTTAGTTGCAACTGTGAAATGCAGAACATGAATCAGCATAAAACCCAACGCATAGTTCATGCTATATAGAAATGCATGTCCAAATGGGGCCAAGACCAAACGCGCTGTCAGTATTTTTAAGGTTGCCATGGTCGCAATAATTGCACCTGCACCCGCAGCAGCCTTATACATTCCCCAAAAGCCAGCTTTGTCAGTACTTACATAATGTTCGCCTGTCTTACTTGCATTCTCAGTAACCTGTAACGCAATTAACTCACTGGTAGAACTCAGTAAGTGACGCACACTTTTTTCATCATAATTCGCTTGAGTTAGATCTGTGATTAACTCACCCAATGATCGGTATCGAATTTCATTTTTGCTGACCAATAAACTAAGCAATAATTCAATTCGATCAAGCGCTTGTTCCAAAAGCGAGAGTAAATAAGTCAAACTGATACTTACACCAATACGCTTGGTTGCTCTTCGGATTTTGAGTACAACTTCGCGACATTGATCCAGCATAACAAATGCTTGTGATGCATCAGGAGGCGGGAGAACTACAATGCTATCTTGATCTTCGATCTGCTTTTTATACTTCTCAATAAATTCGACAATTTCTCGGTTTTGAACCAGAAAAGGAGATTCGTATTCAATAATGTCAGGTAAGGCATTAATAAACTCAGGATATAAGCCAATGCCACTGATTCGATATGAAAGAACAGTAATCGCTTTTATTAATTCATTTTTAGAATAGAGTTTTTCTTTACTATTGCTATGACTTTCACTGATTAGGCTAAATAAACGAATCCAATCTTGCGTATCAATTAAAGCTAACCAATCGCTATCAGTTTCTTGGTGAAAAACTTTACCCACTAATGTTCTGAGTTGCTGACCATCTTCAATTAACGGAAGAAAATGAGCGCCTAATCGTTGGCTTAACTGGTTCCAAAAGCCATCCAAAGAGAGAATGCCACTGTCGGCATACAAGCTAATTTGTTTATATTGGCTAATCAGTCGCAATAAAAAGTTTTGAAGCAAAATGGAGGATGCAGGAGTGAGTAATAAAATCCTAACCAATGCATCAATACGTGATTTTACTTCATTGGCATCGTTAGGATCAGCTGGTCGTATACGATTGACCAGTTCAATAATTAGGTTTTCGTCAAGAGCAGCTTGAGGTAGTTCAAGCTGTTCTTGCATTTTTAAAAATAAATCAGATAAATTTAAATGCATAGGCAATTAGAACATCATTGGAGTCGGTGTAAGGCCATTAAGGTCAAATTGATCAGTGCTTGTCGATATTCATTATCAGGTAAGGCTTTTAAAGCCTCTAATGCGCCATCCGTTTCTTGTTGGGCACGCTTTTGGCAATATTCGATTGCGCCCGAGTTATGCACGATTTGAATAACTTTATCTAGATGCTCGATACCACCAGTGGCGATACTACGACGGATAATCTCATGTTCTTCACCTGTCGAATGAGCTAATGCTGAAATTAACGGTAAAGTAGGTTTACCTTCCATCAAATCATCACCAATATTTTTACCTAATGTTTCAGCATCAGATGTGTAATCCAAAATATCATCAATAATTTGAAAAGCATTACCAAAATGACCAGCGAAGCGACGAAGAGGTTCACGGTACTCTTCTGTACCTGCCAAAATAGCTGCGCCTTCAGTAGCAAGTTCAAACAAACGAGATGTTTTACCATGAATAATGCGCAAATATGTTTCTTCGGTTGTTTCAGGTTGATGCTGAGATTGAAGTTGTAAAACTTCACCTTCAGCAATTTCACATGTGCCTGTAGAGAAATCTTTTAATAGTGTGATGTTATTTAAATCAACCAATAGATCAAATGAACGTGCTATTAAGAAATCCCCCACCAAAACAGCAGTTTGATTGTTCCACGTTGCATTTGCGGTTGGGCGACCACGGCGGAGGTTTGATTCATCGACTACATCATCATGCACTAAAGTTGCGGTATGAAGCATTTCAATGATGGCAGCTAAATGTTGCGCTTGCTGCATATTTGCCAATCCACAAGCTTTTGCAGCCAGTAAGCACATGATTGGGCGCATACGCTTCCCACCAGCTTCCACGACATGTTTGCTGACAGACATGACTAAGCCAACTTTAGAGCTAATTCCTTCATTGATCAGGTAATCCATCGCAGCAAAATCTGTCGCAACAGGGGAAAGAACGTCTTGCTTAAAATCGATAACCATATGAAGAAAAACCTCGTATAGGTGGGTAATGCGCTAAGTGTATCAATTAATCTGTTGCTAAACAGTTATACAGGCTGTGTAATCCGTCATTTAAAACATTATGATG
>OFDC01000886.1_pt1 | contig 18506 bp, 16 predicted proteins | sample 1520941 | NCBI WGS metagenome assembly OFDC01 (sample SAMEA94258168, study PRJEB24077) | hot springs metagenome | biome: Aquatic biome; feature: Water | place: India | collected 2012-12-06 | depth 5 m | reverse complement strand
TCGCCGTATCGCAAGGCATTGCAATCAAACCGGATAATTATGAATCAGACTCTGAGAAGAATCGAAACTGCGCGCGCCCGCCATTCTTGGCCGCGTAAAGCGCAAGGTCAGCCGCGCGCACAATCTCGTCACGAGTAATACCATCGTGCGGCGCGATCGCGACGCCAACCGAGGCTCCGATGACGCAGCGCCCCTCCTCCAGGCTGAAAGGCTGGCGCAACATGGCGATGATCCGCATCGCCAATTCGCCAAGGATACCGCGATCGTCGATATCCGGCAGCATGACCTGAAATTCATCGCCGCCCAGCCGGCCGATCTCGCATTCGCGGTCTATTGCCCGCGTAATCCGAGCGGCCACCTGCTTGAGCAGCTCGTCGCCCGCCGCGTGTCCGAGCGTATCATTCACATGCTTGAAGCGATCGAGATCGATCATCATCACGGCGCAATTGCGACGCGCCGCCTTGAACGCCGTCAGCGTCGTCTCGATCTGATGCGCCATGCGGTGGCGATTGCTGAGGCCGGTGAGCGAATCGAACCGCGCCAACCGAGCGGTTTCCTCCTCGCGGTGATACTCATCGGTGATGTCGGTACCAGTTCCGCGAAAGCCCGCAAATTTGCCGTCAGGAGTGAACAGCGGCTGGCCGGCCAGACGCAAGACAACACCCTCTGGTCGCCGCGCCACCCGCACCGCCAATCCTGAGAAGGCCTTATGCGCGCCCAGCATCAGCGAGAGCGACTTGCCCCGCCCTTCGCGGTCGGCAGCGGTAAAGATGGTCGTCATGGGCTGGCCCAGCAGGTCTTGCAGTTGCAGATCAAGCCGTGCCGCGATCGCGCCCGAGACATAGGTCAGATGCCCCTTGGCATCGCTCGCCCAGAACCAGCCGAGCCCGGACTGCTCCAGCTCGTCAAGCATCGCAAGCCGCTCGGTATCGGACAGGGCTGAGGCCGGCGTGACGCGCGACATGGGCGCGTTAGCGGCGCTGCGTGCAGACCAGAGGCCCTTTAGGGACATCTCGGGCTAACCTCCATTTTACTTAGCGGGCGGTCAGGCAGACGATCGCCAGACCAATGAAGAAGTAAAGCCCGATGGTTATTTTTGTGCTAACGGGCCGGCACAAGAAACATGGTAAGTCCGGCGTTAGCGCGAAGCGCGGCACAGATTACCAGCCGCTCACCGCAGCTGCCTGTGAGCGCTGGCTCTTGAGTACGGCGAAAGAACCATCCGCGCGCCGTTTGAGCGGCGCGTGGAATTCTATTCCCACCCGATTTTCGCGCGACCAACGGACCTGAGCGGTCACCGACTTGTCAGCACCGAACTCAATCAGAATTCCACTGCCAGCGGGCATGTTCCACAAGCCTTCGATCATGGCGCCGCTTTCAGAGATGTTGCGTACCGTCGCGTTCAGACGGTTGCCGTTGTGCACCACGATCACACGGCGCAGCAGGTTCTGACGCGGTGCGCGTGCCGATTGGGGGCCATCCGCTTCAGCCGTCAGATCGCCTGAAACCAGCGAAGTTGCATCTGAAGCGCTCATCGGTTTGAAGTAGATGTAACCTTGGACATGGCTGCATCCGAGCAGCCGCACCAGCTCCAATTCGTCGATCGTCTCAACGCCTTCCGCAGTTGTGTCCATATGCAGCGCTTCGGCCAGCGACGTGATCGAGGCGATGATGGCACCATTGCGGCTGCCTTCCTCGGTCGCACCCTGCACGAAGCTGCGATCGATCTTGATCTTATCGAACGGCGCTTTCTTGAGGTAGCCGAGCGAGGAATAACCCGTCCCGAAGTCGTCAAGCGCGAGCCGCACGCCAACCCGTTTCAGCGCCTTGAACATCGCGTCGGTACCCGCGCTGTCGTTGAGAAACACGCTTTCGGTGATTTCGAGTTCAAGCCGCGAGGCGGCAACGCCGCTATGGGCCAGCGCATTGGCGACGATCGTGGGCAATTCCGGATTGGAGAATTGCAGCGGGGACACGTTTACGGCGCAGCGAATCGAGGAAGGCCAGCGCGCAAGATCGGCACACGCTGTGCGCAAGGCCCATTGCCCCATCCGGTCAATCAGCCCGGCATCCTCGGCAATCGGCACGAATTTGGCGGGGCTGAGCCAGCCGCGCTTGGGATGGTTCCAGCGCATCAGCGCTTCGAACCCGACGATCTTCTCGTTCGCCGCGTAGACGACGGGTTGGTAGTAGAGTTCAAGCTCGCCCTTGGCGATGGCATCGCGCAGATCCTGCTCCAGCTCCGCGCGTTCTTCTGCCGCTGCATGAAGGTCTTCGGCATAAAAGCGGAACACACCGCGACCTGCATCCTTGGCTGCGTAAAGCGCGAGGTCCACATTGCGGATCAGCTCGTCGCTGGTCCTGCCCTGCTCGGGAGACAAGGCAATCCCCACTGATGCTCCGATGACCACGCTCTGCCCATCAATCGAATAGGGCTGGGATAGCGAGGCAATGATGTCGCCTGCCATATGACCAAGCGTGCTGCGATCCTGATTGCCGGGGACAATGACCTGAAACTCGTCGCCGCCCAGACGTCCGCACCGCCCGGCTCCGCCAATCGCACGTTCAAGCCGCTGCGCCACCTGCTTGAGCAGCGCATCGCCAGCGGGGTGACCAAGCGTATCATTAACCTGTTTGAACCGGTCGAGATCGAGCATCAGCACAGCACAACGCCGTTCACGCTCACTGGGGGCGGCAAGGATCTGTTCGAGCGCCTCGCTCATCTGCACACGATTGGCGAGGCCGGTCAGGGAATCGTAATGCGCAAGCCGGGAGACTTGCTGTTCGCTGCGGCGCTTTTCGGTCAGGTCCGTGCCATGGCCGCGAAAGCCACAGAAATTCTTGAAGGAATCATAGACCGGGCGTCCCGTCAGCGCCCACCAGCGTTCATCATCCTCGGTCGCCGCGCGCACTTCCACATCGTGGAAGGCCGAGCGGGCCGACAAGTGAAAAGCGAGCGTGCGTTCAGCGTCGTTTGCGCCCGCGCTGGCATCGACGATCTCGCTGAGCGGACATCCGCAGATGGCGTCGCTATCCCTGCCGAGCACCATGGCAGCTTTGGGAGAGATATAGGTGATCAGCCCGCGCCGATCCGTTTCCCAGAACCAGCCCTGCCCGGTCTCCTCAAAGCTGCGCAGAATATCCTCGGCCCGGGCTGCCACACGCTCGCGCGCTTCACGCGCTGCGCGGCGCTGCTCAGCCGCCCGCCACTCAAGCCTGGCCATGAGCGCAAACGTGATGCCTGTAGCTACCAGGGCAGTAGCGGTAACCGGTCCTGGCGCAATGAGGCTAAAGCCTGCCCAACTGGCAATCTTGGCGCAGAACAGTGAGATAATCCGCATCTCGAATAGCGCGGCGGCCGCGGCATTCATGCATACCATGGTCGCTACAGCCCATTGCCATGGCAGGCCCTCGCCAACCCACAGGGCAAGGGCATAACCAGCACTCCCCATTGGCAACACAATCGCAGTCAAAATCACCAGTATCCGCAGCCATGCGGCGGCGTGCGTCCTGCGCTCGGTCGCGGCAAACACCGAGCCGCACGCAAACACGGCGGCAGAGCCTAGCGCGAACGACAGCGTCGTGGTTGAAGGCAGTCCTTGTGAAACGCCCGCCGCTATCGTGTAGGCCGAAAGCAGAAAGACGGTCATGGCACCCGCTTCACGCGGGAGCAGGAAGGATTGCTCGCTGGCTGATTCGCCCTCGGACAGGTGCGCGACGGCATGGTCTTGAGGTCGGGTCCGATCCGATCCGCGCCGCTCGCCACGGCTGCGCTGATCCTGCTTGCGCGGCTTAGACCCGGGAAATGTACGCAGCTCCCCCACGCCGCCAGGAGCAGGTGGAGTTGGAAGTGCAAATTTCCGAATGGGCTCCCCAGACATCGTCGAGGATATGGCGCAATACCGCTAAGAAAAGAGTTAACCGCGAGATTGAATTTTGTGTTGCAAAGACCCCGCTACAATCACAGCCCGCTGCGGCGCGCGCTTGCAACTTGAACCGCCACGCTGCATTCTGAACCGTAGCACGCCGTTAAGAGATTGCGGTCAAACAGGCCGGACCACACAGGCGCGACGATAAGAGGATGTTATGGCTAGCAGCAAAGTGAAACTCGAAAACGAAGCCGCCCAGTCCACCAACGCCCTTGGCCCGCTGATCGGGGTGGCGCGGGAAGATTTCGTCAGCGCGGTCGCCTTGTTGCTGCGTGAGACAGCGTCCGATCCGACCCGCTTCATCCGCCACTCGACCGCGATGGCGCAGGACATGGTCAAGATCATGACCGGCAAGAGCGAGCTAGCCCCCGATCCCAAAGACAAGCGGTTCATGGACCCGGCGTGGCAATACAACCCGTTCTTCCGTGCGGGCGCGCAATACTACCTGGCCGTGCAGAAAGGCATGAAGAATTGGCTGGAGGAGCTTGAGCTCGACGAGCTGGAGCGCAACCGCGCGAACTTCATCGCCAATATTATTCTCGATGGCCTCGCTCCAACCAACACGCTGGTCGGCAATCCCACTGCGCAAAAGCAGATCATCAATTCAGGCGGCCTCAGCCTGATCAAGGGCCTTCAGAACGCCTATAACGATATCGTCCACAACAAGGGCATGGTCAGCCAGGTTGATAAGCGCCCGTTCAAGCTGGGCAAGAACGTCGCCACCTCGAAGGGCAATGTCGTCTATCGCGATGAGATGATGGAGCTGGTCCAGTACGCCCCGTCCACCGAAGAGGTCTACGCCATCCCGCAGCTGACCATCCCGCCGCAGATCAACAAGATGTATATCAACGACCTCAGCCCGGATAAGTCCGTGGTGAAGTGGCAGGTCGACAATGGCATCCAGACCTTCGTGATCTCGTGGCGCAACCCCTCTAAGGAACAGGGCAAGTGGGGCATGGCCGACTATATCGCCGCCTGTGAAAAGGCGCTGGAGGTGGTGGCCTCGATCACCGGATCGAAGAAGGTCAATGTCTCGGCCGGGTGTTCGGGCGGGCAGACCGCATCGGTGCTCGCCTCCAAGCTCGCCGCGACCGGCAATCCGATCCTCGGCACGCTGACGCTGATGGTGTGCGTGCTGCACCCCAAGCCGACCGACATCGAGGCCGGATCGCTGGTCAGCGAGCACGGGATGCAGCTCGCGCGCCAACGCGCGATGAAGCAGGGCGTCATCAAGGCCGACGATCTGGCGCGCGGCTTTGCCTGGCTGCGCCCGAATGACCTGATCTGGAACTATGTCATCAACAACTACCTGCTGGGGCAAGACCCGCCCGCTTTCGACGTGCTGTTCTGGAATGCGGACGCCACCAACCTCTCGTCCAGCCTGATGGGCGATTTCCTCACCCTGTTCGAAACCCTCGCCTTCACCAAGAAGGGCGAGGTCGAGATGGCAGGGCACAAGGTCGACCTCAGCAAGGTCACCGCGGACCTATTCATCCTTGGCGGGGTGACCGATCATATCACCCCGTGGAAGGCGACCTATCGCTCGACCCAGCTGTTCGGCTCAAAGGATGTGACCTACGTGCTCAGTCAATCGGGCCACATGCAGGCAATCCTCAACCCGCCGGGCAATCCCAAGGCCAAGTATTTCGTCCAGAAAAAGAAGGGCAAACTCCCGGAAACCGCCGACGAGTGGTTGCAAGGGGTCGAAGAGGTCCCTGGCAGCTGGTGGCCGCTGTGGATGGAGTGGGTTCAGGCGCGCTCGGGAGCCAAGAAGCCGGCTCCGGCCGCGCTCGGGAATGGCACCTATTTGCCGCTTGAGCCCGCGCCGGGACTCTACGTCGTCGAAGAAGTCTGATATTGCGGTGCAGCGCGTAGGGCCGCTGAGGGGCGGTGCTGGCGCGACATTTTGTGGGCGCGCGGGTTAAGGGATCGACCTGCGCGCCCAACCCATGCGCCGCAATAGGCGCACAGAAAGGACGGGTTTTTCGTGGCCAATGCAATGGACGGTGCTGTCGTCACCATGGAGCAGGTGGGCGGCCGGACGCTACGGACTGCGGCATGGCGGCTCGACATGCCATCTGATCACCTGCCGGTCCTGTTCTTCAACGGCATCGGCGCGAACATCGAGGCGGTGGCCCCGCTCGCAGCCGCCATGCCCGAGCGCGGTTTTATCATGTTCGACATGCCGGGCACGGGCGAATCGCCCGATCCGGTGCTGCCCTACAACCCCTTCATCATGAGCTGGACCGCAGCCCAGTTGCTTGCGCGCTATGGCCTCGATCAGGTCGACGTGATGGGCGTATCGTGGGGCGGTGCGATGGCGCAGCACTTCGCGCTCCAGCATCCCAAGCGCACCCGGCGGCTGACCCTGATCGCCACCACGCCGGGCATGCTGATGGTGCCGGGTAACCCGGCCGCTTTCACCAAGATGGCCGACCCGCGCCGCTATATCGACCCCGAGTTCATGAATGAACACTTCGCCACACTTTATGGCGGGGTCGACAAGGACGGGGCTAAACACCAGAAGGACAGCCATATTGGCCGGTTAAAGCCCCCTTCACCGCGCGGCTACATGTATCAGCTGCTGTGTATGCTCGGCTGGACCAGCCTGCCCGCTCTGCCTTTCCTCGGGAAGGAAACGCTGATCATGATGGGCGAGGATGACCAGATCGTCCCCGTGATCAACGGCAAGATCCTGAAGGCGATGATCCCGCGCTCGCGTCTCGTTACCTTTGAGGGCGGCGGTCACCTGTTCCTGCTGACCCACACCGACGAGAGCCTGGTCGCGATCCGCGAATTTCTCGACGCTCCCGAGACCGAGAAAGAAGGCCGGCGGACGGCGATGGCCTAGGGCGGCAAATCCAACAAGTCCTACAACGAGCGGACAAAAGTTGAAGATTTTGCCAGGTTGACGCCCTGAGGCGCGCGAAGGTGTTTTGTCAACCAACGCGCCCACCCCTTGTAGGCGCCTGCACTTTGCGACATTCTTCCGGACAAAAGGGAGAGAGAAAAAATGGCGCAATATGACCTCATCATCCGGGGCGGGACGATTGTCGATGGCACCGGGGCGGCGGGCTTTGTGGGCGATGTTGCGATCAGGGGAGGCGTGATCGCTGCGGTGGGCCGGGTCGAAGGCACGGCTGCGGAGGAGATTGACGCGGCTGGTAAGATCATCACCCCCGGCTTTGTCGACATCCACACCCATTATGATGGTCAGGCGACTTGGGATCAGGAGATGGCCCCATCAAGCTGGCACGGTGTCACTACGGTGATCATGGGCAATTGCGGCGTCGGCTTTGCTCCCGCCAAGCCCGACCGCCACGAATGGCTCATTAGCCTGATGGAAGGGGTGGAAGACATCCCCGGCACGGCGCTCGCCGAAGGGATCACCTGGGATTGGGAGACCTTCCCCGAATACCTCGATGCCTTGGAGAAACTCCCCCGCACGGTCGATATCGGCACTCACGTCCCCCACGGCGCGGTGCGGGCCTATGTGCTGGGCGACCGCGAACAGCCGGGCGCGATACCAACCGACGAGGACATCACGGCCATGGCGCGCATTGTCGAGGAAGGGGTGCGGGCCGGCGCGCTGGGCTTTTCAACCTCGCGCACGGTGCTGCACAAGTCGGTCGATGGCGAACTCGTGCCCGGCACCACGGCCACGCCTGAAGAACTGATCGCCATCGGCGAGGCCATGGGCCGCGCCACTGCCGCGGGCGGCCATGCCGTGTTCGAGATGGCAAGCGACCTCAAGCGCGAATGGAACGAGTTCGTCTGGATGGGCAAATTGAGCCGCGAGGCCAAGATCCCCGTCACCTTCGCCGCACTGCAATCCATCGCCAAGGAAATGCCCCTCGCCGAGCAGATCGCGAATATGCGCGCCGAGAACGATAATGGCGCGAACATCGTCGCCCAGATCGCGCTGCGCGGCAACGGGATTATTATGGCATGGCAAGGCACGGTGAACCCCTTCGCCTTCCGCCCGAGCTGGATGGCGATCAAGGACCTGCCGTGGGAGACGCAGAAAGCAAAACTGCTCGACCCGGCGTTCAAGGCCCAGCTGCTGGCCGAGCCCAATGACTACACCAATGCCCCCAAGGACATCGGCGGGGTGGTGATGGTGATCAGCCAGGGCTGGGCGATGCAATACGAGATGGACCCCGATTTCGACTACGAGCCGGGTCCGGAGGCAAGCATCAATGCCCGCGCCGCAGCGACCGGGGTATCCCCGCAGGAATATGCCTATGACCTGCTGTGCCGCGACGAGGGCAAGGGCTTCATCTACCTCCCAATCCTGAACTACGCGGATGGCAATCTCGACTTCCTCCACCCGCTCCAGCACGCCGATGACACGGTGAATTCACTCTCAGACGGCGGCGCGCATTGCGGCACGATCTGCGATGCAGCCTCGCCCACCTTCATGCTCGAACATTGGGTGAAAAGCCGCCGCCGGGGCGCGCGGATTGCGCTCGAACAGGCGATCAAACGCCAGTGTCGTGATACGGCGGTGCTCTATGGGCTGGAAGATCGCGGCGTGATCGCGCCGGGTTATCTTGCGGACCTCAACGTCATCGACATGGAGCGCCTGAAGCTCGGCAAGCCATGGCTCGCCTTCGATCTTCCGGCGGGCGGCAAGCGGCTGCTGCAAAAGGCGGATGGCTATGTCGCGACGATCAAGAGCGGCACCATCACCTTTCGTAACGGGCAATGGACCGGTGCCACGCCGGGCGGCGTAATCCGTGGCCCGCAGCGCGTGGAGATGGCCGAAGCGGCGGAGTGATCCGCCGCCGCAAAGTCCCGGCCTACGGCTCGATCACGATGCCCTTGGCCGGGTCGATCTGGCCCGCGACCATGGCGGTAAAGACGTCGCGGGCTGCCGCGAGGCCCTTGTGGCGCTCGATGGCGACAGTGCCGTCGGCGGCCTTGAGGAAGGTGTGCCACGCCGCTGCGACCAGCTTGCCGCCTCCTTCTGCCCCATGCGCCTTGAAGAAGGCGACCGCATGGTCGGGGGCGAAGAACAAGGCGGGCTTGGGGCCGGGCAGTGGCTCGCCCCCGCCGAAGGTCGAACGCGCTTCGATGTGGGTCATGCCGACCAGCGCCGAATGGGCCAGTGCGTCCTCAAAATGGCGGTGGATGCTCCCCAGCACCGCGGCGTTCCCGGCAAAATCGACACTGACGCTCCGCACGACGGCGAGCCGGTCAATATCGTCATAGGCGACCACTTCGTCATAAAGCCCAGTTGCTGTGACGAAGGCGATATTGCCCTTGGAGGTCAGCCCGACCCGCTTGATCCCCGGCGAGGATTGCCGCGCCACACTCGCAAGCCCCATCGCGGTCTTGGACGAGGCACTGGTCACGACCAGCTGCTCGGCTCCGAACCAGGCTTCGGCGCGCAGGAAGTATTCGATCAGGAACCCGGTGCGGAACAGCGGGCCAAAGATCATCCTCTCCGCCTCGCGCTGCGGATCATGCTCGGGATCGGCCGCCAGCCGGGTGTAGCTGTTGTAGACCGGGCTCATCGGCTGGCGGTGGGCGGCGGTGTCGGAGAAGCCGCCCGGCGTCACCCGCCCCGGGATCACGTCAAGATGGCTCGCCATCGGCAGATAGCCATAGACCCGCTCGCCCACCATGATGTCGGGGTGGCGGCTTTCGATCACCCGCGCATGACCCCACATCGGAACGATGCCCATGCGATCAGGCGCGGGGAAGAAGTCCCAATATCTGAAGCTGTCCCCGGCCACCGCATAGGTGACATTGTTGGCCGTGACCGAGAAGCTCTCAACGGCGAGCCGAACCGCGCCGTCCGCCAGCGGGGCGAGCGGCACCTCGGCCAACGCAGCGTCCGCAAGCGCGCTCTTGGACACGTGAACCTGAACGGCATTCATCAGCGATTCCCCTCCCTCGTGGCGGGGGTCACACCCGCATCGGCATCAGCACATAAAGCGCGCGGGCCTTGTCGTTCTCGCGGATCAGCGTCGGCGCGCCGGCGTCGGCGAGGTGCAGTTCGACCGTATCGGCGTCGATCTGACCCAGGATGTCCTTGAGGTAATTGGCGTTGAAGCCGATCTCCATCCCTTCCGAGCGGTATTCAGCGGCGATTTCTTCGGCGGCGGTGCCGTTATCGGGCGAGGTGACCGAGAGCGTCACCCGGTCTTGATCCAGCCCGATCTTCACCGCGCGGGTCTTTTCCGTGGCGATGGTCGCCACGCGGTCGACGCCGGAAAAGAACAGCTTCGGATCGACCTTCAGCAGCTTGTCATTCGCGGTCGGGATCACCCGGCTGTAATCAGGGAAGGTGCCGTCGATCAGTTTGCTGGTGAGCACCACCCCGCCCTGCCCACCCAGCGTAAAGCGAATCTTGCTGGCCGACAGATTGATGAGGACATTGCCATCCAGCGCCTCTTCGAGGAGCTTGCGCAGCTCGCCCACGGCTTTGCGCGGCACGATCACGTCGGGCATCCCAGCCGCGCCTTCGGGCCGCGGCAGCGTGAAGCGCGCGAGGCGGTGGCCGTCGGTCGCTGCCGCCTTGAGCAGCGGCTCATCTTCGTCGGTCACATGGAGAAAAATGCCGTTAAGGTAATAGCGGGTTTCTTCGGTCGAAATTGCGAAACGCGTGCGGTCGATCAACTCGGCCAACATTCGCGCAGGCAGTTCAAAGCTGGTCGGCAGGTCGCCTTCGACAATCACCGGAAAATCATCGCGCGGCAAGGTCGGCAGTTTGAAGTTGGAACGGCCAGCCTTCACTTCCAAGCGGTTCTCGCTCGTGGTCAGGCTAACCTGGCTGCCTTCAGGAAGCTTCCTCGCAATGTCGAACAAGAGGTGCGCTGAAACCGTGATCGCGCCCGGCTGATCGACCGAGGAGGCCGACATGGTCTCAACCACCTGAAGGTCAAGGTCGGTCGCCATCACCCGCACGCTGCCACCATCGCTGGCGTCGATCAGCACGTTGGACAGGATCGGGATGGTGTTACGCCGCTCCACCACCGATTGCACATGGGAAAGGCACCGCAGCAGCGTCGCGCGTTCGATCGTGGCCTTCATCGCGTGTCCCTATCATTCCTGTCTGTGGCGCATGCGGCAAAGGAATCGCCGTCAAGCGCCGGAAACTGCGCCAAACCTTAGCGCAGGCGGCGCGGCGGGCAAGTTGGTGCTGGCAACAGGGGGGATTGCGCTGGGGATAAGGGACAAACCGCGGCCCCTCGCGGTCACCCCAGCATCGCCATCCCGCCGTTCACATGCAGAGTTTCGCCCGTCACATAGGCCGCCTCGCGGCTGGCGAGGAAGGCCACTGCAGCGCCGATTTCCGCGCCCTCACCCATCCGACCCATCGGGATGCGGGCATTTATCGCGGCCTGCTGCTTTTCATCGAGCGCGGCGGTCATCGCGGTGCGGATGAAGCCCGGGGCGACGCAATTGGCGGTGATACCGCGGCTCGCCACTTCCTGCGCGAAAGCCTTGGTCATGCCGGTGAGGCCCGCCTTGGCCGCGCAGTAGTTCATCTGGCCTGGATTGCCGGTCGCGCCTACAACGCTGGTGATGTTGATGATCCGCCCGAAACGCGCCTTCATCATCGGCTTGGCGCTCGCGCGCATCAGGCGGAAGCTGGCTTCGAGGTTGATGCGGATCACGTGATCCCACTCCTCATCCTTCATTCGCATTCCGAGATTATCGCGGGTGATCCCGGCATTGTTGACGAGGATGTCGATGCCGCCCAGCGTATCGAGCATCGCCGGGATCAGTTCCTCGACCTGCGTCGTGTTACCAAGATCGCAGGTGATCTCGACATGGCCGTCATGATCGTGGTGCGGATAGGTTTCGTTGAGCTCGTCGCGGAAGGCGCGCAGCTTGGCCGCATTCGATCCGGAAAGCGCCAACCGGGCGCCTTGCGATGCGAGCGCGTGGGCAATGCTCGATCCGATCCCGCCCGATGCGCCGGTCACCAGCGCGTTCATGCTCTTCAGCGAAAACATCATGCGATCTCCTTCGCAAAGGCCTCTAGATCGGCCATTGTCACGAGGCTCACCACATGGGCCTCCTTGTCAATCCTTGTGACCATCGGAGCGAGCACCTTGCCGCCCAGTTCGACGAAGTGTTCCACGCCGTCAGCGCGCATTTGCAGAATGCTCTCGCGCCAGCGCACCCGGCCTGTGACTTGCTCAACCAGCAGCGCGCGTTCGGCGTCAGGATCGGTGACGGCGCTCGCGGTGACATTGGCATAGAGCGGCAAGGTAAAGGCTTGGAGCGCCGTTCCGGCGAGCGCCTCCGCCATGCGCGCGGCTGCCGGGGCCATGAGCGAGGAATGGAAAGGGGCCGAGACGTTGAGGATCATGCCGCGCTTGATCCCATGCTCCTTGACCAGCGCCACGGCCCGCTCGATGGCGCCCGTGTGGCCTGAGATCACCACCTGCGAGGGATCATTGTCATTGGCGACCTCGCACACCTGCCCCTGCGCCGCTGCCTCGGCCAGCGCCTGCGCCTGAGCGAGATCGGCACCGAGCAGCACTGCCATGGTTCCCTCGCCGAGCGGCACGGCGGCCTGCATTGCCTGACCGCGCAACTTAAGCAGCCGCGCGGTATCGGCGAGATTGAACGCACCGACCGCGCAAAGCGCCGCATATTCACCCAGCGAATGGCCCGCCAGGCAATCACCCGCAGCGGTCAGTTTGATCCCGAAATCCTGCTCCAGCACCCGCATCGTCGCAATGGCATTGGCCATGATCGCAGGCTGTGCGTTTTCGGTGAGGGTCAGCTCCTCCTCCGGTCCCTCACGCATCAATACGGCAAGCTTCTGTTTCAGCGCCTCGTCGACCTCGCCAAACACCTCGCGCGCCGCTGCGCTGGCTTCGGCGAGTTCTGCCCCCATGCCGACTTTCTGGCTGCCCTGCCCCGGAAAAAGAAACGCGCGCATCATCCGACCTCTTATGGTTTTGGCGCGCGCCGCTACGGCTTTGAGGGCGGACTGGCAAGGCCGAAGGGCACAACCCTGTTGGCAGAATAGTGCCCGATCAGCGCGCGGCCGAGGTAGGGGATGCCGGCACGCGCGCACCAGAAGCGGGCGATCTCTTCCTCGCTCTGTCCGAATTCGACGTAGTTTTCCGGCACATCGGTCACCGCGCCAAGCCGCAAGCCGGCCAATCGGGGAAGCGTGTTGGCGAGGTGGAAGAACAGGCGGTCGACGGAATAGAGATGCTCAGCCACTTCCTCGACCATGACGACATGGCCGGTCAGGTCGGGCATCATTGGTGTGCCCTGCAGCATCGCTAGCGTTATGAGGTTGAAGGCCGCAGCAGGCGTGGTACCATCAAGGCTCGGTTCGACCCCGCTGGTATCCCCGGCGAGCCAGCGCAGCACCCGCCGGATCGCCTCACGGCCGCCCTCGGATCGGGAACTGACCGGCATGTGGCCATGCACACTCTGACCGATCCCGTTGCGATAGAGCGCAGCGAGCAGATAGCCGGCGTCAGAAAAGCCTACATAAGTCTTGGCCCGTGCCGCCGCGTTCATCTGCGCCACGGCCGCTTCGGCAATGCGGTTCGAGCCATAGCCGCCCTTGGCGAACCAAACGACATCGAAAGCGGGATCATTCGCACATTCGAGCAGTGCGGTCAGGCGCCGTAAGTCATCCCCGGCAAAATGCCCGGCGCGTTCGAAGCACTGGTCGTGAAAGGTGACCCGGTGCGCCGGAAACTCCTCCGCCACAAGCGCGATGAGCGCATCGCGCTGCTCGTGGGTGATCGGGGTTGCAGGGGCACAGATTGCGATATTTGTCATGTCTCAGGACTAGGGCGCTTGTCAGCTTTGGCGCAAGTCAATAACCACGGACAACATGGATAACGGGGCCATCACAGGGACGATTGCAGGGCGTCCGCTTTTCTTTTGCGGCATCGGTGGATCGGGCATGATGCCGCTCGCGCAGATTGCCAAAGGTCTTGGGCACCCGGTTGCGGGTTCCGACCGCAGCCGGGATCAGGGGCGCACCCCAGAGAAGTTCGCCTGGCTGGCTGCCAATGGTTTCGACCTGTTCCCGCAAGATGGGACCGGCGTGAGCTCGCCTGACCAGATCCTGATTGCCTCAGCCGCAATTGAGGACACTGTGCCTGAAGTGGCGCAGGCGAAGGCGCTGGGATGCCAGCGAATGAGCCGAGCAGAACTGCTGGCGCTGCTGTTTAACGATGCCGGCTATTCGATTGCGGTCGGCGGCACGTCGGGCAAATCAACCGTCACCGGCATGATCGCCTGGATCCTGGAGGAGGCCGGACACGATCCCACGGTGATGAACGGCGCTGTGATGAAGAACTTCGTCACGCCGGAAAACCCCTTTGCCAGCGCGCGTGTCGGCCGTTCGCCTGTGTTCGTCAGCGAGGTCGACGAGAGCGACGGATCGATTGCGCTCTATCGTCCGACAATTGGTTTGCTCTTGAACGTCAGCATCGATCACAAGAGCATCGAGGAATTGCGGGCGCTCTTCGGCGATTTTCTCGCCGCGTCTGGGTGTGCTGTGATCAATCTCGATAACGGGGAAGCGGGTCATTTGCGTTACCGCAACCGCCAGCAGGTGACCTTCGGGATTCAGGCACACGGTGCCGACATCTCAGTTGAACCCGATTCAATCGATGCGAGCGAATTCGGCATTCGCGCCGCAGTGATCGACAATAACCGGCGCGAGGTGTTTCCGCTGATCTTGCCCATGCCGGGCATTCACAATCTCTCAAACGCGCTGGCAGCGATCGCTGCCACGAGCGCTGCGGGCATCGACGTTGGCTTCTCCGCCTATGCGCTGCGCAATTTCAATGGTCTCGCGCGGCGGTTCGACCTGATCGGAATCTCGCCGTTGGGCATCAAGGTGATCGACGATTTTGGGCACAATCCCGAAAAATGCGCCGCAACCCTGAAAACGCTGAAGGCAATGCCCGGCCGGGTGATCGCCTTCTTTCAGCCGCACGGCTATGGCCCCTTGCGACAGATGGGGCGCGAGCTGGCGGAGACTTTTGCCCGGGTGCTCGGTCCGGACGACATCACCATCCTTTGTGATCCGGTCTATTTTGGCGGAACGGTCGACCGCAGCGAGGGCAGTGAACGGATCGTCGATCTGATCAATGCCGCGGGCGGACAGGCCGAATACATCGCGGCCCGGTCGGACTGCGCTGACAGGATCGTGACGCTGGCCCAGCCCGGTGATCGGATCGTGGTAATGGGCGCGCGCGATGATACGCTCACGGAGTTTGCGCAATCGCTGCTCGCCCGCCTGCCCTGAGCCTGTACCAGCGCGCGGTGCGCCATGCTTGGCGGATGCTCGGCGTTCTGACGCTAGCGGTGGGCTTGGTGCTGGTGGTCGACCGGGTTTACGGCCATTCGACCCTCGCCTTTGCCGCGGCGATCATGCTTTTGGTGATCGCCAATGCCCCGATGCTGCGGTTCAATTGCCCGCGCTGCGGCAAAAACGCCTTCTTCCGCGGGATTTTTGTGGTGCTATGGCCCAACCGGACATGCACACGCTGCGGCGAGGATCTCGATCAGGCGGCGTAAGGTGCCACCGGCGCAGGATCGATGGCGAACGCCTCGACCATCACGCTTTGGCTGTTCATGACCAGCGGTCCAAAGGCAGTCAGAAAGGCAACATCGCCGCTGTCGCGTCCGATGCCGATCTTGGCGATCTCGCTCGCGCCCGCCATGCCAGTGGGATCGACCAGATGCCAAGCCCCGTCGAGAAACACTTCGGCCACGGCGTGAAAGTCGGGTGGGTTGACCCCGGGGGCATAGACGCTTGCGATCCGTGCGGGCACCTCGCCGGCGCGCGCAAGGGTGATCAACAGGTGAGCATAATCCCGGCATACGCCCATACCGCTATGAAAGGTGTCGACCGCGGTTGTCTCGACTGTGCTCGCACCGGGTACATAGGACATGTGCCCGGCCACCCAGTCGCGGATAGCATGGATGCGGGCCCCGCCCTGAAGGGCGCCGAAACGGGCCTCGACGAAATCGGTGAACTGGTGCGAAGGGCAGTAGCGCGACGGCAGCAGGTATTGCACGGTCTCGCCCGGCAGGCGGTGCGGCGGCAGCGCCGGAAGGGCGGCAATGTCGCTGACCGGGCGGGCAATGCTGACTTCGGCGCTGTAGTCCACCACAAGACGGCCTTCGGCGCGCAGCCAGATGCGTGTCCCGATATTGTCCTGCGCGGGAACGCCAAAAGGGGGACCGCAGGGTGTGACGGTCAGGTGGCGATGGGTGATGCGCTGATCCGGCAAATCCGCCGCTTCCACTTGCAACAGCACATCACAGGGCCGCGCGAACCAATAATCAAGCTGCACGTTGATCCGCAGGTTCACGAGTCGCGTTCCAATCGCTGAGAGACCCGCGTAGCCGTGGGCGCGATCCTTTAGCCTGCGCTGCGCTCCAGCGCCAGCCGCCCCGCTTCTTCGCGCGCCATTGCCCGTTGGCAGGCCGACCGCCCTGTCAGGCGGGCGCGGTAGGCCTTGAGGCTGTCGGGCACACCTTCGTCGAGACCGACGCTCTGCGCTAGGATCAGCGCATAGCCGACGCAGATGTCAGCGACCGTAAAGCGGTCAGCACATAGGAATTCGCGGCCCTCCAATCGCTGTTCCACCTTCACCAGGCGCTTGTGAAACCACTTGGCATAGGCCTCCCCCGCTGCCTGAAGACCCTTGTCCGTCTCGAACAGGCAGAAGCGCATGTAGACGGTCTGCGGAAAGGTGATCGTCGCGTCGGCGTGGTAGGTGTAATCGAGGTATTCGCCGTAATCGCGCTCACCCGGCGCGATGGCGAGCGGGGTGCGGCCTTGGCGTGTGGCGAGATAATGCGCAATGGCGCAGCTCTCCGTCATTCGGGTCTCGCCATCGATCAGCAGGGGCACCGTGCCGAGCGGGTTGAGGCCCAGATATTCGGGCGCCAGAAATCGCGGCGGGAACGGCAGGATATTGAGGTCGATCTCAACGCCCGCCTCCTGCGCCGCCCAAGTGGCGCGCAAGCCGCGCGAAAGCGCGCAGGTGTACAGGATCGGTCTGGTCATAAGCCGGGATTAGTGGGCTTTGTCTGCGCCGACACCCAGCACTTTGTGCAGGACGAAGGCGATGATCGTGCCGAGGATCAATCCGAACACAGCCGACAGCGTGGTCGCCGTCAGCCACCCAAGCACACCGCCCGCCGCACCTGCCAGCTCATGCACCGCGTGCTCCGCGCCGTGGATCGGCGTATAGAGCCCATCCCACCCGAGCTTGTGCAGGCTGTCGACGACGATATGCCCGCCGACCCACAGCATCGCCGCCGTGCCGATGATCGAAAGCGCCACCAGAAGCTGCGGCACAAAGCGCAGCAGGAACCGTCCGAAAGCCTGCGCGCCCTTGTTGGCCTTCTGCGTCAGGTGAAGCCCGATATCATCGAGCTTCACAATCAGCCCGACCGCGCCATAGACCGCCACGGTGACGGCCACCGCCACCAGCGCCAACACCGCGCCGCGCATGACAAGGCTCTCGTCGGCAACTTCCGCCAGCGCAATCGCCATGATTTCGGCCGACAGGATGAAGTCGGTGCGGATCGCCCCGCCGACGCGTTCGTTTTCGAAAGCGACCGGATCGGTAATCTCGTCCTCCAGCGTCTCGCCGTGCTTGGCGAAACCGAGCTTTTCCATCACCTTTTCCGCGCCCTCGTAACACAGGAAGGCGCCGCCGATGATCAGCAGATAGGTAATCGCTTGAGGCAGGAATTCGGACAGGAGCAGCGCGCCGGGCAGCAGAAAGACCAACTTGTTCTTGAGGCTGCCCTTGGTGATCTTCCAGATGATCGGCAGCTCGCGCGCAGGGGAAAGGCCGGTGACATAGCTCGGCGTAACCGCCGCATCGTCGATCACCACGCCCGCCGTCTTGGTACCCGCCCGTCCGGCGGCCACCGCAACATCATCGACCGAGGCCGAGGCGGCCTTGGCGATCACCGAAATATCATCCAGCAGCGCGACGAGTCCTGATGGCACGGAAGTCTTCCCCTAGTTGTCGGATATGCAACCCGCGCTTGCCCTGCCTGTTCCCGCCGGACAAGACTTGCAATTCATCGCCAAAGCTGTAAGGGGCCGCGCTTCGCATGGGAACCGCCCGGCGATGTATCGAAGAAAGCCGGAGGGGCCCTGCGCATGTCGCGCAGATCAGCCAGCGATCGGCATGGAAGTGAAAGGACGCAAGATGGCTCTCTACGAGCACGTCTTTCTTGCGCGTCAGGATCTGAGCCAGGCTCAGGTTGACGCGCTGGCGGCGCAAGCCACCGAAATCATCGAAGCCAACAACGGCAAGGTCACCAAGACCGAAACCTGGGGCTTGAAGTCGCTCGCCTACAAGATCGAGCGTAACCGCAAGGCGCATTACGTGCTGCTCAACATCGATGCCCCCGGCAGCGTTGTGGCGGAGCTTGAGCGTCAGACCCGTATCAACGAAGACATCATCCGCTACATGACCATCCGCGTCGACGAGCACGAGGAAGGCCCCAGCGTTATGATGCGCAAGAACGACCGCGAGCGTAAGCGCCGCGAAACCCGTGAGGAGCGCGACTGATGGCCCGCCCGTTTTTCCGCCG
>OFDC01000885.1_pt1 | contig 18546 bp, 16 predicted proteins | sample 1520941 | NCBI WGS metagenome assembly OFDC01 (sample SAMEA94258168, study PRJEB24077) | hot springs metagenome | biome: Aquatic biome; feature: Water | place: India | collected 2012-12-06 | depth 5 m | reverse complement strand
TGCGCGGGGCAACCATCACCTCGAAGCCGCCGCCCGTTGCGAGCACGACACTGCCTTCGCCCACCGGCGGCAGCCAGGCATTGCGCGCGCCTTGCGCCAGGCGCAACCCTTCCTGCACCGCGACCAGCATGCCGATGCCGGCGACGAGAATCGGTTGGCCGCCACGCGTCGCGAGCGGATGCAGCACGCGTTTTCCCACGACGAGGCCCCAGAGCGCGACCGTCCCCAGCGCCAGAAAAAGCGCGACCGGTTCGATGCCGAGCCCCGCGCCGGGTGCGAGCGCCGCGAGCAGCAGGATCGCGAGGCTCGCGAGCATCAGCGACACGGCCTGTTCGATCGACACCTCGTCGCCGGTGATCGCACTGGTGAAGTCGGCGAAATAGTTAGAGCCGATGCCGACGATGACCGCCAGCACCAGAACCTTCACGCCGGAGGAAACGACATTCCCCAGCACGCGCTCGGCCAGGAAAGCGGTCTTGCTGAAGAGCCCGAAGGGTATCAGGACGAATCCCGCAACGGTCGTGAGCTTGAATTCGATGAGGGTGATGAACAGCTGGATGGCCAAGATGAAAAAGGCGAGCAGCACCACCACCCAGGCAAACAGCAAGACCGCGATCTGGATGAAGTTCTCGAAGAAGCTGACAAAGCCCATCAGGCCCGAGATCGAATCGAGAATCGGCTTGCCTGCATCGAGCCCGACCTGGGCGACGCGGCCCGGCCGGAGGAAATCCGCCGCAGACAGGCCGGTGCCGGAGGCCTTTAGGCCAATACCCGCAAAACTGTCGAAAACGATACGGGCAAGGCTGTTCCAGTTATCGATCAGGTAGGCAAAAATCCCGATAAACAGCGTCTTCTTGACGAGACGCGCGACGACATCCTCGTCCCTTCCCCACGCCCAGAACAAAGCCGCGAGCGTCAGGTCGATCGCCGCCAGCGTGGCCGCCAGGAAGCCGACTTCGCTCCCCAGCAACCCGAAGCCGCTGTCGATATAGCTGGTAAAGACTTCGAGGAACCGGTCGATGACGCCTGTACCGCCCATCGGGCTCTACTCCACGCTCTTTGCCCACGGACCCGCGCGCTCACTCATGGAACATCCGAACGGTCGAAGGCTGATAACCCTGCCGAGCTGTGAGAAAGCGCCGGAGCTGCTCCCGCGCCTGATCCTGCGCCGCGACCCGCGCCGCCGCCTCGAGGCTCTGGGCGCGGCCTTGCGCGGCAATCGTGGCCGTCAAGTCGCTCAACTGCTGCGCTTGAAGGGCCAGAAGCTGATTGCCAGCCTGGGCCGCTTCAAGGGCCCCGGCTGCGCTCTGGCTCGCGTCCACGAGCGCTGACATCTCGGTGCGAATGGTGTCGAGATTGCCGATCACCGATGCCTGGGTGCGCAACGCGTCCTGCAATCCGGCCACCGAGTTTCGCCAGCGCGCTTGAGCACTGGCGATCAGTGCATCGTCGGATTGATTTGCTGACGCGGGCGCGTAGGTCGTTGAGAATGCCTGATCTATCTTCTGGACGTCATAAGCGATGCTCTGGGCTTGCCCCAGCAACTGCCGGGTCCGCCCGATAGACTGCTGCAACTCCTGAAGCGAGGAATAAGGCAGGCTCGTGAGGTGACGGGCCTGATTGATCAGCATCTGGGCTTCGTTCTGAAGCGACACGATTTGATTATTGACCTGCTGCAGAGTGCGCACGGCCGTCAGGAGGTTCTGCGAATAATTGCTGGGATCGAACACTGTCATCTGTGCGACCGCGGGGAGTGCTCTGGCCCCAGTCACGACGACGATGGCAAGTGTGATGCCGAATCGACCGATAGCCCTCATGATGCGACTCCTGTGTTGAGTTCGGGGACGAGATCGGCCGCCCAAGGTGCCCCGCGGGCTGAAAGCCAGCCGGTCAGGAAGTTCTCGCGGCCGTGTTCGGCGAGAACGCGTTCGATCAGGGTCTGGTCGGACTTCGAGGACGCCGCCGTCAAGGCGATCGCCAGTTCACCGAGGCCCAATTCGAACAGACGGTTGCCGCGGCGGGACTGGCAGTAATAGTCGCGTTTGGGCGTCGCCCTTGCGAGAATCTCGACCTGCCGGCCGTTAAGGCCGAAACGTCGATATATGTCCGTGATCTGAGGCTCGATCGCCCGATCGTTCGGCAGGAAGAGACGAGTAGGACAACTCTCGATAATGGCCGGCGCAATAGGCGATCCGTCGATGTCGGAAAGCGACTGCGTGGCGAAGACGACGGAAGCGTTCTTCTTGCGGAGGGTCTTGAGCCATTCTCGGAGCTGATTCGCAAAGCCCTCATCGTCCAGTGCAAGCCAGCCTTCATCGACGATGAGGAGGGTCGGGCGCCCATCGAGCCGAGCCTCGATGCGATGGAAAAGATAGGCGAGCACTGCTGAAGCCGCCCCCGTGCCGATCAGTCCCTCGGTCTCGAAGACCTGGACTGGGTTCGCACCCAGTCGCTCGCAATCAGCGTCGAGCAGGCGTCCGAACGATCCGCCGAGGCAATACGGCAGTAATGCCCGCTTGAGTGCCGTCGACTGGAGCAGCACCGACAATCCGGTCAGCGTGCGCTCAACCAGGGGCGCCGAAGCGAGCGACCCGAGAGCCGACCAAAGATGATCCTTCACTTCCGGCGTGATGGCGAGCTTCTCACGGGCCAGCAGCGCCGAGATCCACTCCGTCGCCCAGCCGCGCTCGGCCATGTCATCAATGCGCGCCAGAGGCTGCAGTGCAACGGGCGTTGACGCATCCTCCATGAGCGCGCCACCCAGATCGTGCCAGTCGCCGCGCATGGCGAGCGCGGCGGCGCGGATCGAGCCACCGAAGTCGAAGGCAAAGACTTGCGCCTCCGCGTAGCGCCGGAACTGCAACGCCATCAGCGCCAGCAAGACGGATTTGCCCGCTCCCGTCGGGCCGATCACCAGGGTGTGCCCTACGTCTCCAACGTGAAGGGAAAAGCGAAAGGGCGTCGCACCCTCGGTCCGGCCAAAGAACAGTGGCGGGCCATCGAAATGCTCGTCCCGTACCGCCCCCGCCCAGACTGCGGAGAGCGGGATCATATGCGAGAGGTTGAGCGTCGACACGGGCGGTTGGCGGACATTGGCGTAGACATGCCCCGCCACGGAACCCAACCAGGCATCGACCGCATTGACCGTCTCGACCATGCAGGTGAAATCACGCCCTTGGATCACCTTCTCGACCAGGCGCAGTCTTTCGTCCGCGATCCGTGGGTCGTCATCCCAAACGGTTACCGTCACCGTACAGTAAGCGGAACCGACCATGTCAGAGCCCAGCTCCTGCAGCGCGGCATCGGCATCAATGGCCTTGTTGTGCGCATCCGTATCGAGAAGCGTCGACGCCTCGTTGGTCATGACCTCCTTGAGGATTGCCGCGATCGATTTCCGTTTGGCAAACCACTGCCGTCGGATCCGGGTCAGGAGCCTGGTGGCATCGGTCTTGTCGAGCATGATCGCGCGGGTCGACCAGCGATAGGCAAAGGCAAGCCGATTAAGCTCATCAAGAATTCCGGGCGTGGTCGCTCCGGGAAAACCCACGATGGTAAGAACACGCAGGTGTGCGGTACCAAGCTTTGGCTCCAGTCCGCCGCTCAGGGGCTGATCGGCGAGCAGCGCGTCGAGATACATGGGCACCTCGGGCACGCCCACCCGCTGCCGCCGGGTCGACACACATGAATGCAGGTAAGTCAGCGTCTCGCCGTCGTCGAGCCAACGGCTCTCGGGCATGAAGCCTTCCAGGAGCTTCAGGACACGGTCCGTCCGGTCGACAAAACCGGCCAGAATCTCGCGGGCATCGGCACCGCCCGCCCTTGAGCGGCCCTCATAAAGGAAACGCTCCGCGCCGGCGGACTCCCAAGCCGGCGGCAAATAAAGCAACGTTATGAAGTAGGCCGATTCGTAGTGTGCGCCCTCCTCCTCGAATGCCGCCTTGCGCTCAGCGTCGACCAGGGAGGACGCTGCGTCCGGAAAGGAACTTTCTGGATAAGTGCTGGCCGGCAGCCGCTGAGCCTCGACGAAGATTGCCCAGCCAGAGCCCAGCCGCCGCAGGGCGTTGTTTAGACGCCCGGCAACGCCGACCAGCTCGGCCGGCACGGCCGAGTCGAGATCGGGACCGCGGAAATGCGCGGTTCGCTGGAAGGACCCGTCCTTGTTCAGGACGACGCCGGGAGCAATCAGCGCCGCCCACGGCAAGAAATCGGCAAGGCGCGTTGCGGAGCTGCGGTATTCGGCGAGATTCATCATGTCATGGCCCTCACACGCGCAAACGCGCCGGAATACGCAAATGACGGCGCACGACCTCGACGAAGAGCGGATCGCGTCGAGCGGCCCAGACAGCCAGGCCATGGCCGATCAGCCAGAGCAGAAAACCGACGATCCACAGGCGCAGCCCAAGGCCTATGGCGGCGGCCAGGGTGCCAATGAGGATGGCGATCGATCTCGGCGCGCCGCCGAGCAAGATCGGCTCGGTCAGGGCGCGGTGAAGCGGCACCACGAAGCCGGGAACGGACTCGGTCATCAGACCAGGACCCCGCCGCCGAACGAGAAGAACGACAGGAAGAAGCTCGAAGCGGCAAAAGCGATCGAGATGCCGAACACGATCTGGATCAGGCGACGGAAGCCACCCGACGTGTCGCCAAAGGCCAGGGTGAGGCCAGTGACGATAATGATGATAACGGCAACGATCTTTGCCACCGGGCCTTCAACCGATTGCAGCACCTGCTGAAGCGGCTGCTCCCAGGGCATACTGGACCCTGCCGCGCAGGCCGCGGACGAGTAGGCCAGCAGGCTCGAGCAGAGAGCGGCGGTCGCGGCAACGGTGCGTCGTAGGGCGAAAGGCATCATTGAACGTCTCCTGCAGGTGAAAGTTCGTAATCCGCGTCCGCGCCGAGTCCGTCCACGCGGGCGAGTTCGGTCAGGCGCCGCGCGTCCCCTCGCCCCGACAGCACGGCGATGAGATCGATCGTCTCGGCGATCAAAGCGCGCGGCACAGTGACGACGGCTTCCTGGATCAGCTGCTCGAGACGCCGCAGAGCGCCTCGCGCAGTTCCAGCGTGGATGGTGCCGATTCCGCCCGGGTGGCCCGTTCCCCAAGCTTTGAGGAGATCGAGAGCCTCCGCGCCGCGGACTTCGCCGATAGGAATGCGATCAGGCCGCAGTCGAAGGGAAGACCGCACCAAGTCCGAGAGCGAGGCGACACCATCTTTGGTACGCAAGGCCACGAGGTTGGCTGCGCAGCATTGCAGCTCACGCGTATCCTCGATCAGCACGACCCGGTCCGACGTCTTGGCGACTTCGGACAACAACGCGTTGACCAGCGTCGTCTTGCCAGTCGACGTTCCCCCGGCGACGAGGATGTTCCAGCGTTCTGCGACGGCCTGCCGGAGTACCGCCGCTTGGCGCAGGGTCATGATGCTCGCTTCGGCATAGTCCTCGAGAGTGAAGACCGCGACCGCAGGCTTGCGAATTGCGAACGAAGGCGCCGCGACGACGGGTGGAAGAAGCCCTTCGAAGCGCTCCCCCGTCTCGGGCAGCTCCGCCGACACCCGCGGATTGCGGGAATGGACCTCGGCCCCGACATGATGGGCAACGAGCCGGACAATGCGCTCACCTTCGGCAGCGTTGAGCTTCTCCTCGGTTTCGACCAAGCCGCTCGACAACCTGTCGATCCACAGCCGCCCGTCGGGATTGAGCATCACCTCAACCACAGAGGGATCCTCAAGCCAGGCCGAAATTGCAGGCCCCAAGGCGGTACGCAGCATGCGTGCTCCGCGAGTGATCGCCTCTGCCTGGAAGGAATGGAGACTCATCGTCACCCCGATTGAAGGACCGCGCGAGCCACGGTCATTGAATGGGGTCGATTAGAAAGAGGAGTGAATGGGCCGACGCAACAAGCACGAAGGGAGCGTAGTGCCCTGGCGTACAAAGGCAGGCGCACGGCGGTCCGGCATCAAGATCGACCGCTTACCTCGTCGTTGATTTCGCCGTCAGAGGCGATGTCCTGAGAGATCTCTGCCGCCAAGCTCCGGCCTTTGGCCAGACGGCGGCCGAGCGCCTCTACATAACCATCGTACCGTTCCCTACCCTTGGCCTGCGCCGCGGGCTGCGCAGCATCCGGCAAGGGCGGCGTCGCCGTTAGCCAGAATCGCACAAAAAGCGCCAAGGCTTCATTCGAGATGGTGACGTTCCGCTCCAGCCGTTCGACCTGCCGGACGAGGCGGTCCAACCGACGGCCAAGGGCCGCTTCCAGCCTTTCTGAGCCATCCGGCGACAGAAAGGATGCGAGCGCGGTCTCCACGATCAGCGCCTGCGGCACACCCTTGCGGGAGGCATAGTCGGCGAGCTTCAGCGCCAGATCGGGGGGCAGGCGGAATGTATGCTTGGTGCGCATCCATTGCCTCAGAGGTCGATGCCGTCGCCGGGATCCAATGCTGCTTGACGGGCCAGCCCCCGAGCCGTTGCACGTAACGCCCGCGCCCGCACGGCGTCTTCGTCAGGCCCGTCTTCGCCGAACTCAAACTCCGGTGAAGATTTCGGCGCTTCGGCTACGACGTCTTCATGCGCCGCAAGCTCAGGTTCTCGCCGAATTCCGCCATTGGCAGGATCCTCGACCGAGTGCGCTATATTGCCTGACCTGCACTCTTTGCTGCTGGGACTTGCCGCAAGGGGCGCGCGGCTCCAGTCATCGGACTCCGTGACGGTCTCCTGACGCACTTCGAGCTCGGGCGAGGGCAGAAGACGCTCTGTCAGACGCCGGTCTTCGTAGTAGCGGGCCTTCTTCGCCCTAATCGGCGGACAGCCGGAGACGAGCACCAGCTCGTCGGTGGCTGGCAGCTGCATCACCTCGCCGGGAGTCAGCAGCGGCCGGGCCGTCTCCTGCCGCGACACCATGAGATGGCCAAGCCAGGGACTGAGCCTGTGGCCGGCATAGTTCCGGGCGTCGCGTATCTCGGTCGCCGTGCCAAGCGCATCCGACACCCGCTTGGCGGTGCGCTCATCGTTGGTCGCGAACGATACGCGGACATGACAGTTGTCGAGGATAGCGTTGTTCGGTCCGTAGGCCTTCTCGATCTGGTTGAGGGACTGCGCGATCAAGAAGCTCTTCAATCCGTAGCCCGCCATGAAGGCGAGTGCAGACTCGAAGAAATCAAGGCGCCCCAACGCAGGGAATTCGTCGAGCATGAGCAGCAACCTGTGGCGCCTGTCCTTGGCATGGAGTTCTTCCGTCAATCGACGCCCGATCTGGTTCAAGACGAGGCGCACAAGGGGCTTCGTCCGGCTGATATCGGAAGGCGGGACCACGAGGTAAAGCGTTGTTGGCTGCTCATTCTCTACGAGGTCGCGAATTCGCCAGTCACAGCGGCGCGTCACCTGTGCCACGACGGGATCGCGGTACAGGCCAAGGAACGACATGGCCGTCGAGAGCACGCCCGATCGTTCGTTCTCGCTCTTGTTTAAAAGTTCCCTTGCAGCCGACGCAATCACTGGATGGACGCCGGCCTCGCCGAGATGCGGTGTAGTCAACATAGCCCGCAGTGTGGTCTCGATGGGCTGCCTCGGATCGGAAAGGAAGGCCGCAACCCCGGCCAGTGTCTTGTCGGTCCCGGCATACAGGACATGCAGGATGGCGCCGACCAGCAGGGCGTGACTCGTCTTTTCCCAATGATTGCGACGCTCGAGCGCGCCCTCGGGGTCGACCAGGACGTCAGCGATGTTCTGAACATCGCGAACCTCCCATCCGCCCCGGCGAACCTCCAGGAGCGGGTTATAGGCGGCCGAATGTGCGTTGGTCGGGTCAAAGAGGAGGACACGGCCGTGGCGTGCCCGAAAGCCAGACGTCAGTTCCCAGTTTTCCCCCTTGATGTCGTGAACGATCGAACTGCCCGCCCAGGTCAGCAAGGTCGGCACGACAAGGCCCACGCCCTTTCCGCTTCGCGTGGGAGCAAAACACAACACGTGCTCCGGTCCGTCATGGCGCAGATAATCGGCGCCAAGTCTTCCCAACACGACCCCGTCTGAACTAATCAGGCCCGCATTGCGCGCTTCGCCGACCGTCGCCCAACGCGCTGATCCGTAAGTTGCTACGTTCTTGGCTTCGCGCGCGCGCCAGACCGACATGCCGATCGCCACGCCGATCGAGATGAACCCACCCGATGCCGCGATACAGGCGCCTTCGACAAATATCGCGGGCGCATAGGCATCGAAGGCGTACCACCACCAGAAGAACGAGGGCGGGAAGTAAACCGGCAGGCCAGATAGCTCGAACCAAGGCGGACCAAGCTGACTCTGATAGCCTAAACGCCACGCCGTCCATTGCGTCGCGGCCCACAGGGCGATGAGCACGATGGCAAAGACGAGCGCGATCTGCCCCCAGAGGATCTTGGTTGCCGACATGCCGGCCAGATCAAGATGCCAGCCTTCGAAAGTGCAACAAGGAGCTCGCGAGCAGCGTTCGCGCGGCGGCCCTGGCGTGCAATTCGGAGGAAGCTACCTACCTCTCCCTCCTGATCAGACTCCCAGCCCTCGGCTTCGACCGAGCGACCAGTCGATGTCCCCGCCAGGCAGAGCGACGCCCGCGACGATACGGCCGATACGCTGTTCGAGGGCCGGCCGCCACGGCACTAGGCTGAAGCCCAGCCCGTCATCGATCATGGCGAATCGCCCGCTGGAAAGCTGCGTGGAGCCGACCAGCTGCCCGTTCACGGGAGCGCCCGGCAGGACGGGCCGCCATTCCCGCCCCCGCTCAGCGGCAAGTGCCTTACCTGCGCGCTCGATGTCCCGTGCTTCCAGCCGCTCTACCAAGTCCCGGGGCGCCTGGACGCGGCCGGCGCCGAGGTCGGTGGCATAGCCGTTCTCAGTCAGCCATCGTCGTCGCCTTCCCAGTGCAATCGCCACCTCGCGCCCAAATCCGTCGTCCGCCAAGACAGTTCGTTGCCGGGAGGCCAGCTCCCGGTCGAGCCAAGTCGCGCCGTCATGTCCAACCTGCTGTTCCAGCCCAATTGGCGAGAGGACACTCACGCGCCCGGCCGTGCGGTCGCGCGCGCGATCGTAGGCTATCCCACGCTCGGCAAGGTCGGTTGGAATGCGCCACTCGTCGGCAGCGATCCGATCGACATGTCCCATCCGTCGCAGCGCCTGCAGACGTCGGACATGGGACCTGACATAGGCGGCAGGGTCGCCGCCCAGGCGCTCGACGGAGGCTGCGGCTTGGGCGAGATGTGCGGAAGGCCGGTAAATGCCTTCCTTGTCGGTGAGCGCAAGAATGTTCCGGTCCGAAGCGCGCGGTCCGGTCTCAGCGACGCCCGCCGTTACGACCATGCCTCGCTGGACGTCCTGGGCGCGTGCAGGATCTGTCTCAAAGTGGTGAACACGCCCGTCCACACCGTCGATTACCAACCGCATCCGCTCCGCCGTCTCGTCACCACCCAGTCCCTTGTCCAGAACCCTTCCAACGACCGGCTCGGTCGTGCGGTACGAATGAAGGACATAGCCTGCAATGGGCCGGAGATCGGCGAGCCCTTCTCGGTCCAGGACCCGGTGCATCGTCTTGATGATGTCGCCGCGCTGTCCCAACTCGCGCAAAACAGGCTCCGCGCGGGATGGCACGATCCAGCGTCCAGGTTCAACTTCTGTGGCCAGCCCGAGCCGTTCGAGCTTACGGGCCCGCCGGATTAGCAGTGCCCGGTCCTGGGTCGAACGGTCGAGATCTCCCGTGTTGTGTCGCAGGTCGGCCCATTCGGTGCGGCTGCGCTGCTCAGCAAGCAGCATGCGGTCGAGCCGCGTGAAGCGGTCGGCATCGACCTCCCGTTCCAGACCTCGAGATACTTCCTGCTCGGTCTGGCGACCGAGTTCCCGGGTTACCGCCTCGGCCATCCGCTCCCGGATTCCGTACGCGATGTAGTCGCCCGCGATATTCAGCGTTCTTCCATCATCGGTGACGCCTCTGAGAATGATGTGCGTGTGCGGATGGCCGGTATTATGGTGATCGACGGCGATCCACTCGAGCTTGGTGCCAAGATCGGCTTCCATCTGCGTCATGAGTTGTCGCGTAATGGCGCGGAGGTCGGAGAGTTCGACACCATCTTCAGCCGACACAATGAAGCGGAACTGGTGACGGTCGTTGCGGCCTCCCTCGACAAACGCGGCGGTGTCTTCGACATCCCGGCCGCCCGAATAAGCCAGACCTTTCTCCCCATCCTTCGTGACGCCATCTCGCTGTAAATAGCGCAGATGCGCGTCTACCGCCTTCGCACTGACGAACTGCCTTCCCCGGGCAGCGCCGCGCTGAGGATTGAGCTTTACGACCCGGGCCTTGACCGCCGCGCGTCGCGATCGCATTCGGATACCGCCTTGCAGGCTCCAGGCGCTCTGGTTCTTCAATGCCGCAGCGGCAGCAACACCTCGCCCCCGTGTGTTGAACCGTCTCCCGCCCCTCTCCTTCCCGGTCATCCTGGAAGGATCGCCGCCGGCGCGCCGGATGGCGTGCTGGACCTGTCCGGTGAAGCTGGGAGGCGTTCGTAAAGAGCCGATGCGGCGACCGCCGGCCTGCGCGCCGCCGCGATCATAGATTTTGCCGGGCCTGAGCTGAAAGTCGTCGTCATCGCGTGTCATGCTCTGACGATTGGAGTGCCTATCGTCGTCGACAAGAGGCGGGCCTCTTCCATCGAGACGGGGCGAAGGAATGGACACTCAAGCGAAGCAGTAGCGGTTCAGTCCGCGAGAGACGGCGGGTGGACCATTGAAGTCAAAGGCAAAATCGCTAAGAGCGCCGCTCGCGCCGTTCGAATATCTACCCTGAGATACCCCAAAAGCAACGTGCAGACAGACACTTAGGCGCCAGGCGCCGGCAGCGGGGTGACCCGCTTTATCTTGCCGTCCTAATCGGTGGGATGAGTCTGATCTTCTTCGCCATCGTCGTCTCTCCTCTATAGCACTGAACGTCATTCTTCTCTTCGCGGCAACACGCCATGCCACGACAGCTGAGAGTTCCGGTGCGCCGTGCAGTCCTCCGCGCTCAGCGACGGGGTGGGATGGCTGCGGTCGTGCAGCGCTCGAACCGTCGCGGCGCATTTTTCCATCGGATTGACGGGGCATCATCACAGGCAGTCGAGCGTGGTCCGACACCGCAAGCTGTGCGGCCACAGGCAAGATAACGTGCGTCCCGTCGTCCTTGGTCTGCACCAGTCCTCATCCGCCGCAGCGGAGCTCCATCGTCAGTTTGCGACCGTCAGGATGACGGACCGCCGCATCGAAGGTGTCGGGCGCCCGCTCATGCCATTGCTCCCAGCAGCTTGCCATCCTTCCGGGCAGCGCGTGCTTGGTTTTCGCTGGTGCTGGCCGCCGCATCGCCGACGTAGCAGGTTCCATCCGTCCACATGGCGTGCATGATCACGGCCAGCTTGCGCGCTACGGCCACCGTCGCCTTGCGGTGGCAGCTGCGCCTGGCCAGCGCCAGGCCCCACGTCTGCACCTTGTCGCGACCCTTGAAGCGCGTCATCAGCGCCGACGCCGCCTCGTACAACGCCCGCCGAACATCCCCATCGCCGGCCTTGCTGATGCGTCCCTGCACGTCGATCGATGTGCCGGACTGCCACCGTCGCGAGGTCAGCCCGAAGTACGCCGCCACGTCACGTGAGCGACGGAACCGCGACGGATCATCAATCGCCGTCACGAAGCTCAACGCCGTCACCGGACCCACGCCTGGGATCGCCATGAAGCGCCGACAGAGCTCGTGCCGCGCGACGAACTTCACCACCAAGTCGTGCAGCCGGCGGTATTGCTTCCACAGCATCGCCCGTGCCGCCAGCATGGCGTCCATCAGCTCGCTGGTCAGCGCATCGTCGGCCACCGCTTCGCGCACCGCCGCGTCGAAGCCAGTGCGCCCTGTGCCCTTGATGCGGATGCCGAAGGCCTTCAGCGAGTGCCGGATGGTGTTCTCGAGATCCAGCACCTTGCGTTTGAGATTGCGCCGTTGCGTCAGCAGAAGCCGCAGCCGGTAGCAGCTCTCCGTCTTGATATGGGCCTGGCGGAACCAGCCGGTTCGCACGATATGCGCCAACGCCAACGCATCCGTCGCATCGGTCTTGTTGCGCTGTGCCGACATGGCCGCGCGCACGTGCCTGGTCTCCAGACAGACCGCCGGCAGGCCGCGCTTGACGAGCTCGGGCTGCAGCCAGGGCGACAGCGATCCGGCTTCATGACCGGCGCGCCGTAGCCGCGGCAAGAACGGCTTGAGGGCTGCCGCGATCGCGTCCGGATCGGTCACCACCTCCGTCTGCATCTGCACCTCGCCCTTGTCGTCGACCACGCAGATCGCTGTCCGCTCCATCGACACGTCGAGACCCGAGAAGAATTCCATCGCTCGCCTCCTGCGTTGCTGCTTCACCGCAGCGACGCTAGCAGCAGGAGCACGGGACAGTTGAACTTCGCCGGCATCACACGAAGCAGACCGATTACGGGCCGCAGTCCATGATCTGGTGGTAAGCGTCCGAGTCTTGCACGACCTTCAGCAAGTGCACCGTCGGTCCAAATCGGGTTCCTTCGTTCATGGGAGGTTCTCCGGTGGCAACGAAACATTTTGAGAATGCGGCGCGCCGAGAGTGGTGGGCTGTGCACATCGAGGCCTGGCAGCGCAGCGGCCTGTCGCAGCGCCGCTACTGTCGGACGCACCATCTCACGGACACGACGTTTACACGTTGGCTGCGTGCGATCGCCGATGTTGAAGTGGCCAAGATCCGTGTGCAAAACGCCCGAATCCTTGCCGAAACCGAGCACGACGAGCATCGCAGACGTCGCAAGGGGCGCCGGTTCAAGCTGTCCGAAGACAAGCGCAACCAGGCGGTCCAGGCGTACTGGGCGATGCATGTCGAGACGCTGAACTGGAGCGGCATGACCGTCAGGCAGTATGCCGCGGCGACGAAGCTCTCGCAGCACAGCCTGCGCCGCTGGCGAGATCTGATCGACAGCGGCGAGGTTGCGATCGACTGGCGCGCCCGGCTTCATCCCAGTGCTCGCCCGAAAATAAGCAGCGGTGTTAGCAGCGCTGCTAAGGATCTCTCCGTCGAAACGGCGTTGACAGAACCGCCGACGGCCGGGCCGCAGTACGATCGGCGGTCGAACAGACGCAGCTTCAGCGATGAACAGAAGCTGGCGATCGTCATGGAGTCGGAGGCGCCTGGAGTGAGCGTGGCGGCGGTGTGCCGGCGCCATGACATCTCCACCAGCATGGTGTTCCGTTGGCGCATCCAGTTCGGCTTTGGTGCGGAGCAACCGGCCAGGCTGGTGTCGGTCGCCGTGGCCGGGACAGAGAAGACGAGCGGCGCGGGTGTCAACGGAGGTGCGCTCGTGCTGCCGGATCTTCTCCCGGTTCCCGACGGCATGACCGCGGTCGACCTGTCTGACGGGCGCCGTGTGTTCGCACCCGAGGGCACCGACCCAGAGGCGGTCCGGGTGCACGTCGCCGAGCAGGAGAACAAGCGATGATGATCGTTCCGGCGGGCGTGAAGGTGCACCTGGCGCTTGGTTACACCGACATGAGGAAGGGAATGGACGGGCTTGCCGCGTTGGTCCAGGAGCAGCTGAAGCGAGACCCCTTCTCGGGCCATCTGTTCGCCTTCCGCGGTAAACGGGCGTCGATCCTGAAGGTGTTGTTCTGGGATGGGAACGGGCTGTGCCTGTTCACCAAGCGCATCGATCGGGGCGGCTTCGTATGGCCACGCATGTATGAACCCGGCGGCGCGGTGACGCTCTCGCCGGCGCAGCTGGCCATGTTGATCGAAGGCATAGACTGGCGCTCGCCCGAACGCGTCTGGAGGCCTGCGAGAGTCGGCTAAAGCGATGCAACTGAAGCACCAGGAAGGAAAAGTTCTTGGTCGCCGACTCGAACAAAAGTAGAATCGGGCATGCGGCTCGATCTCGACAATCTGCCGTCCGACATGGCCCTGCTGCACGGTCTTCTGCGCGACATGGCGGCCGTCGTCGAGCATCGTGACGGCGAGATCGAGCGACTTCAGACGATCATCAAACAGCTTCAGCGGACGCAGTTCGGCCGCCGTTCCGAGCGCCTCGATCCCGATCAGCTCGCCCTCGGTCTGGAAGATCTCGATAGCGACATCGGGCGCGCCGAAGCGAGCGATCCGAAGGAAGCCGTCGAGATCGCCGACAAGCGGCCACGGCGCAAGCCGCTGGCCGATCATCTGCCTCGCGAAGAGGTCGTGATCGACGTGGCGAACGGCGCTTGTCCGTGTTGTGGAGGTGTCCTGCACAGCATTGGCGAGAGCGTCAGCGAGATGCTGGACTGGGTTCCCGCCCAGCTCCGTGTACTGCGCATCACGCGCCCGAAATACGCCTGTCGCACGTGCAAGACCGTGGCCCAGGCGCCCGCGCCGGAACGGCCGATCGCCGGTGGGCTGGCGACACCGGCGTTGCTCGCCCAGGTGCTGGTCAGCAAGTACTGCGACCACACTCCACTCTATCGGCAAGCGCAGATCTTCGCCCGCCACGGCGTCGAGCTGGAGCGCTCGACTCTCGCCGGCTGGGTCGGCGGCGCGTGCTGGTGGCTCGAGGCGCTGGACGATCGCCTGCGCAAGGACGTGTTCGCCTCCGATCATCTGTTCGCCGACGACACGCCAATCCCGGTTCTCGATCCGGGCCGTGGACGAACGAAGACTGGGCGGCTTTGGGTCTATGCGCGTGATCAGCGACCATGGGGCGGACCGGCGCCGCCCGCGGCGGTCTACATCTTCGCGCCGGACCGGAGGGCGGAGCGGCCAGCGGCGCATCTGGAACACTTCAAGGGAGTGCTGCACGTCGATGGCTATGCCGGCTTCGAGCGGCTGACGATACGGGGCGACGTCGTGCTCGCCGCCTGCTGGGCCCATACGAGGCGCAAGTTCTATGAGGTCGCGCAAGCCGAAGATACGCCGTTGGCACACGAGGCTCTGCGCCGGATCGCCGGCCTCTATGCTGTCGAAGCGCAGGTGCGCGGTCAGTCGTCGGCGCACCGGCTGGCCGCGCGACGGACGCTCGCCAAGCCGATCATCGACGGGCTGCAGATCTGGCTGGAAACACACCTCCCGCATCTGCCTGGCCGCGGAAAACTCGCCGAGGCGATGCGGTACGCACTCGCGCGCTGGAATGGGTTGACCCGATTCCTGTACGACGGCCGCATCGAGCTCGACACGAACCCGGTCGAGCGGGCCATCAGGCCGGTGGCGCTTGGGCGCAAGAATCATCTCTTCGCCGGCAGCGATGGCGGCGGAGCCCGTTGGGCGACGGTGTGCACGCTCATCGAAACCTGCAAGTTGAATGGCGTCGAACCATACGCCTATCTGCACGATGTTCTGACGCGGATGGTCGGCGGGCACCCAATCAACCGAATCGACGAGCTGCTACCGTGGGCTTGGAAGGCCGCGAATCACGTCAAGACCTGAGCGACGTGCGAAAACCGGACGCATACATCTGGTGCCCCTCGACCGGTAAACCTCATGAGCACCGTCACCGGAATGATCGAAACCATACGATGGCCGGCGCTTCGCATCACGGCAGCCGATTTGCGTTTCCACGGCGCACAAACAGTCCGCCAGCTTGCGGGGCCAACGCAGTTGCGCGGTCAACGGAATGGCTGACCAATGACCGGTCTGATGACGTTCGGAATGATGATGACGCGGCCGCGGCATTGCCCTGATCGTGTGTAGCGAACAGCGGCGAGTCCTGCCACGACAGCAAGCGCCGGCCAACGGTGACCATGTCATTGGCGAGACCTTCTCCGAGTAGCGGTGCGAGCATGGCGACGTAGAGTTGGGTCTCGGTCGGCAGCTCGCGGCTCGTCGCCAGATATTCGTCGTAACGCGCAGGGCCTGCATTGTAAGCAGCCAGAAAACCAGGCGAACCGTAGCGATCATGCATCTCGCGCAAGTATGCCGCGCCGGCAAGGATGTTGTCGCGCGGCTCATATGGGTCGGCACCGAGCCCGTGACGGGCGCGCAAACCGGCCCAGGTATTGGGCATGATCTGCATCAACCCCATGGCGCCTTGAGGCGAGAGCGCCAGCACGTCGCCGCCACTTTCCATTGCCATCACAGCGCTGATCCAGGAAGCCGGCACACCGAATCGCTGCGCAGCTTCGTGAACAAATCTTGCGTAGGGATCGGCGGAAGATGCGTCTTGGGGCCGCGCAGTGACAGCAGGTTCGGCATGTACCCTCCCGGCAGATCCAGCCCCGCCCGACACCAGTAGGATCACAATCATCGGCGCCGCCGATCGGGCAACAACTCGCCGGAGCTTGGCCGGGAAGGAGGAAGGGCCACGACGCCGCGTGAACAAAAGAGCCGCTGCTTGGGTGAGAGAGCGCTGCATGGTCAATCCTCCTTCTCGATCCAGACGGGGTGCGCGCGGCCGATGACGGCGGACGCTGGGATGGGCCCGAAGTACCGCCCATCCAGAGAGTCCGCCGACTGCCAGTTCATCAGGAAGAGCTCGCCCGCGACGATGACGTGGCATCCCTGCCAGACAGGAAGCAGCCGACCCCGTCCGTCGCGTTCGCGCGCCGCGCCCATCGCGATCGCATCGATCATTACCGTGAGCCCTTCCCTGCAGACGGTCTGCCCGGGAAGCGCCAGGACGCGCTTCAGCATGGGAACGCTACGCGGCAGATAGCCGCCGTCTGCGAGGAAGATAGCGAGGGGCTCTGGAGGCATCACGGCGACGAGCTCGGGGACGTAGCGCTCGCCGGTTGACTGCAGCCGGTAGAGACCCACAGGCACACTTGCCGAGGCATTCCACACGTAGAGCGGAAGCGCACCCCAACCAAAGGTTAACGCCAGGGCGCCAACACCGGCCAGCGCTGTGACGAGGATCAGGGCCCGGCCGGTCATGGGTCAATCCGCTGCCGAAGGAGCCAGGCTTTGTGCCGCGCCAAAGTGTAGGGCCTCAGCGCTTCGCCGACCGACAGACGATTGTGAACGTGACGCCAGTAGTCCGGTGCTGCATCGGCCCCGTCGATGCCAAGCGACTCGACGATGTCGATCATCTGCAGCACGTGCTTGACCTTCGGCCAGCCGGACGCCCGCAGCAGGATGTCAGCGCCAGGGCGCACGAACGGAATCGTTGCGCAGGCTTCGCTGGACCGGACGGCACGCAGGATGTCGATGCGCGACGCAACCGTGCCGTAATCGTTGGCCGCCCAGCGTACGAAGGCAAAGACGCTGCCAGGCGCAAAGGACAGGACACGCCGACGACGATCGACGATCTGCTCCGCTGCGGCTCGTCCGAAGCGGATCCAATGCTCGGTCTGCTTCTCGAGCCACAGGAGATCGACATGCGTGAGGTCGCTCAAGCGGCACCTCTGTCCGGTGTCGGAGGCACGCGCCTTAACAGTTCCCTTACCGGGCAACCTATTATCCCCGACGGTGGATGAGTGCGGACCGTTAGACAGATTCCGAAGGAATCTGAGTTAGAGAAGTTACGGCCGCTCCAACCTGTTGGGCGCCAAAGACTTTCAGGCGATTGCGGTCCCCGATAGCACGAGGATTGGGTCCCCGATGGCACGACAGGCGCCGTCCCCGTTAGCACGAGGCGAGTCACAGCTTGTCCCCAGGACGAGCGGTTGGTGCGTTGCTGCGCAATGTCGTCACGAACGGTTCGCGGAGGATCGGCGTGAAGACCAGGCGTTCGGCGCCCCGGCGCCCGCGCTCGATGAGCAGCCGGTAGCCGGGCAGTGTCTGGCGCCGCACGATCTCGCGCACGTCGTAGGCGAAGTGCTTGAGCGGCGAGAGGCTGCCGGATTTGGCGTGCAGGTGCAAAAAATCGAAGCTCCAGCCGCCAGTCTGGCGGCCGCCATGCTTGCGCACGACGCGGTAGAGCCAGCGCTCCAACCCGCCCGTCAAATCGAAGTATGCCCGGTCGATGGTGAGCACCAGTGCATCATCCAGGACGCCGGCATAAAACCAGTCCGGCAGGATCAGCTCGAGCCCGAGCGGGCGACCGTTCGGGTCGGCAGTCTCCTTCCATTCGTTGATCCAGGAGAAACGGTGACGCCGCCGCTCCGCTGGCTGGCGGATGGATGTCAGTACCGTGGTCGACTGCAGCCGGTCGAGCGCGGCCTTCAGGCGATCGTAATCCCGTGCACCGGTGCCCCGGCCGACGAAGGTCAGGATCTCATAGGGAGTTGCAGCCATAAGACGGGAGGTCTTCAATCCGGTGTCCCTCGCCTCGACGATCTGGGAGGCCGCCCAGATCAGCACGTCGGCGTCCCAGATGGTTGCCATGCCGTGGTCGGGCACGGCCTCGACCCGGATCGCGACGGCGCCGGTGCGGTATTCGATCGGCCGGACGCGCCTGGACTTGGCCAGGGAGAAAAACGGATAGGCCATGAGATCTTGTGCGTCCCGCGGCGCGAGATCACCGGGCAGCGCCCGGAAAAGATCGAGCTGCTCCCGCTCGCCCGCCCGCCGATGCTGAACAGTCACCCTCCCGCTCCGATCAGCGTCGCGCGCGGGTGGGAACGGCGAAAGAAACTGCCATCCGCGGCTTTGCCGGCA
>OFDC01000884.1_pt1 | contig 18565 bp, 23 predicted proteins | sample 1520941 | NCBI WGS metagenome assembly OFDC01 (sample SAMEA94258168, study PRJEB24077) | hot springs metagenome | biome: Aquatic biome; feature: Water | place: India | collected 2012-12-06 | depth 5 m | reverse complement strand
AGTGTGTATACGTCAAAAGCGTATCGAGGGTTCGAATCCCTCCTGCTCCGCCAACATCTCAATGCGAATCAATGAGATGGGCCTTCCGAGGCCAGAAAATCCCCAGCTTCCGCGCGGTTTTGGGGATCGCGACCGAACCTCAGAGACTGCCGAAAACGCCGAAATCGGTCTCTGACCGGCTTTTGTCTCTTTTTACCCGAACCCCTGCTGAAAAGGTTCGGTCTCCAGAAACGACGTAAATCCAAGGTTTTCTGACTTTCGTTCAACCGAACCTTTTGCGCCCAATCTCGGCAGGCGGGCGGGAATGCAACTGGTGGTATTTGCCAGAGGCAGCAGCCAAAAGCTGCACACTTTGCTATTGTCCCCATTATGACGACCCGCAGCGCTATCGACAGCTTCACTGAAATCGCCACCCTGCGCATCGAACTCAGGGGGTCCGATCCGCTGATCTGGCGGGTAGTCGAAGTGCCCACGTCCATCACCCTCAAGGTGCTGCACGACATTGTTCAGGTCTCGATGGGCTGGTGCGATTATCACCTCTGGGAGATGGTGATCGACGGGCAGACCTATGGCCTGCCGATGGACGAGGACTTTGGAACGGCTCCCCGGAAGGTGGCAGATCGGGTCCGTTTGCGTGATGTGCTGACTGGCGACACCACCCGGATCGACTACACCTACGATTTCGGCGACAGCTGGGAGCACAGCCTCGTTGTCAGCGATGTCCGCCCAGGCGCGCCTGGTACTGGCTATCCCCGCTTCGTCGCTGGTGAGCGCGACTGCCCGCCGGAGGACTGCGGTGGAATTCCAGGCTTCTATGAGATGCTGGAAGCACGGGTCGACCCCAAGCACCCCGACCATGCGGATGTCGCAGAATGGCTCGACGGCTATGACCCCGAAGAACTGGACGTGTTTCCGATCGAGGTCGCGCTTGGCCGTATTGCTGCCCGTCGCAACGCGGCTGCCAAGCGCATTATCAAACCTGCGAACGACTGATCACGCGCAGCGCGGTCTGGCTTGCCCTGAGGCCTGAAGCCACTCATCGAGTTTTGACCACCGCCGACGCCCGGACTCATTTTTGACGGCGATGGCGATCGCTTTCGCCTGACCGACCAGCACCACCAGCTTTTTGCCGCGGGTCACGCCGGTATAGAGGAGGTTCCGCTGTAGCATGGCGTAATGCTGGGTCATGACCGGGATGACGACGGCAGGATATTCCGAGCCCTGGCTCTTGTGGATCGTGGCTGCGTAGGCCGGGACCAGCGTGTCGAGTTCGCCGAACTGATAGCCGACTTCGCGGCCATCAAAATCGACCAGCAGTTCGCCGTCGTCGGTGTCGACGGAGTGGATGTAGCCAATGTCGCCATTGAACACGTCCTTGTCGTAGTCGTTCTCGATCTGCATCACCTTGTCACCGGGTGCGAAAGTCCAACCGAAGCGCTCAACCTTGGCAGTCGGATTGGGGTTAAGCGCGGCCTGCAACTCGATATTCAGCGATCGCGCACCTACGCCGCCCCGGTTCATAGGGCACAGAACCTGCACTTCGCGCACAGGGTCGAACCCGAACTTGCGCGGGATGTGCTTGCCTACAAGGTCGATAATCCGCGGCACGGCCTGTTCCGGATCAGCGGCCGGCATGAAATAGAAGTCGGTATCGCCTTCAACCTTGCCCAGTTCAGGGATCCGGCCGCGGTTGATCTGGTGCGCGGTGGTGATGATCCGGCTTTGGGCGGCCTGGCGGAAAACCTCGGTCAGTCGGACCACCGGGACAGAACCCGACTGGATGATATCGGCCAGGACCTGACCCGGGCCGACCGATGGCAGCTGGTCGATGTCGCCGACGATCAACAGTGCTGCGGTATCTGGCACCGCCTTCAGCAGTGATTGCATCAGCATGACATCGACCATCGAGCTCTCGTCAACGACCAGCAGGTCGCAGTCGAGGGGGTTCTCCTCGTCGCGCTTGAACCCGAACGCCTTGGGGTCGAACTCCAGGAGGCGATGGATGGTCTTGGCCTCCATTCCCGTTGCCTCGGTCATGCGCTTGGCGGCTCGCCCCGTCGGGGCGCACAGGAGGAGATTGACGGACTTGGCCGCCAGGATACGCAGTATGGCATTGACGATGGTCGTCTTGCCGACTCCGGGCCCACCCGTGATGACCGTCACCTTGGAGCGTAATGCAAGAGACACGGCCTCCCTTTGACTGGGCGCAAGGGTCAGGCCTGTGCGCCCCTCAATCCACGGCAGCGCCTTGTTCGTGTCGATGGTAACCCACGGCAACTGTCCCTTGAGCAGCGACCTTAACCGGTCTGCTATGGCCTTCTCGGCATGATACAGCCCGCCAAGGAAAATGCAGTCGATGTCGCCGACCGTGTCGGCCACTACCGTCCGTTCATCCAGTTCCAGCGCCAGCGCCGTCTCGATCAGCGCGCCATCAACCTCGAGCAGCTTGGCAGCCAGCTGTTTCAAGTCAGTCACGGGCAATCCGCAGTGCCCTTCGCCCATGGCCTCGGTGAGGGCAAAAGAGATGCCAGCGCGAATCCGTACCATGGCCGTCTTCTCGATGCCCAGCTTCTCGGCGATGGTGTCGGCCGTGCGAAAGCCGATCCCACGGATATCTTTGGCAAGACGGTAGGGATTGTCGCTCATGACTTGAACGGCATCAGCGCCATAGGTCTTGAAGATGCGCACGGCGCGCGCTGTGCCGACGCCATGGCTGTGCAGGAACACCATGATCTCGCGGATGACCTTCTGGTCTGCCCAAGCGGCGGTGATCTTGGCTGCGCGCATGGGGCCGATGCCCGCAACCTCGCGCAGGCGCTCTGGTGTGGCCTCGATGATATCGAACACGTCCTTGCCGAACATCTTCACGAGCCGCTTGGCGTAAACGGGACCTATTCCGCGGATCATGCCGGAGCCGAGGTATTTTTCGATACCTTCGATCGAGGATGGCTCCGACGTTTTGAGAAAGCGGGCCCGGAACTGCAGGCCATGGTTCCGGTCATTGGTCCATTCACCGGAAGCGGTGATCCATTCCCCGGCGGAAATCATCGCCGCGTGGCCCACGGTCGTGACCAAGTCCCGGTGCCCGCGGGCCTTGACCCGCAGGACGCAAAAGCCGCTTTCCTGGCTATGGAACGTCACACGCTCCACATGGCCTACGAGCACTTCAGACGTCGAGGCAGCCGCCTGGTTCATCGCAAGCGCCGAGGCTCCGCGACCTCTTCCGCGTCCTGGGTCGCCTCGTGCACCTCCTCACGAATGATCTTCTCGGTGATTTCCAGAAGATGCGAGGTCAGCGCATCGTTCAGCTCCTCAAACTCGGGCCACAGGACCTGCTGCACAAAACTCGCGGGAGCGCGGATCAGAACCGTTTGGCGGTGCATACGCGGATAGCGAAACGGTCGGATGCCGTAGCGGCGGCTCAGGGCGATGAAGAGCTGGCGCGACCAGGGATCTGGAATCGAAAACTTGAACTCCTCGGAGCTTTCTTTCCGGCTGGCCGATTCAAATTGTTTGCGGATGCGTTCAGCCGCAGCGCCGGCAGCGGCCTTTTCGCCGGCCGTGGAGGCACCAGCGTAAAGCGCCTCGATCTTGCGGAGTTTTTGTCGCAGGCGGTCTTCGGATTGCATGGCGACGATCAGTGCAAGGAAGATCGGGGTAGTTCGATGCCCGCCAGCATCTGCCGCCGCGCTCGCGCGCAAGACATCACGGCCTCATGGATCTCGGCCTCCATGATCTTTGTCAGTTCGCTCACGTGCCTGAACGTCGTCTCCAGCTGAGTTCGGTTTTCTGCTTGGATATCGCGAGCCACGAGATCTTCGATCCCAGCCATCATGGCGCGAAGTTCCCCGAGGTGCCCGAGCGCCCTGTGAGCGCGTTCCGGCAGGTCTACCCGGTCCTGGCCATTAAACAGGCCTTCGACAAAGCCCTCGAGTTCCTGCCGGCGGACCTGGGAGAGTCTGGCAAGATTCTGGGCGGATGGCTCCAGCACAAGGCGTTGCAACCGGAACGGGACAGAGCGGCTATTGTGCTTGGTCAGGCTGTTCCACAAGCCATTGACCAGCACATCGATCAGTTCGTTCAGGTCCTCAATGGAGTCGAAGGGCGGAAATTCGCCGCCCCACAACCCTTTCACAATCGGCAGCGGGGACGCCTCGATAATCGGAGAGGCAATCCCGCCCAGAAACCGCGTGCGAACTTCGTGATAGGGAACCGGGCATGCATATCTGTCGAGCAGAACGCGCACGGTCTTTTCAGTCGGTGATTTGAACTTAGGCGGCATGGCTTCGCCCTATAGCACGGGACCGCCACCTCGCCAGATTGCGCCGAGGGCTATTCCGCCGAGAATACGACTCCCTTTTGCGCCACCCAAGGCAGATCCGCGATCGTCGACATGTCCTTCAGCGACACCGTCGGCGAGATCCGCGCAATCAGGATCTGCTCCAGCACAGCCGGGGCCAGGTAAGCTAGCTTCATCGTGCGCCTGATGAACGCGGGCGTGACCCCTTCGGCCTCGGCAATGTCCTGTATGGTTGCCAATGTTCCGCTTTCCAGTTTCCGCCGCCAGCTCCAGGCCTTGGCGATCGCCTTTAGCACATGCGGATCCACCCCGCCGGTGTCCGGCACCATCTCCGCTGGCGGCACGATCTTCGGCCGCCCGTTGCGCTTGCGGATGGTGAGCGGGATGAACACCCGCATGGTGCTAGGCGCGCTCATGCTGCAATCTCCAGTTTTGGCGTGATCATTTCCCTTACGACCGAACCAAGCCCTCCGGTGTTGAGGTCGACCGCTAGGCCATCGCTGCTGACCGTCACGCGGTTGACGAGAAGCCGCGCGATGCGGGCCTGTTCGGCGGGGAAAAGCGTTTCCCAGAGGGCATCGAAGCCTGCCAGGGCGGTGACGACGTCGCTTTCGTCAGCATCAGCCGCCTCGGCCTTCACGACCGCCACCGCCTGCGCCGCCACCTCGGGCATGCGCAGCAGCGACCGGATATGCTGGATGACGGCCGCTTCCACCATCCCGGCGTTTAAGCGCACAAAGGCGTCGGTGCCTTCACCGGCGCGGTTCCGGATGGCATCCATCGAGGTGTAGTAGCGGTAAAGGCGGCTGCCCTTCTTGGTCATGGTTGGCGTCATAGCGACGCCGGTACCCGTGAAGATCAGCCCCTTCAGCATCGCCGGGGTCTTGGCCCGGGTGTTGGCTGCACGCTGGCGCGGGCTCTCCTGGAGGATGGCATGGACCTGGTCCCACAGCGGCTGGTCGATGATAGCCTGATGCTCGCCAGGATAGCTCGTGCCCTTGTGGACGGCCTCACCAAGATAAACACGATTACGAAACAGCTTGTAGAGGAACCCCTTGTCGATCGGCTTGCCCCGCTTGTTGAGGGTTCCCTTCGCCACCAGTTCGCGCGTCAGCAATGTCGCAGATCCCAGCTCGACAAACCTCTGGAACATGTGCCGGACCGTCGCGGCCTCGGCTTCGTTGATCACCAGCTTCCGGTCGACGACATCGTAGCCCATCGGCACGAACCCGCCCATCCACATGCCCTTGGCGCGGCTGGCAGCGAACTTGTCGCGGATGCGCTCGCCGGTGACCTCGCGTTCGAATTGGGCGAACGACAGCAGGATGTTCAGCGTTAGCCGGCCCATGGAGGTCGTGGTGTTGAACGCCTGCGTCACCGATACAAACGTCACGTTGTTGCGGTCGAAGGCCTCGACCAGCTTGGCGAAGTCCATCAGCGATCGTGACAGGCGGTCGATCTTGTAGACGACGATGACGTCGACCAGGCCGGCCTCGACGTCTTCCAGCAGGGTTTTGAGCCCCGGCCGATCGAGCGTTCCCCCTGAGAACCCGCCGTCGTCATAGCGTTCGCGCATGCAGACCCAGCCTTCGGCACGCTGGCTGGCGACATAGGCCTCGCAGGACTCGCGCTGGGCGTCGAGGCTGTTGAACTCCATGTCCAACCCTTCCTCGCTGGATTTGCGGGTGTAGACGGCGCAGCGCAGGCGGCGCGCGGGTGCGGTGGTGTTGTTCATGCCGCGTCCTTCCGTTCCCGCAGGCCGAAGAAGCGGTAGCCGTTCCACTGGGTGCCGGTGATGTCGCGGGCAATGGCCGACAGCGATTTGTAGCGCCGCCCCTGCCAGTCGAACCCGTCCTTCAGCACCGTGATGACATGCTCCGCCCCGTTCCATTCCCGCACCAGCCGGGTGCCGATGACCGGGTTGCGCGGATCGCTGATCACCGATTTCCTGACCTTCTTGCCCTCGACCTCGTCCGCCAGCGCGTCGAGCAGCTGGCGCACCGGCTTCGACAGACCGCCGAAGGTCAGCTCCTGGATCCGGTAAGCCAGACGCTGCTCGAGGTAGATCCGGCTGTTGTTGGGCGGCGCTGCCGCGAACAGTTTTTCCCATTCCGCCTTGAGCTGCGGCACTGTCATATCCTTCAGCGCTGCCAGTCTCGCCAGCGTCGACCCGTCGTCTGGATGTTGCATCATCGTCCTCCTTTACGGGCTCTTTGCCCGGGACGACTGACGCTCTTGGTGGCCGAGATAGCCAGCGAACTATCTCCGCTCGCGGCAGATATAGAACTGGACTGTTCGCGCTGGCGCAGAATGCCAGCTGCGATAATGCGACCCAACTCGGCAAGCCGGGCTTCGTTTGTCATCTGGTCGGGCGCTAGGCCGCTGGTTCTTGTTGGGACAGGCATCGGTCCATCCATGAGGGAAGAAGGGGCGCCCGAAGCTTGGGTTTCCCGGTTTGATCCCTCATGGAATAATGATGGACAAATCCAATAACAAACCGTCTCTGATCACATACCCCCTTGACAAAGGGGTCTGATCATCTGCGGCGGGCGTAGAGACTCTGGTGGGCGCGCAACACGATTGCGATGATTGTGATGCCATCATCGCTGATGCTGTTCTCATCGGGGCGGCCGATAACGATCGGCTCCTGGAACTCAGCCCGCGTGGACTCGGCCCGCAGGATGTAATTTTGTCCGTCATGGTCGAGGCGCTTGCAGGTGAGTTCGTGCAGGTCGTGCTTGTCGCGCTGGACGATGACGATGTCGCCAGGTTGCGGCTCGACGTAGCCGTAAGCGACACGAAGGCACTCAAGGTCAGAACCCGGCGGGATGACTTTGTCCATCGACAGGCCTTCCATCTTGAGGGCAAGGCGCTCGCTTCCCGGAAACGGATTAGGGCCTACCTCGATGGAATAGCGATCCTCCTGGCTCCACTCGGTCTGTTCGCGCCACACGCCGGCGGCGACGGCGCCGACAACTTCGAGCATCTCGTATGACTGTGCTCCCCCTACCCGATGCATCACCGAGGCGGCTGCCGGGATCATCTGCGAGATATCCATTTCGAGCGCCTTGGCGAGCCCAACCAGCGTATCGAGCGTTGGGTTAGTGCTTTTACCCTTCACGATGTCGCGCACGAGATACGGGTTCTTTCCCGAGGTTGCCGCCAGGGACAGCGAGCGCGAGTTCCACTTGGCGTCAGGCGCAGTCGCCTCCTCCAGGATTTTGCGCAGGAAGCTGATGTTGAAGGCTGAGGGCTGGGTCATGGGCTGTGGGTAACACTGTGGGATGCTTCCCGCAATCTTAATTGTGGGACTCCGCCCTACTTGTGATGTTGGATTGATCTCGGGATATAGGATGTATGACGCATCCCATAGTTCCCGAGATTGATTCGTTCCTCAAGGCCCACAAAATGGCCGAGAGCTACTTTGGCCGCAAAGCCGCCAACGACTGGAAGCTCGTGCGCCAGTTGCGCGCTGGTCGCCGCCTCTGGCCCGACACCGAAGCCCGCATCCGCGCTTTTATGGCCTCCTACGAGAAGCCGGCGCGCGGCCGCCTTTCCCATCGCTCCTCCACCATTTCTCAAGGCAGAATATAATGCAGAACATATCGCGAACAAGTGCGCATAAACGCACCAGCCATGAACTCCTGTTTTGTGCCTGGCTTGCCAATGCAGGTGGCGGCGACCGCTACGAATATCACCGCGGTTTTCTCGTTAAGGACCTGGATACGGGCTCCAAGCGCCGTCTCGACGAAAAGGAGCGCCTGGTCCTCGAACGCCTCGCCGAGCGGGTCCGATGGGCATCGGACAAGGGCTGCGTCCACCTGGTGCAGGAACGCTTAGGCCATGATTGCTACAGCTACATCGCTGTTGCTCGTGCTCGGGCACCGGGTGCGCGCAGCCCACTTGCCGACATCGAACTGGCGGAGGTGGCGTGATGGCCAGCGCCTTTGAACGCCACGGGCTCGACCACCTGTCGGCCTCGTCGATCAACCTGTTCGTGGCGCAGCCTGCGATGTGGGCGATGCAGAAGCTGATGGGGCGCAGGTCGATGGTCGGCCCTGCTGCCCACCGCGGCACCGCCATCGAGGCCGGGGTCGAGATGGGCCTGTTCGATCCGGTCGCACCGGTAGAGGCCTGCCAGGATGCGGCGATTGCCCGGTTCAACCAGTTGACCGCGCTCTCGAGCGATCCATCGGTGGAGAAGGAGCGCGCCAACATTGCGCCGGCCGTCGCCATCGCGCTTGCCGAACTACGGCAATACGGGATCCCGGAAGCCGCCGATGGCAACCGCCAACACCGGATCGAGGTCCAGCTGCCCGGCGTGCCGGTACCGTTTATCGGCTGGCTCGACTTCTGGTATCCCGCGCATGGGATCATCGTCGACCTCAAAACCCAGGCGCGCCTGTCCTCGAAGATCTCCGATCCCCATGCCCGGCAGGGCGCAATCTATCAGGCCGCCCACGGCAACGCCGAGATCCGCTTCGCCTATGTCACGCCCCAGAAGATGGGCGTTTACCGGCTCGAGGATCCGCGGCGCCACCTCAATCGGGTGGTCAGCATTGCCCAGTCGATCGAGCGATTCCTGTCGCTGTCGGACGATGGCGCGGCGCTGACCCGCTCGCTCTCACCGGACCTCGACAGCTTTTACTGGAACGACCCCGGCGCCCGCGCGGCAGCCGACGAGATCTGGGGCTTGGCCCCCGAAGGCGATGCCGCCTGCCTTAACGCGGCGCAATGATCAAAGAGGAAACAGGATTATGGGTTTCATGACTCCATCCGCCACTGGCGCGGACTTCAAGACCTACGTTGCGTTCAACGCCAAGGCCGGACGCTGGTACACCAAGGACGATGGCAAGGACGAGCCGCTGTTCGAGGTCACGGACATGACTGCGGTGTTCGACATGCCGGGGCTGCAGACGGGCTGGTTCAAGTTCACCAGTGGTGTCGCCCCGGAAAAGGTCATGGACCCGTCGTTCTCGGCAGCAGCGCCCAACCCCGGCCAGGACTTTAAGCGCGGCTTCCAGCTCGACCTCTATTCCGAGAAGAACCTGCGGGGTCTGCGCGAATTCAGTTCCACCGCCGGCATCGTGATCGAGGCGATGAACCAGCTTTACGATCTGTGGGTGGCAGCCCCCGAGACCGCCACCGGCAAGTACCCGGTCGTGCGCTGCGTCGGTGTCACGCCGGTCACCAACAAGCACGGCACCAACTACCAGCCGAAGTTCGAGATCGTCGGCTGGACCGATCGCCCTTCGGCGTTCGAGGATATGGGGCAGCCGCGTGCTGCACCGACACCGGTCGCCCACGCACCCGTCGCACCGGCTCCCGCGGCCCCTGCTGCGCACATGCCGCCCCCGGTGGCACCGGCACCGGCACCGATGCCTGCGCCAGCCTCGGCTCCCGCGCCGGCCGGCGCGCCGCTGTTCTGATCGGTCGGATGCCGGGCTGCTGTGGTGGCCCGGCATCCCCCACCGATCCCCCCTTCATCCCCCCAGCAGAGAGTGGTCCTGGCCGCCATGGCGCGTCGCATTGAAACCGGCAGCATCGATATCGAGGCGATCAAGGACCAGTATCCGCTGGCCGAGACCGTCAGCCAGCATGTTGCCCTCAAGCGCCGTGGCCACCAGCTCGTCGGTCTGTGCCCCTTCCACATGGAGCGCACGCCGTCTTTTACCGTCTACCCGCAGGACCAGCGGTATCACTGCTTTGGCTGCGGCGCGCACGGCGACCCGTTTGATTTTCTGCAGCACCAGGAAGGCCTCGATATCCGGGCTGCGGCCGAGCGACTGACGGGCGGAACATTCCCCGTCATGTCGGCCGACCGCGTTGCCGAGCTCCAGGCCCGACAGGCGCGTTATGAGGTCGAACAGGCCGAGCGGCGCAAGTCAGCGGCCGAGCAGATGCGGCTGCGCTGGGAGGCGGCCAATCCCAGCTATTCGTCCCATCCATATCTGACAGCCAAGGGCATCGGGCCGAACGGAACGCGGCTCAACCGCGAGCATGTCCTGGTGCCGCTGTTCGATACCGACGGCGCGCTGCGATCGCTGCAGTCGATCGATCCGACCGGGCACAAGCTGTTCGAGGCCGATCTTCCGGTGGCGGGCGCGATGTTCGTCATCGGGCGACCGATCGCCGAGGCGGCAGCGCCCGTCCTGATCTGCGAAGGATTCGCCACTGGCGCGTCGCTGCATGAAGCCACCGGCCGCACCGTCGTCGTCACCTTCAACGCCGGTAATCTCGCAAAGGTCGCCGAGAGGCTGGTGTCGGCCTATCCGACCGTCCGCTGGCTGGTTGCCGGTGACGATGACCGGCAAAAACCCACCAATGTCGGGCGCGAGACTGCGATCCAGGCGGCGCGCATCCTGCGCTGTGATACCGCGTTCCCAGTATTTCCGGATGGCCATGATGGTACCGACTTCAACGACATGGCCGCCCATTACGGTGCACAGGCCGTGCGCAATCTCGTGTTTGAAGGCGCATCACCTGACGACGCGGCACCGCCGTCCACGCAAGACGCGGGGCCGCCACTGCTGACGGCCGTCGATGCCTTCGATTTCGACCCCACCCAGATTCCCGTGCGCCCCTGGCTGGTGCCGGGTCTGCTGATCCGCGCTGCGACCCATGTGCTGGTGGCGCCGGGTGGCAGCGGCAAGTCCCTGTTCAACCTGCAGAAGGCCATCATGCTAGCGACTGGCATCCAGTGGGGCGAGTGGAAGCCGCGCAGCCGTTATCGCAGCCTTGTCATCAACGCCGAGGACGATATCGACGAACAGCGCCGGCGCCTGGCGGCCGCGCTGAAGGTGATGAACCCGCCGCGCCATCTGCTCGAAGGCATGGTACATCTGGCGGATGATCCGCACAGCCTGGTGGTCGTCCGGGTCGATCCGCGCAGTCGGCAGATGATCACCACGCCCATGGCCGATGCGATCACGGCCTATGTCCGCGAACACCAGATCGACGTCCTGATCGTCGACCCCTTCGCCGAAACCTTCGAGGGCGACGAGAACAGCAACAGCGAGATCAAGTGGGCCATGAAGGTCTGGCGCGACATTGCGCGCGACACAAACTGCGCAGTCGTTCTCGTCCACCACACCGTCAAACATGCCTCCGGCGGTGCCGGCAATGCCGACATCGTGCGCGGCGGTGGTGCGATCGTGAACTCGACCCGCATCAGCGCGACGCTGATGACCATGACGGAGGACGAGGCCAAGGTCCTCGGGATCCCGGACGACGAGCGCTACCGCTACGTCCGCCACGATGATGCCAAGTCCAACTGGACGCTCAAATCCGGCAAGGCCCGCTGGTTCGAAAAGGTCAGCGTCACCCTCGACAATGGCACGGGCCTGCTGGAGCCCGATCAGGTCGGCGCGCTCGTGCCGTGGAAGCCGCCGAGCGCCTATGCCGGGGTTGCTCTGTCACAGATCCACGCCGCGCTTGCCGCGATCGACCGGGGCCTCGCAGGCGCGGACGGGCAGCCCACGGGAGTGCTCTACACCGAGCGTACCAACAGCGCCGAGGGCACCTCTGCCGAGCGCTGGGCAGGCCACGTTCTTGTCGAGCATCTCGGGGTCGATGAGGCCCGCGCCAAGATCATTCTGAAGGACTGGCTGGCCAATGGCGTGCTGGTCAGGACGGAGTTCACCGACCCCCGGTTCAGGAAGACCTACAAGGGCCTGAAGGTCGATCCGGCAAAGATCCCCGGCACCGATGAAGGGGGGCATTTCTGATGCCCGTTTTCACGCCCGCCGGGCTGCCGAAAAGTGCGGCAGTAGCGTCGTGCTACTGCGCAAAACCACCGCAGATCAGGTGCGGCGGTAGTAGCGGAACCCCTAAAGAAAAAACTACTACCGCAGCAGTCGCCGCAGTGGCGACGGCTACTGCTGCAGCAGTGCAGCAGTTTTCCCTTCAGGGGGTTCCGCATCGCGGTGCCGCGAAGCTGTCCGCCACGCTGTCGGCCAGATCAATTTCCACATCACCGATCAACGAAAGGAGCCTCTGATGAAGGGCGCGCCACCGACCCGGCATGGTCAAATCAGCGACATGCAGGTCATCATCAACTGCGTCGACCAGCGTGGTCGTGAAATGGACGAACGCTGGGGCATCGGGCGTTTGCCCATGCTGGTGCCGATCGAGTGGGCCGAACGGTTCCACGCCCAGCACAAGCTGTTCAACGCCGCGGTGTGGGAGTTCAACCTCAAGCTCGTCCGCCAGCATGGTGAGGCCATGTTGCGGGCCTACGACAAGCTCGATCAGCTGGCCCGCGAAGCCAAGGGCGAACCGCTGCCGGTCGACCAGTGGGAGTTCGAGACGGAGCAAGGTCTCGTCATCCTGGTTCGGGACCTGCGCGATACTGGCCGGGCCCAGCGACATGGCCGCGAGGCACAGGTCTGGGCACTGGACGAGATCGCCAATGTCATCCGCTGCCACCCGATCCTCGCTGCCGCCAAGGACGCGTTCCCCGGCGCGCAGGTGATCAGTGTCCGGCCCAGCCGCACCACGCTCGAGCAGCTCGATGATGAACTGTCGGACATTCCCTTCTGATGCTGGCCGTTCCGATGGAGGCGCCCATGCCCTGAACCCGCCAGCCCAGACCGGACGACGGTGGTCCGTACCGCCAAGCACAAAACCACCGCCGTCCGCACCACGATCCATCCCCATTGGAGAATCATCATGGATATCCTGACTCTGCCTGCGCCATCGCGCAGCGCAACCCCGCCGGCGGCAAGACCGGTGACGATCACGCGCGGCGCCATACTCGCCCTCGACCTCGGTACCACCACGGGCTGGGCGCTGCAGACGGGCGACGACTTCATCACCAGCGGCACAGCGTCGTTTAATAACACCCGCTTTGACGGTGGCGGCATGCGGTTCCTGCGCTTCCGCCGCTGGCTCGAACAGCTCGACAGCGATGCCGGACCGATCGAGGCCATCTACTTCGAGGAAGTGCGGCGCCACGTCGCAACAGATGCTGCGCATGTCTACGGCGGGCTGCTAGCCGTCCTGACCGCCTGGTGTGAGGAGCATCTGGTTGCTTACCAGGGTGTGCCGGTAGGGACGATCAAGCGCTTCATGACCGGCAAGGGCAATGCCGACAAAGCGATGGTCATCGATGCGGTCCGAAAATACGGATTCTCGCCCGTAGATGACAACGAGGCCGACGCCATTGCGATCCTTTTCTGGGCCAACGCGACCCGCGGAGGTGTGCGATGACCAGTTGGACCATTCTCGGCCACACCGCCAAGGTGCTGGAAGAACGCCGCGACGATTATGGCGATCCAGCCGAACAGTTCAAAGCCATTGCCGATCGCTGGTCGATCACGCTCGGGACACCGGTGACACCTGCCCAGGTCGCCCTGTGCATGATCGACCTCAAGCTGACCCGGCTGACCTACGATCCGCGCCATGCTGACAGCGTGGTTGATGTCATCGGCTATGCCGCCCTGCTGCGGGAGATCGGCTGATGACCATGATCTCGAAAATCTACGGTTATGCCGGGCAGCGCGACGGCGAACAGCTGCGCCGGGACGGATGGCGCAGCGGCATCCTCGCGGTATCGGTCAGCGACCGACGGCTTACCACCCTGGAGCGGGAAGCCATCCGGGCGATCGGAGAACGGCTCTACGGAGGCGCCCATGGCACGCGGTCGTAAGCGCAAAGCCGGCAAGCGCCATCCGTCCGGCAAGTTGGTGCAGCCCGGTGCTGCCGAGACCCAGCGCGAAGTAATGGCGACCGTTCTGGAAGCCCGCCAGCGTCAGTACGGGGTAACCGCCCGTCAGGCGAAGGACGAGCGCCTGGGCTCGGCGATTGGCAGGCTTGCCTTTGCCGGCAAGATCACTGCGGAGCAGTTGGCCGCGGCCGAACTCTATGGCGATCTCATGGCACGGAACCGGGCTGTCATGGGCCTGCCGCCTGCCAACCCGGTCTCAGCTGCCTGGCTGATGCTGGAGCAGGGTATAATTGGTCGCAGCACCACAGAGCCCGATCAGGACTACGTTGCCAAGATCCGTAGACGCGCGGCCGCTGCCATCCTCATGCTGCGTACCGCCGACAGTGACGCGCCCGGTACTGTCGGGCGCAAGCCCAGCGTCCTGGTCCATGCCGTGGTGCGCCATGATGTAGATGCCTCACAGTGGTCGTCAGCAGACCTTCGAAACCTGTGCCATGGGCTCGATGCGTTGTGCCGGCTGTTCCGGGTCCGCAGGGACAGTTCGTGACCAGATTGCCTTGCCTGCAAGTTAAGCAACAAACTGAATCTATTGGAGTATTGTTCGATTTGGTCTTGACGGGACTATGCGCGTTCTATATTGCTTCCGAAATAGATCGTTGCGAACTGCGCCCGGAGCCCACCAGCTTCCGGGCGTTGTTCGTTTCCGGGTTGCGTGATGTCCAACCCTGCCACATTGAAACGGCATGACCCAGGACGACATCAGGAAGGCCATCGAGGACGTGGTGCAGAAGCTCCCCGATATCCTGCGCGCCGATCTGGCGTCGCGTGACCCCTCGGTACGCCAAAGCGCCGAAGAGGTCGTGGCCACCAAGATCATGCTGGCTCTGGACGAGTTGCGCGCGAACTCCTGACACGAGGATCTCGACATGGCCGAGCGACTGCGTGGACGCCGCGCGGTCGCCCAGCGTCTGCGCCGTCTCCGTTCCGAACCGCTCTGCCGGGATTGCGCTGCCAAGGGCAGCGTTCGCGAGGCCACAGTGCCTGATCACATCGTGCCGCTGAGCCGTGGCGGTTCCGACGACGACACCAACATCCGGTGCCTCTGTGCAGACTGTCACCGGTCCCGCACGGCCGAGCAGTTCGGGCTTCGCAGGACGGTCGGTGTGGGGCCCGATGGGTGGCCAGCGGAGTGACCGAACCCCGGGGGCGGTTCGTAACTTCAACCGGTAGGCGGCGGACACCGCGCTTGGCCCAAACTTTACGCAACCGCGAAACTCGGACCGGGGGTCAGATCCCATAAAGTCGATGTTTTCCATCGAATTGACTGGATAGTCGCCGCGATAAGAGCGGTAGTCGCTTCACGAACACGGAGCGATGCAGATGACCAACTCGACCCTGCCAACTGCCAACCAAGCCTGGGGCTTCTACGGCACCAGCAGCGCATTCGCCGATGCCGATGCAGCCTGGGCCATTGCCTTCCCGGCGATTACCAAGGTCACGATGGGCAGCGCGGAAGGGGTGCGGGATTTCCTCGACAGCCGCCACGGTCGACACTTCGCCGACGATGTGCACAACGGCATTCACACCGGGCTTGGCCTTGAAAGAGCCATCAACGCCGCCATCACCCGCTGGATGGGCTGGAAGATCGACCGCAACACTGCGCGGGAACATGGCATGCCAAAGGGCCTGCCTTACCTGACCGGCTTTGTCGGCCTTTACGAGATCATGGCAGACGCAGAATGAGCGCTGGCATCACCAGCACCATCCGCCTTGCGATCCGCACGCTGCCCGAGAACTTCGACCGCAGCCGGATCATCGCGGTGATCGAGACGATCGAACAGGAACTCTACGAGGGCGGCGTTTACGCCAGCGCGACCGCAGACAGCATGACGATCGAGATCACGGTCCAGACCGACCAGTTGCTCGACGCAGCGAAGGTGCTGAGCGAGCTCGAACTTATTTGATTGGTGGGCCCGGCAGGACTTGAACCCGCGACCTAGCCGTTATGAGCGGCCAGCTCTAACGAACTGAGCTACAGGCCCCGCCTCCAACGCCCATAGCGGCTTTCCAACATCGCAAACAAGTGCCGCAAGCCCTTCCGGGCTCCTGCGGCCGAACCCGTTTCAAGGACATCTATGGATCAGAACTGGCCGGCACAGAGCAGCGAGCTCTGGCCGATAGAGAAGATCACGCCCTATGCGCGCAACTCGCGCACGCACTCGGACGAACAGGTCGCCCAGATTGCGGCATCGATCCGCGAATGGGGCTGGACCAACCCGATCCTCGTCGATGAAGACGGCGGTTTGATCGCGGGGCACGGACGTTTGCTCGCCGCCCGCAAACTGGGCCTGACCCAGATCCCGACCATGGTCGCTAAAGGCTGGAGCGAAGCCCAGAAGAAGGCTTATGTCATTGCCGACAACAAACTGGCGCTCAACGCTGGCTGGGACCTCGAACTGCTGGCCGTCGAACTCGGCGATCTGCAGGGCTTCGACTTCGACCTGATGCTGACCGGGTTCTCGGATGAGGAGCTCTCGAAGCTGCTGGCCGAAAAGACCGAAGGTAACACCGACCCGGACGAAATCCCGGAAGCGCCGTTTGATCCGGTCGCCAAGCCCGGCGACGTTTGGCTGCTGGGAAAGCACCGGCTGGTCTGCGGCGACAGCACCGATGCCGACACCGTCGCCAAGGCGCTGAACGGGGTCTCACCCCACCTGATGGTCACTGATCCACCTTACGGCGTGGAGTATGATCCCGCCTGGCGCGAGAAGGCAGGCGTTGCCGCTTCCGGCACTGCCAAGGGCAAGGTGCTGAACGACGACAAGGCTGACTGGCGCGAAGCCTGGGCACTATTCCCGGGTGACGTTGCCTACGTCTGGCACGCTGGCCTCTATGCCGGTGTAGTGGGTGACAGCCTCGCAGCCTGCGACCTAATGCTCCGCTCCCAGATCATCTGGGACAAGGGCCAGCTGGTCCTATCGCGAGGCGACTATCACTGGGAGCACGAGCCCTGCCAACCTGCCGGGACCATGGTGCAGAAAGTCATCGCACGCGGTGCGGGCTCACAGCCTGCCCAAATTGCAGAAGTCCCGATCGAAACGCTGCAAGCCGGTGATTACGTCGTATCCTACAACTCTTATTCCAGCGTGGTTTTGCGGCGCGGTCGCGAAATCACTCGGTTCGGTAAGCGGCAGTTTGATGGGCTGATGCACACCATATCTGCCGGAGGGCGCGCGACGCAGGCAACCCCGGAGCATCAGTTCTCTGTGCGTCTGAACCCGGGCGCAGCGGATAAGAATGTCGTCTATCTTATGCGCCGGGGCAATTGGTGGCGGGTCGGCCGGGTTAGGCTGTTCAACAGCCGCGGCTTTGGCCTTGCCACCCGGATCGCCGATAACAAGGCCGAAGAGGCCTGGATTGTTTCCGTCCATGACACCACGACCGATGCGCAATGTGCCGAGCAAGTCCTGTCCTGCAAATATGGAATTCCGACGACCCATTGGGAAATCGATGATTGGGCTCAGTCACAGGAAAGCCAGCGTTCTCGGGCCCAGATTGCAGGAATATACTCCAGTTTGAACCTGAGCGCCCTTGAAGCTCGGGCGACCTTGCTGCTGCGGGACAATCGGCTCAAACGTGAGCAGCCGCTGATCCGTAGTGGTGAGCGGTTGATGTTTTCGCGCAAGTCCACGCGCCGCATTCGGGCCTGCAATCTGTTCGCAGGAATCATGCAGATTCCGATGCCGACATCGGGTGACGATTTCGATTGGGTTACGCTCACCGGAAACGATGCCACCCCATTCAGCGGTATGGTCTACTCCATGGATGTCGAGGGCGATCAGCACTACGTCGCTGACGGCCTGATAACCCATAACTGCTGGTATGCCGTGAAAAAGGGCGCGAAGGGTCACTGGGCCGGTGACCGCAAGCAGACCACCGTCTGGCATATCGCCAAGCCCAAGAAGAACGAGACGGGTCACGGAACGCAAAAGCCAGTCGAGTGCATGAAGCGCCCGATCGAGAATAATTCCAGCCCGGGACAAGCGGTCTATGAGCCGTTTTCTGGTTCGGGCACTACCATCATTGCCGGTGAAATGACCGGCCGCGCCGTCCACGCCATCGAGCTCAATCCCGCTTACATCGATGTTGCCGTGAAGCGCTGGCAGGATTTTACGGGCAAAGCTGCGACCCTCGAGGGTGACGGCCGGACCTTTGAAGAGATTGCAGGCGGGAGAATAGCTGAGGCTGCATGATTACCGGCAGAAAGCCGAAGCCCACGCAGCTGAAGCTTGTGACCTCCAACCCCGGCAAACGGCAGGTCAACCGCAAGGAGGCAAAGGCCAAAGCAGCCATCCCGGCACCGCCAGCCCATCTCAATACAGACGCGGTTGAGGAATGGAACCGGGTGGCGACCGAGCTCTACAACCTCGGGATCCTCTCCGAGATCGATCGGGCAGCGCTCGCCGCTTACGCCATGGCCTATGGCCGCTGGGTCCAGGCCGAACGCGCGATCGCGAAGATGGCCGAGAAGGACCAGCTGACTGGCGGCCTCATGATCAAGACATCGAACGGCAACGCGATCCAGAACCCGCTGGTGG
>OFDC01000883.1_pt1 | contig 18589 bp, 24 predicted proteins | sample 1520941 | NCBI WGS metagenome assembly OFDC01 (sample SAMEA94258168, study PRJEB24077) | hot springs metagenome | biome: Aquatic biome; feature: Water | place: India | collected 2012-12-06 | depth 5 m | reverse complement strand
ACAAGCGCCTCGCTAAAACCATTGCGTCCCATAAATTTTATGGGTTCACGGCCTAGTGATCGGTGGCTTCCTGACATTGCTGAAATTGGGCGGGCATCCGCAGATTGCTCTCCTGGCTAGCAGGCTGCTCGGACTGCCATTCGACTTCGCAATGTGTCGCAAGGTTACTTTCGTCGACGGATCGTTTTCGAAGCGTCGTTATCTGCTCGCGTACGGGGGCACTTGCGCTGTCTCCGGTATGGCGCTCGAAACCTTGGGGAGGGCTTTTGGCGACGTTCACCTCGTTGGCATGGCCTCGATTGTACTCGGACAAGGTCTGCATTTGCTTGCAATGCGCAAGGTTGTGGTGCGGGCAAGCTATCCCAGCATCGATCTTGATGCGTTTACCCCCTATCCCATCCACTGGCATGACAGCCCGGAGTGGGTGCTGTTTATCAAGGACATGATCCGGGACACCGTGCTCAGCCTTGGGCACCGGTTGGTTGAGCTTCCTCTGCTATGCAGTCTTTGGCGCGTCCTGTTCGGCCTGAAACTCGAAAGCAGCATTTTGCGCGCAGGGATGCTTTTCGTGCACATCCCAAAGGCGGCGGGGACATCGGTTTCGGCTTTGTTATATGGCCGCAATCTGCCGCACCTGCCGATGATATCGTTGCGTCGTCGGTTGCATCCGGACGTAACCGCGCTTCCAAGCTTTGCAATCGTCAGGGATCCGGTCGACAGGTTTCTCTCGGCCTACCACTTTACACTGATGGGCGGCACGGAGCTCATGCTGACCTCCCGATTTGAGCGTTGGCGCCTGGGGCGGATGATGCCGCTTGACCGTTTTCTCGACACGCTAGAGGCTTCACCGAAGCTTCTGCACACGGTCAAGCAATTCATTCCGCAAGTGGATTTCGTTCTCGACGCCAAAGGCGAGCTCGCGGTTGACCGGCTGTTTGCGATCGGTCGCGATGGACAGTTGCCGGCAAGTCTGTGGACATGGCTTGAAGTGGACAAACTGCCCCGACTCAACAGTACTCCGCAGGCCATGCCTCGCCTGTCTGCTGCGACCCGCGAAAGAATAATCAGGCTCTATCGGGCCGATGTTGAGTTGTATGAACGGGTCTTGCGTTCGGGTTCGTGCCTGACTGCCGGGAGCGGATCAGATTATCGCGCAGAGGTTGCCTGACAGCTTACTGGTACGCCGACAGACTTGAAAATCCGTGCTTCTGGCAGGTGATTTCGCGCATGACCCCGTCGATTCCTTCGAGAGTGAGGGAATACATGCTGCCACCGATCACGACGGTGATGGCCACCAACTGTGCAACCGTGCCCAAGGTCGCAGCCTTGTTGGCGAGAACGTCGCAGCGGACAAAAGCCGATGGACCAGCGGGCGCCTTGGCAACTGGCACTCAATTCCTTCGCCAGACTGGTCTACGCTTTTCGAGAAAAGCATTGATCCCCTCGTCGGTGTATTCGTCCATCATGTTTTGCGCCATGACTTCGCAGGCGAGAGCATAAGCTTCGGTGCGGGAACATTCGCGCTGGGCGTTGAACAGGGCTTTGCCCCGGCGGATCGCATCGGGGTTCTTGGCGAGGATCGTGCCAACCAGATCGTCCGTGGCAGCATCGAGAGCCTCGGCTGTAACGACGGTGTTGACAAGGCCCCAGTCCGAGGCGGTTCGGGCATCGATGAACTTTCCTGTCACCAGCATCTCGAATGCACGCTTGGCAGGCACGTTGCGGCTGAGTGTGACGGCGGGGGTTGAGCAGAACAAGCCGACGTTGATGCCCGAAACGGCAAAGCGCGCGCTTTCAGAGGCGACGGCGAGGTCACAGGCCCCGACCAGCTGGCAACCTGCGGCGGTCGCAACGCCATGAACCTTGGCGATGACCGGCACGGGGAGTGCAGCGATGGCCTCCATCACTTCGGTGCAGGCGGCAAACAGCGCGCGGTAGACGGCGAGATTGCGGTCAGCCTGCATCTCGGCGAGATCATGTCCGGCGCAAAATGCCTTTCCGGCACCGGACAGCACGACGACGCGCGCGTCCCCGTCTGCCGCGATGCCCGAAAGCTCGGCTAGCAGTTCGGCAAGGAGGGCTTGCGACAGGGCATTGAACTTGTCGGGGCGATCCAGCACGAGGTCGTAGCGACCCCCTGCCGTCCGCTGCGCGAGGATCGTCTTGCCCATCGTCTGCCCCTTGGAGTCAGTGCTTCTTGCGGGTGAGTTCGCGCATGGCCCCGTCGAGTCCTTCGAGAGTCAGAGGGTACATGCTGCCACCGATCAGGTCCTTGATCATCTTGGTGGATTGCGAATAGGTCCACTGCTTCTCGGGTACGGGATTGAGCCAGACCGTGGCGGGATAAGTCTGCGCCACGCGATGCATCCAGACAGCCCCCGCTTCCTCGTTGAAATGCTCGACGCTGCCGCCGGGGTGGCTGATCTCGTAGGGGCTCATTGCCGCGTCGCCAACGAATACCACTTTGTAATCGTGGCCGAACTTGTGGAGGATGTCCCAGGTCTTGGTGCGTTCCGACCAGCGGCGCTTGTTGTCCTTCCACACACCTTCATACAGGCAGTTGTGGAAATAGAAGAACTCCATGTTCTTGAATTCGGCGGTTGCCGCGCTGAACAGTTCCTCGACGAGCTTGATGAACGGGTCCATCGATCCGCCGACATCGAGGAATAGCAAGAGCTTGACCGCATTGCGCTTTTCCGGCCGCATCCGGATGTCCAGCCAGCCCTGGCGCGCCGTGCCTTCGATCGTGCCGTCGAGATCAAGCTCGTCTGCTGCCCCTTCGCGGGCGAAGCGGCGCAGGCGGCGCAAGGCGATCTTGATGTTGCGCGTGCCGAGTTCGCGAGTGTTGTCGAGGTTGGCGAATTCGCGCTTTTCCCAGACCTTTACCGCGCGCTTGTGCTTGCTCTCGCCGCCGATGCGGACGCCTTCGGGGTTGTAGCCGGAATTGCCGAACGGGCTGGTGCCGCCCGTACCGATCCACTTGTTGCCGCCCTGGTGGCGCTTTTCCTGCTCTTCGAGACGCTTCTTCAGCGTCTCCATGATCTCCTCCCACGAACCGAGGGACTTGATCTTCTCCATTTCCTCTTCGGACAGGAACTTCTCGGCCACGGCCTTGAGCCAGTCCTCGGGGATATCAACCGGACGCTGTCCGTAGTCGGTGAGCAGGCCCTTGAAGACCTTGTTGAACACCTGGTCGAAGCGGTCGAGCAGCCCTTCGTCCTTCACGAACGTCGCGCGGCTCAAGTAATAGAAGGCCTCCGGCGTCTGCTCGATCACGTCCTTGTCGAGCGCTTCGAGCAGGACGAGGTGCTCCTTGAAGCTCGCCTGGATGCCTGCGGCACGCAACTCGTCGACGAAATTGAAAAACACGGGCCGCAGCTCCTCTAACTTAACCGAGTGATTAAGCGCTGTGGCAGCGATCGGCAAGGGCTGTTGCACGATAGGCGGTTGAGCGGAAGCGGCAAACGGGTAAGTCATGAAGAAACATGGTTAAGGGCAGTTTACCATGAGTCGCGTCACGAGTGCGCTTGCTATCCTTTTGCTTCTGCTGGGTGTGGCAGGTCTGGGCCCGACATTGCCCGGCCGGGAGGCGCGGGCGGATGCGCAGGAGGCGGTGATCGAGCAGATCTCGCCACCGCCGGTCGCCCAGCTAATTGCGCAGCCTGCCCGGCCTAAATCGCCTCCGCCGGTGCCGGACGTCCTGCAATCGGGCGTGCTTGTCGTGGTGAGCAAGGCGTCGCAGCGGATGCACGTGTTCAAGAACGGCGAACATTGGGGTTCCTCGCCGGTCTCCACCGGCAAGCGCGGGCATTCGACGCCGGCGGGGGTTTTCCCGATTCTGCAGAAGCGGGTGTTTCACCGCTCCAACATCTACAGCAACGCCCCGATGCCCTACATGCAGCGGCTGACCTGGCGCGGCATTGCGATCCATGCCGGCCATGTCCCGGGCTATCCAGCCTCGCACGGCTGCATTCGTTTGCCACGCAGCTTTGCCAAGGCGCTGTTCGACTTGACGCGGGCAGACCGGACTACGGTGGTGGTCACGAACGCGCCCCTTCTATCGGAGGAGGGGGCGGTGACGCTGGCGCTCGATTCGCAAGCTCCGGCGGGACAGCCCGCAGCAGTCCCGAGCGTAGTGATGACTGTAGCAGCACCGGTCCAGACGATCCAGCTCGCCGCAGCGCTAAGCCCTGCCGAGGCAGATGCGCATTGGCAGGGGGCGGTCGCGATGTACCCGCAACTGGCGAGCTTCCAGAAGGCCGTGGTTCCGGCAGTGGTCGGACAGCGTCGTTATTGGCGGTTGCGAGCCAGTGCTCCCGGCGCGCATGCGGTGTGCGGGTTGCTGAAGCGTGCGGGGCAGGACTGCTTCAACGTGATCTGACTTGAGCAGTTGTTGGCCTTGAACTGCCCTAAGACCATGCCAACCCCGTGGAAAGCGTTGATGCCTCAACCGACGGGCGGCGGGGCAGGGGGCTGTTGCGGCCAGCTTTCGAGCGAAGGGTCAAGCATGGCCCAGGGCGGCGCATCCTCGGTCCAGATGATCGCTTCGGGACGCAGGCCGTGGCCCGCGTCAAGGGCACCGAGGCGCACCGTCTTGAGGTGGAGGCGCGCCGAGCTTTGTGCAAAGATCTGCGTGCCGCAGGCGGGGCAGAAGTGAAACGTCAGGGTATTGCCACTGGCTGCCTTCCATTCGCAATGGGCGAGCGTTCCAGTGATGCTGACGTTTTCCGCCTTGAAAATTGCGTTGTTGGTCGGGCCTCCGGCGGCAATCTGCTGGCACTGGCGGCACCAGCATTGGCGCGTCGCAATGGGTTCCCCGGCGATCTTGAGGAAGACGCAACCGCAAGCACATTGACCGGAATAGGGCATGGAGGTGTGCTTCCTTCTGGTTTTTCGCGATTGGGTATTGTTAGTGTTACATACAATTGTCTATGGTGCTTCCACTTGGAGAGGATAACGCCATGACACTCAAGCTCTACAGTTTTGGACCGGCTGCCAACTCGATGAAACCGCTGCTGACGGTGTTCGAAAAGGGTCTCGATGTCGAGAAGCATAGGCTCGATCCCGCCAAGTTCGAGCATCACACTGACTGGTTCAAGGCCATCAATCCGCGCGGTCAGGTTCCAGCGCTGGTGGATGGCGACAAGGTCGTCACGGAATCGACGGTCATCTGTGAATACCTTGAGGACGAATATCCGACCGAGGTGACACTGCGTCCGGCGGACAGCTTTGGTCGCGCGCAGATGCGGATCTGGACGAAGTGGGTAGACGAATACTTCTGCTGGTGCGTCTCGACCATTGGCTGGCACCGTTATGTCGGAAACATGGTCAAGGGCCTTACCGACGCCGAGTTCGAGGAGAAGGTGAAGGCGATCCCGGTGGTCGAGCAGCAGGTCAAGTGGCGACGCGCCCGCGAAGGCTTCCCGCAGGACCTGCTCGACGAGGAAATGCGCAAGATCGGCTACTCAGTGCGAAAGCTGGACGACCATCTGGCCAATCACGAATGGCTGGTGCCGGGGCAATATACCCTCGCCGACATCTGCAATTTCGCCATCGCCAACGGCATGCCTTTTGGCTTCAAGGAATTGGTCAACAAGGAGGATACGCCTCATCTCGTGCGCTGGATCGACCAGATAAACGAGCGGCCGGCAGTAAAGGCAATGTTTGCGCAGGTGGAACTGGAGAAGCTGGGCCCGCGGGAGTGAAAAGCCCTGCCATCTGCAAGGTCTGCACGCTCAACTGACCGGCGGCGGACCTTTCGGGTGACGCGGGAGATCTTCAGGAATCGGAGCCCAACTCGGTGCGCTGTCGGCCCAGATAATTGCTGTCGGCGGCGCGAGTTCGGGGTCGTCGAGCGTGCCGGCACGGATGCGCATCGGCAGGCCGGTCGGCGAAACAGTGCGACTGTAGATTTGCGCGCCACAGGCCTTGCAAAAGCCGCGTTCCACAGTGTTGCCGCTGTCGGCAATCATCGAGAACGATTCGAGTTCGCCTTCGATCGCCACGGCGGCTTCCGGAAACAGCACGTTAACCGTAGCCGATCCGCTGGCGATCCGTTGGCAATCGCGGCACCAGCACATGCGCGCGCCCAACGGGTCGGCGGAGATCGCATAGCGCACTGCGCCGCAGAGGCATCCGCCGACGTGGGGCATGTCAATCTTCCTCAGTTGCCCGGACGACGGGCCATGAATGCGAGGCGTTCGAACAGCATGATGTCCTGCTCGTTCTTGAGCAGCGCACCGTGCAGCGGCGGGATCGCCTTGGTCGGATCGCGGTTCTGGAGGACGTCCAGCGGCATGTCCTCGTTCAGCAGAAGCTTCAGCCAGTCGAGCAGTTCGGATGTGCTGGGCTTCTTCTTGAGGCCAGGCACTTCGCGGATTTCGTAGAACACTTCCATCGCCTTGCTCACCAGCGTCTTCTGGATGCCGGGGAAGTGGACGTCGATGATCGCCTGCATCGTGTCGCGATCGGGGAACTTGATGTAATGGAAGAAACAACGGCGCAGGAAGGCGTCGGGGAGTTCCTTCTCGTTGTTCGACGTGATTACGACGATCGGGCGTTCCCGGGCTTCGATGCGCTCTTGCGTCTCGTATACGTCGAAGCTCATGCGATCGAGCTCCTGCAGGAGGTCGTTCGGGAATTCGATGTCGGCCTTGTCGATTTCGTCGATCAGCAGCACGGGCAGGGTCGGGCTGGTGAAGGCCTCCCACAATTTGCCCTTCTTGATGTAATTGCGGATGTCGTGGACACGCTCATCGCCAAGCTGCCCGTCGCGCAGACGGGCGACGGCGTCGTACTCGTAAAGGCCTTGCTGCGCCTTGGTCGTGGATTTCACGTTCCATTCGATGAGCGGCGCGTTCACCGCCTTGGCGATTTCATGGGCAAGCACGGTCTTGCCGGTGCCGGGTTCTCCCTTTACCAGAAGCGGACGGCGCAGCAGGACGGCTGCGTTGACGGCGACCTTGAGATCTTCGGTAGCGACGTAGTTGCTGGTGCCTTCAAAGCGCATCGGCGGTTCCTGTGTGCTTAATCGTTCGGTTAAGCGATAAGGCTGTGGTGCGTTCGGCGCAAGGGGGTTGCTGAACTGACGCCTGCGTCACTTATCCCATGAATACTTGACGCGTATGTCAGCACCAAGAGCCTTTGATGACGCGCAAGTCAGGTTGGCGGACAGTAGTTGACGCGGCGGTCAGGTATGTGGCGTGTCAAATTGTCGCTACTCCATGGGCAATAATCTCGGCGATTGAAGTGCCGGTGGCCCCCGTGTAGCGAGGCGGGAATGGTCGCATCCCGCAGTGTCATGGCGAAGCAAGGCTATCAGGCATCGCCGCGGGAGCGGGCCGGAGCGATGGCGTTTGCCGCCGTCACGACCTTGCTGGTGTTTTTGATCATGTGGCGCATGGGTGCCGTAACCGGCTTTGGCGATGGCAAGGGCACTCGTCTGACCGCGATCGACCTTTCCGCTGAAGGTCAGGACAAAAAAGAGGCACAGAAGCAGGACCAGAAACAGCAGAAACAGGCGCAATCGGCCGAGACCGCAGCGAGCCAGCCGGTCACCGCGCCGCCTCCCGTGCCGGTGCCTGGCAAGGTCGAATGGCCGGAAGGATTCATCGAGCTTTCGCGCAACGACTATCGCTCGACCGACATAAGCAACATGAAGCGGGCGGAATCCGGTGGCGGGCAGCAGGCGAGTGCGGGAAGTCCTGGAGATTCGGCCAGCGTCGGGCAAGGTCCGGGCGGCGTGCGGCTCTACGCCGCGCAATGGTATCGCGAACCCACCGATGCCGAAATTGGCCCCTATCTGCCACAGCGCAGGATGCAGGGCGATTGGGCAATGATCGCGTGCAAGACCATCGAGAAGTACCACGTCGAAGATTGCCAGGAGCTCGGCGAAAGTCCACCGGGATCAGGCCTGGCGCGCGCCATCCGGCAGGCCAGCTGGCAGTTTCTGGTACGGCCACCGCGCGTGAACGGAAAGCCGCAGATCGGAGAATGGGTGCGGATACGCTTTGATTTCAGGGCGAAGAAGAGTGACACAGCTGTCGAAGCGGCAGGCTGAGCTTGGGAGGCAATGGTCTGCCGCAAAGCCATTTTTCGGGGAGGGACGCATGATCATTGTCACCGGCAGCGCAGTTGTTCTGCCCGATCAGCTTGATGAGGCGCTTGCGGTTGGGATTGCGCATTCGGTCAGGTCACGGAGTGAGCCCGGCTGCCTGGATCACAACTGCCATGTGGATGCTGAGGACGAGAACCGGATCGTCTTCGTTGAATACTGGGCTGACATGGCGGCGCTCCAGGCGCATTTCGCCGTGCCGGAATCAAGTGCCTTCGTGCGCCAGATGACAGCTCTTGCGGTCGCACCACCGAAGATCCAGCTGTTCCAGGCTCAAGAAATACCGATGGGCTGACAACTCAGGCGTCAATCAATTCCGGATCGATCTCGCTCGCGCGGTTCTGGATGAACATGAAGCGCTGGGCGGGATCGCGGCCCATCAGGCGGTCGACGAGTTCCTTCACTGCCGCGCGGCCTTCGTATTCTGGGGGCAGCGTTATGCGGATCAGGCTGCGGGTGGCGGGCGCCATGGTGGTTTCGCGCAGCTGCTGTGGGTTCATTTCGCCCAGGCCCTTGAAGCGGCCGACTTCAACCTTCTTGCCCTTGAACTTGGTGGCTTCCAGCTCGGCACGGTGGGCGTCGTCCTTGGCGTAGGCCGAGGTGCTGCCGCTGGTCAGGCGGTAAAGCGGAGGCTGGGCGAGGTAGAGGTGGCCGCGCCGGACGAGTTCGGGCATTTCCTGGAAGAAGAACGTCATCAGCAGCGTGGCGATGTGTGCGCCGTCAACGTCAGCGTCGGTCATGATGATCACGCGGTCATAACGCAGAGCGTCCGGGTTGCAGTCCTTGCGCATGCCGCAGCCGAGGGCGAGCGCTAGGTCGGCGATTTCCTGGTTGGCGCGGATCTTGTCAGCCGTGGCGCTGGCGACGTTGAGGATCTTGCCGCGGATCGGCAGGATCGCCTGCGTCTTGCGATCACGCGCCTGCTTGGCGCTGCCACCTGCCGAATCACCCTCGACGATGAATAGTTCGGTCTCGCCTTCGCCTTCTCCCGAACAATCAGTGAGTTTGCCGGGGAGGCGCAGCTTGCGTGCGTTGGTGGCGGTCTTGCGCTTGACCTCGCGCTCCGCCTTGCGGCGCAGACGTTCGTCCATGCGCTCCATCACTGCGCCGAGCAGGGCCTTGCCGCGCTCCATGTTGTCGGTAAGGAAGTGGTCGAAATGATCGCGCACCGCAGCTTCGACCATGCGCGCAGCCTCGGGGCTGGTCAGGCGGTCCTTGGTCTGGCTCTGGAACTGCGGATCACGGATGAACACCGAGAGCATGATCTCGCTGCCGGTGATCATGTCCTCGGGTGCGATGTCCTTGGCCTTCTTCTGGCCGATCAGTTCAGCAAAGGCGCGGATGCCCTTGGTCAGCGCGGCGCGAAGGCCCTGTTCGTGGGTGCCGCCATCGGGGGTGGGGATGGTGTTGCAGTACCAGCTGTACGAACCGTCAGACCACAGCGGCCAGGCGATGGCCCATTCGACGCGGCCATTCTCTTCGCCATTGAGTCCAAGCGGAAAGTCCTGACGGCCAGCAAAAGGCACCGAGGTGACGCATTCACGGCCAGAGACCTGTTCGGCGAGGTGATCGGCAAGGCCGCCGGGGAACTGGAACACCGCTTCGGCCGGCACGTCCTCGCTGGCGAGTGACGGGGCGCACTTCCAGCGGATCTCTACACCTGCGAACAGGTAGGCCTTGGATCGGACCAGCCGGAACAGGCGGGCCGGCTTGAACTTCGCGTCCTCACCAAAGATTTCAAGATCCGGGATGAAGGTAACCTGCGTGCCGCGCCGGTTGGGGGCATTGCCGATCTTCATCAGCTTGGTCGTCGGGTTTCCGCGCGAGAACTCCTGCGCGTAAAGCTCCTTGTTGCGCGCGACTTCGATGCGGGTGAGCGAGGACAGCGCGTTGACCACCGAGACGCCGACACCGTGCAAACCGCCGCTGGTGGCATAGGCCTTGCCGGAGAACTTCCCGCCTGAGTGCAGCGTGGTGAGGATCACCTCGAGCGCGGACTTGCCGGGATACTTGGGATGTTCGTCCACTGGGATGCCGCGACCATTGTCCGAAATGGTCAGGCGGTTGCCTTCCTCCAGCTGCACTTCGATGCGGTTGGCGTGGCCGGCGACCGCCTCGTCCATCGCATTGTCGAGCACTTCGGCAGCGAGGTGGTGCAGCGCACGCTCGTCCGTGCCGCCGATGTACATGCCGGGGCGGCGGCGGACCGGTTCAAGGCCCTCGAGAACTTCGATGGCGGAGCCGTCATAAGCCTCGGCTGCGCTGGTGGCGGGGAGCTTGTCGAAAAGGTCGTCGGACATGCGAACGGGTATAGAACACGCGCTTGCCTGCGCAAGCGGGGATGGCGCCTTATCCGGCGAAATCCCCCGCTTTCAGACGTTCAGAACTTGGGCGGCGCGGGTGATACGGTGGCGAAGGTGCCAGCGCCGACCTCGCGCACTTCCATTGCCCGCTCAGCCATGCCGCTTGCGGTGAAGCGGAACACACCGTCGAGCCCGATGAAGCCCTGCGGGTCATAAAGCTTTGTGGTAGGGAAGGTCGTGCCCGGCTTCCATGTCCGCGCGATGTTGAGCGTCAGCAACACACTATCGTAGCCCAGGGTCGCGAGGCGCGATGGCGTTGCGCCAAACCGCGTGGCATAGCTCTTTTCAAATTGGCCGAAGCGCTGGTCGGAAACGGCAGCGAACCACGCGCCGCGCATGGCGGCAGATTTTGCGATTGCGCCTTCACCGCTCCACAATTCGGTGCCCAGAAGCTTGACGCCTTTTCCGGCGAGCGGACCTGCCTGAAGCGCGATGCGGCTACCATCCGCAATCAGCAGAGCATCGAAACGCCCCTTGTCCTTTGCCCGGCGTACGGCGCTGGCAACGGATGTATTGCCGCGATCATAGGTCTCGATGGCGGTGACGGTGACGCCGTTGGCCCGCGCTGCCTCGGTCAACCCTGCGGTGGCCCGCTGCCCGTAATCACCGGTCGGGATGATTGCGGCAACGGATTTGATACCACGCGACTTGGCGAAACCGAGAACGCGGGTGATCGATTGGCCGGGAGCCTGCCCCATGACGAAGACATCGCGCGAGGCGACGGCACTGTCGTTCGAATAGGTAATCATCGGGACTTTGGCCGGGCGTGCGACATTGGAGACCAGCACGACATCATCGGACAGCAGGGGGCCGAGGATCAGCTTGTTGCCATCGGCGATGGCGCGGGCCGCCGCGCTGCCAGCGCCCGTTGCAGTGTCATAAGTCGTGATGCGCAGGTTCGCCGCGCTTGTATCGAGCACGGCCATCGTTGCGGCATTGGCTATTGATTGACCGACGGATGCATTGGGCCCTGTCATTGGCACCAGCAATGCGACGCGGTGGCGACCGGCATCGGTAGGCAGGACGTTTGCGTCAGGCGCTTTTTCAGTCGGCTCGGCAATCGGGCCGGTGCCCTTGGGGATGACAGTGCAACCTGCCAGCAGGGCCAGCGTTCCGGTGACAAGCCATCTGCGGGAGCGGCGCAAGCCAGTTTCGCGCCAGTCGCCCGATTGTCCCTCGATCATTCCCTGCACACCCTCTTGTCGCTCTGTCATCGCCGGTCCATGGAAATGCCATGGATACGTCGCCTCTTGCACCCGGTCTCTATATTGTTGCCACGCCTATTGGCAATCTTGGTGACATGACCCGTCGCGCCACAGACACGCTTGGGCGCTGTGATCTGGTCGCCTGCGAAGATACGCGGGTGACAGGGAAATTGTTGAATCTGCTTGGCCTTCACAAGCCGATGCGGCGCTATGACGATCATGCCAGCGATGGCGCAAGGGAAGCGCTGCTGGCGGAAATGGCAATCAAGGCGGTTGCACTGGTGTCGGACGCAGGAACGCCGTTGATTTCCGATCCGGGGTACAAGCTGGTGCGAGAAGCGCGGGCGCGTGGTGTCACTGTCACCTCGCTGCCGGGCGCGAGCGCGGTCGTGACGGCATTGTCGATGGCGGGGCTGCCTACGGATCGGTTCCTGTTTGCGGGGTTCCTGCCGAACAAGGAGAAGGCGCGCGGCGATGTCCTGACCGAACTTTCCGGCGTTCCGGCTACGCTGGCGTTCTATGAGACGGGGCCGCGCCTTGTCGCTTCGCTAGAAGCAATCGCCGAGCGCTTGCCAAGGCGCGAAGTTGCCGTTGCACGAGAGCTGACCAAGCTGCACGAGGAGTGCCGGACCGGCTCTGCGGCGGAACTTGCGACGTATTATTCGGCACAGCCGCCGAAGGGTGAGATCGTGCTGCTCATTGCTCCGCCCGGTGAAGCCGAGGCGCCCGATGATGATGTCATCGACGCAGAGCTGCGTGCAGCGCTCACCGGGATGTCGACATCGCAGGCGGCGGGCAAAGTGGCCAAGGCGCACGGGCTGGACCGCAAGGCGCTTTACGCACGGGCCATGGCACTGAAGGAATGAAACGGGCCGAGGCCGAGCAGCGGGGGCGACGGGCGGAAGTGCTGGCGGCGTGGTGGCTGCGACTTCTCGGCTGGCGCATTCTGGCGCAGCGGGTGAAGCTCAAGGCAGGCGAGGTGGATCTGATCGCGCGAAAGGGGCGGACGGTTGCGTTCATCGAAGTGAAGTGGCGCAAGGACGCCTGGCAACTCGGCGCGTCGATTGATGCTCACCGCTTGCGCCGTGTGGCACGGGCTGCGGAGGTGCTCGCCGCAAAGTATGCCGGGCCGGGGGACGAACTTCGGATTGACGTGATCCTGATGGCCCCGGGAAAGTGGCCGCGCCGGATTGCCAACGCCTGGCAACCCGGCGCCTGACCGACGCTTAGTGGGCGGGCTTGTGCTCTTCCTTGTGCTCGCCGTCCTTGTGCTCGTCGTGATGCTCGTCTTTCTTGTCTTTCTTGTGATCGTCATGCGGGGCCGAGGTCGGGTGCGGATCGGGGTTGGCGATGCCTTGCGACGACCAGCCGAGAACGGCGATTCCAGCAACGGCGACAGCGAACAGTTTGCGCATCAATGGCTCCTGAGTGGTGAGGCGCCCGGTTGGCGCGCAGTGAAAATGGTCGCGCAGCCGATAAAGTGGCTTTAAGGCGCTGGTGAGAGAAACCCCTGAGGATCGGTGCAAGCATGACACTCCGCGTCGCGGTTCAGATGGACCCGCTCCACTCCATTAATATTGCTGGAGATTCCAGCTTTGCACTGATGCTTTCGGCGCAGGAGCGCGGGCACGAGGTTTACCATTACGACGTTGGCTCACTGACGCTGGACGAAGATGACCGGCTGATTGCCCATGCCCGCCCGGTCACGGTGCAGCGCGTGGAAGGCGACCACTACAAGACCGGCGACCTGCGCCGGCTCGATCTTGGGCGCGATATCGATGTGGTCCTCATGCGGCAGGACCCGCCGTTCCATATGGGTTACATCACGGCGACGCATCTGCTTGAGCGGATCGAGGGCGAGACGCTGGTCGTCAACAACCCCCGGAGCGTTCGAAATGCGCCTGAAAAGGTCATGGTGCTGGACTACCGACGCTTCATGCCGCCGACCATCGTGACCCGCTCGGTCGAGGAAGTGCGGCTGTTCCAGAAGAAGCACGGCGCGATCGTCGTGAAGCCGATCCACGGCAATGGCGGCAAGGCGATCTTTCGCGTCGGACCTGAAGGGGAAAACCTCGGCGCGCTGTTCGAGGTGTTCAACCAGACCTGGCCCGAACCGCACATGGTGCAGGCATTCCTTCCCGAAGTTGCCAAGGGCGACAAGCGCATCGTCCTGGTCGATGGCGAGATTGCCGGCGCGATCAACCGCAAGCCGGGTGAGGGTGAGTTCCGCTCGAACCTTGCTGTCGGCGGCTATGCCGAAAAGACCGAACTGACGCCCGAAGAGCAGGAGATCTGCGCCGCACTCGGGCCGGAACTGAAGCGTCTCGGCCTGATATTCGTCGGCATCGATGTGATCGGCGGCAAGTACCTGACCGAGATCAACGTCACATCGCCGACGGGTATCGTCGCAATCGACAAGTTCAACTGCACCGATACGCCGGGAATGATCTGGGACGCGATCGAGGCGCGGCTCTAATCGCAAGGCATAGCGCTCCGGTGCAGGAGCTTTTGACCGCTTGCAGGCGTTACCCTTTTCATGAATGACTGGATCGTCCACCTGATCGAAGGCGGCGGCTATTGGGGCATCGCGTTCCTGATGGTCATTGAAAACGTGTTTCCGCCGATACCGTCCGAAGTGATTATGGGCTTGGGCGGCATTGCTGTTGCGCGGGGGCGGATGGAGTTCTGGCCGCTGATGCTGGCAGGAACGGTCGGCTCTACGTTGGGCAATTACTGCTGGTACCTGCTTGGCCGATCGCTTGGCTATCAAAGGTTACAACCGTTCGTGAACCGGTTCGGGCGATGGCTTACCGTGGAGTGGGAGGATGTCGAGGCGATTGTCCGGTTCTTCCGGCGCCATGGCCAGTGGGTCGTGTTTGCTGTCCGGTTTGCGCCGTTCATGCGAACGATGATCTCCTTGCCAGCGGGCCTCACGCGCATGGGGCATACCCGTTTCCTGCTGTTCACTTTCGCAGGCGCGGCGATCTGGAACGCAATCCTCAGCGGTGCGGGCTATTACCTCGGCCGCAATTTTGGCGAGATCGAGAAGTACACCGGCCCGATTGCCACGGCGACACTGGTTATCGTGGCAATAGCCTATGTGTGGCGCGTGCTGACCTGGAAGCCGCGTGGGGGTTGACTAACCGCGGCGAGGCGGCTTTGCCTTGCCCTCCGCTTCGTGCGGTCTGTGCTGTCAATCTATCAAACCAAGGTATTCCAATGGCTGTAAAAGCGATGTGCATTGTCACCAGAAGCGAGGAAGGGCGCGGTGCCTATGCCGTGCGCATGGACAACGACGAGAACGTCTATTTCCCGCTCAGCGTGACCGAAGCGTTGGAACTCGAAGAGTTCGACGAGGTGGAGGCGATACTGGTGAAGAACGATCGGCCCGAGCCGGCCTGGCGGGCTATTCGCGCGCGATTGCCGGTTGTTGACTGAGCAGAACTGAAAAGCCCCCGCAGTGCGGGGGCTTTTTGTTTGTGCCGATGGTGGCTCAGGCGTCCTTCGCCAACCACTCTTCCAGCCATTTGATGGTATAGTCGCCAGAAAGGAAATCCGGCTCGTTCAAAAGACGCTGGTGCAGCGGGATCGAGGTCTTTGGGCCTTCGATGACCATTTCCTCGAGCGCCCGCTTGAGGCGCATGATGCAACCCTCACGGGTGCGGCCGTAGACGATCAGCTTGGCGATCATCGAGTCATAGTACGGCGGGATCTTGTACCCGGCATAGAGCCCGGAATCGACGCGAACGTGCATGCCGCCTGCCGCGTGATAGCTCTTCACCAAGCCGGGCGAGGGCGCGAACGTGAACGGGTCTTCCGCATTGATGCGGCACTCGATCGCGTGGCCCTTGAACTCGATCTCGTCCTGACTGACCGACAGCGGCTTGCCATCGGCAATGCGGATCTGCTCGCGCACCAGATCGACGCCGGTGATCGCTTCGGTAACCGGGTGCTCCACCTGCAGGCGGGTGTTCATCTCGATGAAGTAGAACTCGCCGTTTTCCCAGAGGAACTCGATCGTGCCGGCGCCGCGATAGCCCATGTCGGCCATCGCCTTGGCGACGATGCCGCCCATGCGGTTGCGCTCTTCGGCCGAAATGACCGGCGAGGGCGCTTCTTCCAGCACCTTCTGGTGGCGGCGCTGCAGCGAGCAGTCACGCTCACCAAGGTGGATCGCGTTGCCATTGCCATCACCGAAGATCTGGAATTCGATGTGGCGCGGATTGCCGAGGTATTTCTCGATATAGACCGTGGCATCGCCAAACGCGGCCTTTGCCTCGCTACCGGCCTGCTGAATCAGCGTTTCGAGCTGCTCCGGACTGTTGCAGACCTTCATGCCGCGACCGCCACCGCCCGAAGCGGCCTTGATGATCACCGGATAGCCGGCCTTCTCGGCAATCGCCCTGGCTTCTTCGAGATCCGAAACCGCGCCGTCCGAGCCGGGCACGAGCGGCAAGCCGAGCGCGCCAGCAGTGCGCTTGGCCTCGATCTTGTCGCCCATCGTGCGGATGTGCTCGGGCTTGGGGCCGATCCAGGTGATGTCGTGCGCTTCGACGATCTCGGCGAACTTGGCATTTTCCGATAGGAAGCCGTAGCCCGGGTGGATCGCGTCCGCGTGGGTGATTTCGGCTGCCGAAATGATCGCCGCGACGTTGAGGTAGCTGTCCTTGGCCGCGGGCGGACCGATGCACACCGCGTGGTCTGCCAGGCGAACGTGCATCGCGTCGGCATCGGCGGTGGAGTGCACCGCCACCGTCTCTATGCCCATTTCGTGCGCGGCGCGGTGGATGCGCAGCGCGATTTCGCCGCGGTTGGCGATAAGCAGGCGCTTGATGGCCATCAGCGGACCTTTACGCGATCACGACCAGCGGCTGGTCGAACTCGACCGGCTGCGCGTTCTCGACCAGAATCGCCTTGACCACGCCAGCGGCAGGGGCAGTGATCGGGTTCATCACCTTCATCGCCTCGATGATCAGCAGGGTGTCGCCTGCCTTCACAGTCTGGCCAACCGAGGCGAAGTTCGGCGCGCCCGGTTCGGCGGCGAGGTAGCAGGTGCCGACCATGGGCGACTTCACGGCATTGGCATGGTCGTCTGCCGGAGCCGCGGCGGGCGCAGCGGGTGCCGCTGCCGCAGCAGGGGCAGCCACCGGAGCCGGAGCCGCAACCGAAACCTGAGCGACAGGCGCAGCCGTCAGCTGACGGGCGACGCGGATCTTGCGCTCGCCATCCTCGACTTCGATTTCAGAAAGTCCGGTTTCGGCAAGAAGCTCTGCCAGTTCGCGCACAAGCTTGCCGTCGATCGCCATGTTTTCGGCCTTGTCGCCGCGTTCGTGACCCATTTGAATTTCCTCGCGGGGTAAGAATTCTGACCGCGCGCCATGCCCCCAAGACGATGGACTGGCAAGTGGCAGCGATCAGTGAAAGTGGAAAAACGCCCGCTTCAAAGGCGCGAAACGGCATCCAATGCCGCAAGGTAGCTGTTTGCGCCGAAGCCGCAGACAGTCCCAAGCGCTGCCATGCCGACATAGGAATGGTGGCGGAATGCCTCGCGCTTGTGCGGGTTGGACAGGTGAACCTCGATTACCGGCACCTTGATCGACTTGATCGCATCATGGATCGCCACGGAGGTATGGGTATAGGCGCCGGCATTGAGCAGCACGGCCTTTACGCCTTCGGCCTGGGCCTCGTGCAGCCAGTCAATCAGGTGGCCTTCATGGTTCGACTGGCGCATGTCGATCTCGAGGCCGAGCTCACGGCCACGGTCTTCCAGCATGCCCGCAATGTCATCCAGTGTCTGCGAACCGTAGATTTCCGGCTCGCGCAGACCGAGCAGGTTGAGGTTGGGGCCGTTGAGCACGTAAACAGTTGTGCCTTGGCCGGAAGCTTGTGTCATCAGATCCCCCGAACGCGAATGCCTGCCGTGATAGACGTTGCATGCAAAGTCGCAAGGGCCAGAGGGGGACGCCCTTTAAAAGCCGGGAGCGATCGGTGGTCCGGCTGGTGCCTCGATGGTGTTTTCGTATATCGCGCTGTCAGCCGAGCCATCGGTGACTTCGTCCGACGATGAGGGCTCGCCGAAGCTGTCGGTCGTCCCGCTCTCGACAACCGGGGCGGGATTGTTCGTCGCCGCCATGCTCAAGGCTTGCCGCGAGCGCTTTTCGGCCGCGTCTGCCTTGGCTTCGAGCGCTGCCAACCGTGCCTCAAGCTTTTCGTTGTCAGATGATCCGCATCCGCCAAGCGCAAGGATCAAGCCGAGCGGCGCGAGGCCGGCCACAAGCGGCGAGAGCCTGCCTGCGGCCAGCAATTGCGATGATAAGCGGTCCAACCTCGATCTCATGCCTGCTTCCATATCAGGCGGAGGTTACCAGAAACTAACCAAGGTGTTGCGCATTCAGCGGTCGGTTCCCCGGGCCTTCCCCCACTGCCGCGCAGCAGTATAGCCAAGGTAGCCGGTGCCGAACAAAGCGTAGAGCGGTTCGGGCAGTCCCTTGAGATAGGTGCTCGTCGCAGTCATGATCGCCTGTGCAGCTAGTGGATTGAATCCGGCCAGCAGGCCCATGGGCAGGGCCCACAGGATCACCGCATACATTACATAAAGAAAGCCGGGGCGCGCTCTCCGAGTCCAGGGATCGTTAGCACTGGATTCTGCGAGAATCGCCGAAATGCGGGTTTTCAGTGGCTTGAATTCTCGTGCGCTCTCAAGGCGAAGCAGTTCGAGCTTTGCCTGATCGCGCAGGCCGGCATCGGGGATGATCTTGTCGATGATTGCGGAGACCGATGAAATCAGGGCTTCGGAGTTTGCCATGCTTGCGTCCTTCCGAGTTATGGGACGCAGGGACATATAACCACAAGGCGCGGTGTAGGAAAATGAACACAGCAAAAAGGCCCGCGAGCGCAAAGCGCTTCGC
>OFDC01000882.1_pt1 | contig 18605 bp, 14 predicted proteins | sample 1520941 | NCBI WGS metagenome assembly OFDC01 (sample SAMEA94258168, study PRJEB24077) | hot springs metagenome | biome: Aquatic biome; feature: Water | place: India | collected 2012-12-06 | depth 5 m | reverse complement strand
AGATGTTCCGTAAAATCCTTGACCGTGGAGAAGCTGGTGATAACGTAGGTTTATTGCTTCGTGGTATTGAGAAAACTGATATCAAGCGTGGTATGGTTATCTGTAAGCCAGGTTCAGTTAAGCCTCACAATCACTTCAAAGCTGAGGTTTACGTATTGAGCAAAGAAGAAGGTGGTCGTCACACGCCATTCTTTAACAAATACCGTCCTCAATTCTACTTCCGTACAACTGACGTAACTGGTGAAATCACGTTACCAGCTGGAGTAGAAATGGTTATGCCTGGTGATAATATCACTATTGAGGTGAAATTAATCAACGCTATCGCGATGGACAAAGGTCTTCGTTTCGCGATTCGTGAAGGTGGCCGTACAGTAGGTGCTGGTCAGGTAACTGAAATCATCGCTTAATCTTCCAAGATTAATAGATATTCATATAGAAAAGCGTTCTCGAAAGAGAACGCTTTTTGTTTTTATAATTACTCAAATCAAATGTCATGAGATTTGGAAAGTTGTGATTAACTTGCGTTTAAGTATTCCTAAAGCACAAAATTACTGAATAAGAGAAAAAGCAAAATTTTAGGTAATCACTCTAAATCCAATTACTTACATTCTCTCAGAGACTTTCTACGTGGGAAAAGTATTTTTTAAGATACTATCACTATATGACTAGATACGATTAAAAAAGTAGATGCTATTTGATGAGTATTTGGTTGGAAAAACCATGAGATTGAAGAATAACTAAAAACTAAAGAACAAAAACTATAAAATATGTCTGATAAAAGAAATGCAGCAACCATTTTCATATTCATCACAATGTTGATTGATTCGATAGGGTTTGGGATAATTATTCCCGTAATGCCTTCGTTGATTTCTGAATTAGCTCATACTGATGTTAGTGGAGCTGCACGTTATGGTGGATTTTTATTTGCGGCTTATTCCGTTATGCAATTTATATGCTCACCTATAGTGGGTGGATTGAGCGACCAATATGGTAGAAGACCCGTTTTATTGGCTTCATTATTTGGCTTTGGCCTTGATTATGTATTGCTAATCTTTGCTCCCACAATTGAGTGGTTATTTGTAGGACGTTTGATTGCTGGGGTGATGGGAGCAAGTTTCACAACTGCTGCAGCGTATATGGCCGATATTAGTACTCCAGAGAAAAGAGCCCAAAATTTTGGTATGATTGGAGCGGCATTTGGCTTAGGTTTTATCATTGGGCCAATTATTGGTGGTTTAGCGAGTGATTTCGGTACTCGTGTACCATTTATGGTGTCGGGCGTCTTAACACTGATAAACTGGCTTTATGGATTCTTTATTTTACCAGAATCACTAAAGCTTGAAAATCGCCGTAAATTTGATTGGAAAAGAGCAAATCCTGTGGGTGCTTTATTGAATTTACGCCGTTTCCCAATGTTGATTGGCTTGGTTGCGGCATTGTTTTTGGTTTATATTGCCAATTTTTCAACTCAAGGAACTTGGTCATATTATGTAAAAGAAAAGTTTAATTGGACGAATCAAGAAATAGGTTGGTCACTGACATTCATTGGTTGTATGATTGCTTTAGTACAAGGTGGACTTACGCGAGTGGCTATTCCGAAATTAGGGGCAAAGAATTCAATATATATTGGCTTTATGTTTACAATTATTTGTTCGATTACTTATGCTTTTGCCAATCAAGGTTGGATGATGTATGCCATTATGGTGCCATTTTCGTTGGGTGGTTTAGCAGGGCCTGCTATGCAAGGTATTATTTCTACTCAAATTCCTGCCAACGAACAAGGAGAATTGCAAGGTTCACTGACAAGTTTAAATAGTGTAGCAGCCATTATCGGTCCAATTTTGATGACTTCTCTTTTTTATAAGTTTACCGAAAAAGGAGCTCCTATTTATTTTCCGGGTGCACCTTTTATGGCGGCAGCAGTGCTCAGTTTATTAAGTTTATTATTAATTGTGAGAACACTGAATAAAGATAAAGTCTAAGAAAAATAGGTGGAGTTTTATAAAAAAGGCTAAGATTTTCAAATCTTAGCCTTTTCATTTATATACTTAAATATTTCATTAGTAAATCATACCGTTCTTGCTCAATGCTATCGATGGGCTCGTGGGCATAGCTAGCTTCTACTGTATAACCAAATCTTTCGAGAGTGGCTATGATAGAGTTGATGCTTTCTCGATTAATTTTAAGCGTAAGCGTTGCCGAGTCATTGAAAGTATTACCCGAAAAATAACTACTAAGTACTTTAGCGTTATCTGATTCTATCAAACGACTAATTTCGGCCAATGAATAATCACGGTTTTTGATTGAAACAACCAAAACCGCCCCTGGTTCTTGGCTACCGAGTAGTTCAGCAAATTTGTTGTAAACATCGGTTGCAGCTACAAGGCCTATAAAGTTTTGTTCTTCATCTAAAACTGCAAGTACTTGTAAATGATATTTCGAGAGGAGGCCTAGTGATTCGTAAATATGCTGAGAATCATTGATTGTAATTTCTGAAAATTGAAGCATTACATCAGCTAATGGCATATCTTCATCATAATCCATCAAGATATCTTCACTGACAATTCCTGCATATTTTCCCGCATCGACTACAATTAATTGCCCAATACGGTTTTCTTCCATCCAATTCAAAGCATCTCCAACACTATCAGAGGGCTTCAAAACAGGCAAATCGTGGTTGATAATTTCGGTAATTGTCATTGAAAATGAAATATCTAAATAGTTTAATAAAATCGTTAAACAGCTACTTCAGCCTGAATTTTATCAAGGAATTTCTCAAGATAAACATTAAATTCTGCTGGACGCTCCATCATTGGGGCATGGCAGCATTTGTCAATAAAGTAGAGCTCAGAGTTTTTGATGAGTCGATTAAATTCGAAACCTACATGCGGAGGGGTAATGGTATCATTAAGCCCCCAAATTAAGCAAGTTTTTACATATATGCTTTGAATCTCTTTCGACATATTGTGTCGTTGAGCTGATTTGGCAATTTGCACAATATTCATACATTTCGGAATGCTCGATGTAATTTCAAAACATTCGTCAATTAATTCTTTTGTTGCGGTGTTTGGGTCGTAGAAAGTGTAAGCTACTCGCTCCTTGATATATTCGTAACTACCACGTTTAGGAAACGAGCCCCCCATGGTGTTTTCGAATAGCCCCGAACTACCGGTAAGTACCAATGCCTTGATATTCTCTTGGTGTGAAAGTGTATAAAGAAGACCAACATGGCCACCAAGCGAGTTACCAAGAATGATAAAATCCTTGAGTTCTTTATAAGTAACGAAGCGTTCGATAAAAGCCCGTAAACCTTCTAAACTTGCCTCACGCATGGGCATATCATAAATAGGCATTACAGGTATTACTATTCTACAACGGTGTTTGAAACCTTCGATTACATCATCAAAGTTACTCAATGCTCCAAAAAGCCCGTGTAAAATCAATAAAGTATCGCCTTGACCTTCATCAATGTATTTAAACTCGCCTTCGTGTTTTACTTCGTAATTCATTCTTTCAATTAAAAATTCTAACTACTGTTTCCAGTATAATGGTTTTTGTATTGTACGCTAACAAAATACCTCTTGTGAATGTTAAGCTAAAAGAAATTCAGATAGCCAAGCATGATTTGTAACTTACAAGATGGTATATTTGTGGATATTAAAGACAAAATAGGGCTTTAAATTCGAATTTTCAAAACTTTTAATTTAAAAACGTCAAACCTACCATAAAAGTTTATGAATGATTTTTCAACTGTTATTATCGGTGGTGGAATATCGGGGTTAACCTGTGCAAAATATTTGAATGAAAAAGGCTATAGTTTTCTATTACTTGAAGGCTCAGATGCCTTAGGAGGGCGTGTAAGAACCGATAATGTAGATGGTTTTTTACTTGATAGGGGCTTTCAAATTTTATTAACAAATTATCCAGAAGCAAAGAAAATACTTAATTATAGTAACCTTGATTTAAGATATTTTAATTCTGGGGCTATGATAAAAACTGAAAAGGGATTTATGAAAATGGAAAACCCTTTCAAGAATAAAATGGCATATCTAACAATGGCATTTTCATCGGTTGGTACGCTTAGTGATAAATTGAAAATAAGAAAATTTGCCAATGAATTAGCCGAAATTTCAGAGGATGAAATTTTCAATATGAATGCTACTGATACCCTTTCGTTTTTAAGAAGCTACGGTTGGAGCGATAAAATGATTAATAATTTCTTCAAACCATTTTTTGGGGGTGTATTTCTTGAAAATGAATTGGCTACTTCAAGCAATTTCTTTCAGTTTGTATTTAAGCAATTTTTTAAAGGCGATGCCGCAATCCCCGCCGAAGGAATGCAGGCTATTCCTGAACAAATTGCTGAGATGTTGCCCAAAATTAGTATTCGTAAAAATGCACGTGTGAAAGGTTTTGAAGGAAACCAATTATTTTTAGATGGGGGTGAGGTAATTACAGCCGATAGAATTGTGGTAGCAACTGACCCTAAAACAAGCGATGAACTTTTAGGTGAAAACACCGAACGGGCATATAATACAACAACCTGTACGTATTTTTCAGCCGAAGTTTCGCCGTTGAAAGGACAAAAATTTATAGCCTTGAATCCAAATCGTAAGAGTGTCGTGCATAATGTATGTGTACCGAGTGATATTTCCTCGCATTATGGTCAGGGTGGCAAAACATTGATTTCGGTAAGTACACAGGGTTTAGAAAAACTAGATGAACGTAACCTAACGAACCGAATCAAACGTGAATTATTCGAGTGGTTTGGTGCTCAAGTAAACGTTTGGAAGCACTTAAAAACTTACCATATCCCAGAATCATTGGTGCAATACCGAGCAGGTGATGAAGTTCAGCAATTAAAACTAAGCGGTAATCTTTATCGCTGCGGCGATTACTTGGCCTATCCATCGCTCAATGCTGCTATGAAAACTGGTCGTGAAGTAGCACAGATGATTATGGAATAATTAAAATTTAACATTTATAATATTAAATGATGATTTTGGGGCGATAACAATTTTTACATTACTCATTTTAAAATATACATCAACCGAATATGCTCAGTACAGAATGGCAAGTTGCCAAAGAATACAAAGATTTGACCTACATGAAGCGTAATGGCGTAGCTCGTATTGCATTTAATCGCCCAGAGGTACGTAATGCATTTCGCCCAAAAACTGTTTTCGAACTCATTGATGCTTTTGAGGATGCTCGAAATGACGCTTCAATTGGTGTGGTATTATTATCGGGAGAAGGTCCTTCTCCTAAAGATGGTGGTTGGGCATTTTGTAGTGGCGGCGACCAACGTGCGAGAGGAAAAGATGGCTATAAAGACGAAAAGGGGGTAGGACGCTTAAATATTTTGGAAGTTCAACGCCAAATTCGTTTCATGACAAAACCTGTCATTGCGGTAGTTACTGGTTGGGCAGTGGGTGGTGGGCATAGCCTCCACGTGGTATGTGACATGACGCTAGCTAGTAAAGAACATGCCATTTTCAAGCAGACAGATGCCAATGTAGCTAGTTATGATGCGGGCTATGGCTCAGCGTATTTGGCTCGTCAAGTAGGACAAAAACGTGCAAGAGAGATTTTCTTTTTGGGCAGAAACTATTCGGCACAAGAAGCCTTCGAAATGGGGATGGTGAATGCCGTAATTCCGCATGAAGAATTAGAAGAAACGGCTTATCAATGGGCACAAGAAATTTTAGAAAAGAGCCCAATGGCTATTCGAATGCTAAAATATGCTTTCAATATGATTGATGATGGCTTAGTAGGGCAGCAGATTTTTGCTGGCGAGGCTACTCGTTTAGGTTATATGACCGATGAAGCCCGTGAGGGTCGTGATGCTTTTTTAGAGAAACGTAAACCTGATTATGATAAATTTCCGAAATATTCATAATTGATACATTCATAAAAGTGTAAAATAAAACCCTCAGTTCGTTATGTAACAAACTGAGGGTTTTCTATATCTCTTGATAAATTATTGACCTAATTGCTCTAGTTTTTTATGAAACTTTCTTGAAACAGGAATTTCATGTTTAGTTCGTGCAATTCGTAAACGATAGCCACGAGCATTGCCTTCAACTTTATGAATACCACGCATATTTACTACAAAATTACGGTGTAAGCGAACAAATTGTGGGTGAGCCGCTAACTCTTTCTCTACTTGTGAAAGTGGCGTTTGAATGGTTGTTTTTTCTACGCCCATTAAGCTTTGCCAATAAAAATCAGTTGAATCTTTAGATGTTTCAGCGTAAATTAATTGATTGGGTACCAAACTTAGCTTTTTCCCACTTTCACCAAACACCATTACAGGAAATAACTGTTGGCTTGCAGGTGGGTTAATTGAACCTAAGCTGCTTGTAATGTTCTCGGCATTGCTTGTAAACTTATTATGAAACAAGCCTTGTTGAATGAAAGTAATGACTGCTGCTGGAATTATGCTTATGGCCGTAGCTACTAATATATTGACAATTGAAAATTGCGTGATAGCAAATACTTGAGCGTAAAACATAATTAAAATTCCAACAACGAATACACTTACTGTAAGGTGAGTAATCTGACGAGCTACCGTCCAAGTTTGGTCGTTGTAGAAGTTTGGTAAAGCAATTGGAAAAATAAATTTAGCAATGAGCATTCCAATAAATGCTACTAAACCAAAACCTGCTAGAAACAGCGTTTTTGATTCATGATTAAATTCAGCAAGGCCGAAAGGTTGTACACCCGTTGCTACTATTGCTACGAATAAACCTACTAAAAGCGAGATAATAAACCCGCGAGTAGAGCTAATTGAAGTAGCCATCGGTTTGTTAAGAGAATCAGTAAAATTGTTTAGAATCTTCGCCGTAAAATTGCTTAATTTCTTCATTATGTAATCTTAAAAAGGTTTTTGTTAGACCCGATATTTGATGTTTTTATATAAAACTTCAAAAACTATACCAAATTGGGGTGCAAAGATAGCTGATTCGGTTAGAAAAGTATCATTTGCAGAGATTAAAAACCTTTATTTTGTCTTCTGATTATCAATTATTTAATTAATTCTACCCAACCCTTGATGGTAGTCGGAACTTCATCGGCTTTATCTAATCGCTGAATTGTTACTTGTGAAACATAGAAATAAGTCCCACTTGGAAGTTCTGCTCCGTTATTTCCTTTACCATCCCAATTTAAAGTATTTCCACTTGATTCGTAAACTTTCGCACCGTAGCGGTTATAAATTTCAATGCTTATTGTCTTGATAAATGCCGAGCAAGTCATAGGTGTAAACGTATCATTTTTACCATCACTGTTTGGCGTTAATACGTTTGGTAATTCAACAATCGGACAATTATCCTTACAAATGATATTGCTTGGGGCACTTTCAATATTCAAACGATTGACCGCCGTAATATAGTAACATCCTGCAAAACCATCTTGAATCGGTTTATTATGTGTGAACGTAGTTTCTGGAGCCGTTACTGAAGCTAAAAACTTGGGTTGTTCATCTTTGTAGCGAGCATAATAGATGTTATACTTCAAAATATCTACTCTACATACAAGACCGTTGGCACTCGATGGGGTTCGCCAGCTAAAGGTATTCGAAAGTGTATTTGATTCGCAAATAGCTTTTCTATCGAGATTTTCACAGTTGATTTCTGCTGAACTAAACGTTGGCGGACAAGGCGGGGTATTATCAATCGGACTACCACAAGATACCTGCGACATATTATAGAGTAAACCAAATTGTGGCAAGCGGGCGTATGCACCCACAGTTTCAACCTTATAGCAGTATGAAGTATCTACTTTCATGGTAATAGTATTGATACCATCATCAGGGTATCTATCTACACCGTCATCTTGGTAGGTATAAGTATTAACGGCTGTAACTGCAACCTCTGCAATGATATTAAAAGTACCTGGACTGGTTCTTGATTCACGATAAATTCGATGTCGACGGTTATCATTGCTCCAAGGCACATTGGCTTGCCAAGTTAATCTAACTTTCTGAGCATCAGAGGCAGCCGTAAGCCTTACGCTACTAGCAATCTGACTTTCGGCTAAAACCTTCTCTCCCTCATATAAGAATGCTACCCTGTAAGTGTACCCGTTTTGCTGTGTGTTTAGTCCACCATCGACAAAAATGGTATCAGCAGCTTTGTTGACTTTAGTTGGAATGCTGGTTACGAGTTGGAATGCCCCACCATTAATGCCGGTAGCACGATAGAGTTTGTACTGATAGGGGCCTTTGTATTGAGTAGAATCGAATCCGAGTGGGCGAGTCCATTTAATGGTAATTCTACCAGTTGTCACATTGGTTGTTTCTACACTTACATTGGTAATAACTGAGGCTCTCTGAGGAAGTTCGCTTCCTACGCAGGCTTCATTCGAAGGACTGCTTGGAATCGAAACAAAATCGGAAGCAGCTAAGCTTGCTACTAAACTATAGCTGTAAATCTTACCATTTTCAGTTTTTGTATCTAAATATAAAGTATCTTTTACTGAAACACGAGCAACTTCAACAAAACCCAGAGAAGCGGGCAAGCCAAGCTCACATTGTGCAGGAATATAATTTGAGCAACCCTCTTTGCGATAAACAATAATTTGAGCATTCGTGATACTACAATCAGGGTATTTTTGCCAACGTACTTCAATACCACGCTCAGTGTTTCTGGCCGTTAGCCCCCTCGGACGAGGCGGAATAACTTTAATTTTCACAGTTTTAATATCTATAAGCTGAACTGCAAAGCGTCCGGGGTAATCTTCCACTTTAAATAATACATCATAAGCCTGTTCACGTACGTGCTTACAGTTGGTTTCCCAAGTAAAGGTGCCTTCGGCAGGGCTTTTTTGGATAAGGTTTATTGGAATGAAATTGGCTGCTTGCAAGGCTACATAGTTGGCACTTGCCCCCGAAGCATCACGGTTATAAACCCCACTATTAGTTGTGATTTTTATGTTATTACCATCGGCATCTCGTGCTGATACCTTAAACTCAACCTTTTGCCCAGCTTCCACACAAATTTGACTTGGAACTGTCAGAATCGGTCTTTTATTAGGAGTTTCTACCACGATAATTTGCATATCTCGGGTTATTTCCCCAATCTTAGTATATTGGCCATTGGCTCCTTTCCGCCACTCTTCAATAATAAATGCCACATTTATCTGATATTGAGGGGTTGTCCACTTACCAGGGGCATTCCAGATTAAATCGCCCGTGAGTGGGTTTATACTAAATGTAGATGGTCCCGACCCATCTTCTGTTAATAGATTCGTGCCAAGGGTTGAAGGGTCTTTGTAGCCAGTAATAACTTCTCCAGCACCTGTACCCTCACCAAAATCTCGCTTCGGAGTTGTGAGGCGATACGCCAAACTATCACCATCGGCATCGAAAGCACCCGGGTTATGAATAAATTTATTACCCACACTTGCGGTATCAATAGGTATATTAAGGAGCACAGGCGTGTTATTTAGTCCTAAAGTACCATTTACTACAATTGTTGTTTCAACGAAAAAACTAATCTCGTCGGTTCTACCGGGTAAGTTAACGGTATTGGCGTTTCGATTCGAGATGGCACACGTAATAGTATATCTACCCTGAGAAGGAAAGGTAAAGGTAGTATCATACACATTACACATGGTAGCAGTATTAATCAGTGTTTTTTTCTTACGTTTGACCGTGTAGGCTGGGACACCATTTACACCAAAATAAAAATTTACTGTGTTTTGCCCTTCATTGGCAGTTACACCATTTATTTGGTCAGTATAAGTAGTTAAGGTGACTCGATAAGTAAGACTCGTCGTAGATATTCGCTTAGCTGTAATTTCGCCAGCCCGGATATGGGTTGCCCTCGCATTTGAAATAGCTAAAAGTCCAATAACAAATGTAAAAAGTAAAAATTTCAATGCTTTCATAGACCAAGGTTTGGTATTTACATAAACATAAACGAAAATTTCGTAAAGGTTGTGTTAAGAATGAATAGATTTTTTGAAAACAATTTTACAAAACAAACTGTTGGATTTTTAAAACGATAATAAATTATCAAAAAAGTGAAAACTTTTATTGATTCTAATCTATTTGTGGCTTACTTTTGGGCGATGAAAGTAATTGTACTTTTCAAAGGAATGTAAAATTCGTCAATTGTCCATTAAATTTATTAAATAAGGCTATGTCTTGGCTCACAAAAACGTTAACAAGTTCAATTGGAAAGAAAGTCCTGATGTCACTTACAGGGTTATTTCTTTGTACTTTTCTATTAGTACACCTCATAGGAAATCTCCAGCTATTCAAACACGATGGCGGGTATGCTTTTAATAAGTATGCGGTTTTCATGACTACTTTTCCTTTAATTAAGGTAGTTTCATACGTGAACTACGCCTTAATTCTTTTCCATGCTTTTTGGGGGCTATACCTCGAATTCCAAAATCGTAAGGCTCGTCCAGTTCGTTATGCAGTTGTAAAAAACTCATCTACGTTCTCAAGTCGCAATATGGCAATTCTTGGTACAATCCTATTGGTTTACATTGTGGTTCACATGGGCGATTTTTGGTATAAATTCCACAATGAGCCGCTTCCTTACGTGAAATACACTGAAAACGTAACTACGGGACAAGTTGTAACTGAAAAAATGCCTGAAACCTACACTCAAGAAGTGAAAATGGTTGATATGGTAAATGAAGCAGAGGGGACTCATACTTACATCGTAAAAGATTTATATGAGCAGGTTGGTGTATCATTCAAAAATCCATTATTGGTGATTTTCTACATCTTAGGTATGATTGCCGTAGGATATCACTTATATCATGGTTTCCAAAGTGCATTCCAGACTTTAGGTTGGAATCACCCTAAATACACACCACTCGTGAAGTTCATCGGTACTTGGATTTTTGCAATCGCAATTCCACTAGGTTTTGCTGCAATGCCAATCTACTTCTTCTTACAATAATATTAACGGGTAATTGATAATAACAGAATAATCGATAGAATAATATGTCAGATAAATTAATTTCCAAGATACCTGAAGGACCACTTTCAGAAAAATGGACAAAGTATAAATCGACTGTGCCGTTAGTAAACCCAGCCAACAAACGTAACCTTGAGATTATCGTTGTTGGTACAGGTCTCGCCGGTGCTTCTGCCGCTGCTACTTTGGCCGAAATGGGTTATGCTGTAAAAGCATTCTGCTTTCAAGATTCTCCACGCCGTGCTCACTCAATTGCTGCACAGGGTGGTATCAATGCTGCGAAAAATTACCAAAACGATGGTGACTCTACGTACCGTTTATTCTACGATACAATTAAAGGTGGTGACTATCGTGCAAGAGAGGCAAACGTACATCGTTTAGCTGAAAACTCTGCTAATATCATTGACCAATGTGTGGCTCAAGGTGTACCTTTCGCCCGCGATTACGGTGGTATGCTTAAAAACCGTTCTTTCGGTGGTACGCAAGTAAAACGTACATTCTATGCTGCTGGTCAAACTGGCCAACAATTACTTTTGGGTGCTTATTCGGCACTTGAGCGTCAAGTAGGTTTGGGTAATGTGAAAATGTATTCACGCCACGAAATGCTTGAAGTGGTAATGATTGAAGGAAAAGCTCGTGGTATCATTGCAAGAAATTTAGTGACTGGTGAATTAGAGCGTCATTTCGGACACGCAGTATTGCTTTGTACGGGTGGATACGGAAACGTATTCTATCTTTCAACCAATGCAATGGGCTCAAACGTAACGGCTATTTGGAAAGCTCACAGAAGAGGTGCATTCTTCGGAAACCCATGTTTCACGCAGATTCACCCAACTTGTATTCCTGTATCAGGCGACCACCAATCAAAACTTACTTTGATGTCGGAGTCGTTGCGTAATGATGGCCGTATTTGGGTTCCTAAGAAAAAAGATGACCCAAGAGCTGCCAATGATATTCCAGAAGACGAACGTGATTATTATTTGGAAAGACGTTATCCTGCATTCGGTAACCTCGTACCACGTGACATTGCTTCACGTGCTGCAAAAGAGCGTTGCGATGCTGGATACGGCGTAGGAACAACCAAACAAGCGGTTTACCTCGATTTCCGTTATAATCTTATCAATAAGTATGGCCGTGCAGAAGCTTCTAAATTAGGTATCGAAAATCCAACTATCGACCAATTAGTAGCTTTAGGTAAAGAAGTAGTAAAAGAAGAATACGGTAACTTGTTTGATATGTACAAACAAATTACTGGTGAAGACCCTTACGAAGTACCGATGCGTATTTATCCTGCCGTTCACTACACAATGGGTGGTTTGTGGGTAGATTACAATTTGATGACTACTATTCCGGGTCTTTACGCTCTTGGTGAAGCTAACTTCTCTGACCACGGAGCCAACCGCCTCGGAGCATCGGCATTGATGCAAGGGCTTTCTGATGGATACTTCGTTATTCCTTATACAATCGGTGCATACCTTTCAGGTGAAATCAAAACTAAATCAATTCCAACAGACCACCCTGCATTCGTAGAGGCTGAGAAAGGAGTTAGAGATAGAATCAATCAATTGATTAACATCAAAGGAACACAATCTCCAGAATCTCTCCACAAGCGTTTAGGAAAGATTATGTGGGAAAAATGCGGTATGGCTCGTAATGAGCAAGGCCTCAAAGAAGCTATCGAAGAAATTCGTGCTTTAAAGAAAGAGTTCTGGTCAGATGTAAGAGTTTTAGGTGATGCCGATGGCTTCAACCCAGAACTTGATAAGGCTGGCCGCGTAGCCGATTTCATTGAACTAGGCGAATTGATGTGTTTAGATGCCCTTACTCGTAATGAGTCATGTGGTGGTCACTTCCGTGAAGAATATCAAGAAGATGGTGGTGAAGCAAAACGTGATGACGAAAACTTCATGTTTGTTTCAGCATGGGAATTCAAAGGTGAATCAGAATGGGAATTGAATAAAGAACCATTGGTTTACGATAACATCAAGATTGCTCAAAGAAATTATAAATAGGTTTGATGATTTGTAAATTTGATGATTTGAAGATGTGAAATCAAATCATCAAATTTGCATAGTTAGAGTTTGAAGATGAGAAATGATAAAGAAAATTTAATTGTCAATGAAACACTTCAATTCTCAATTAAAATCATTAAATATTGTGAAGTTTTAGAACAAAATAGAAAAATAGTAATTGCCAAACAGTTACTCAGAGCTGGAACTTCGATTGGTGCAAATGTTTGGGAGGCTCAGAATGCAGAAAGTAAAGCAGATTTTATTCATAAAATGAAAATTGCTTGCAAAGAAGCCGATGAAGTTAAATATTGGTTAAAAATTTGTGAATTAGCCGATAGTTATATCTCTCCAGATATAGAATTAGTAGAAGATTTAGAAAGAATAAATAGAATTTTATCGAAAATTGTAAGTAGTTCAAAAGGATAAAACTTTATTAATCTTTATATCTTTAGTTTTAAAATATTTTTTCTTAATCAAAGATTTGTAGAGTCGAAACCATTTTCAAATCTTCAAATCTTCAAATTATCAAATTTATCAAGATGCATGGTAATATGACAATAAATCTAAAAGTTTGGAGACAAAAAAACAGTAAAGCTACTGGCAATCTCGAAACTTATGAAGTGAAAGGCGTTTCAGAAGATATGTCTTTCTTAGAAATGTTCGACGTTTTGAACGAACAATTAGTTTCTGAAGGCAAAGAACCAATTGCCTTCGACCACGACTGCCGCGAAGGTATTTGTGGTATGTGCAGTATGTACATCAATGGTCGTCCGCACGGACCACTTCAAGGTGTAACTACTTGCCAATTACACATGCGTAGTTTTAAAGATGGCGATACTATCGTGGTTGAGCCTTGGAGAGCTACTGCATTTCCAGTGATTAAAGACTTAGTAGTTGACCGTACATCATTCGACCGCATCATTGCATCGGGTGGTTTCGTTTCGGTAAATACTGGTAATGCTCAAGATGGTAACTCATTACCAATCCCGAAAAATGAAGCAGATAAAGCTTTTGCTGCGGCGGCTTGTATCGGTTGCGGTGCTTGTGTAGCTGCTTGTAAAAATGCTTCAGCGATGTTATTTGTTTCGGCAAAAGTTTCTCAATTATCACTCCTTCCACAAGGACAAGCTGAGCGTCAGGACCGTGCTCTAAACATGGTTGCTCAGATGGATGCAGAAGGTTTCGGTAGTTGTACAAACACAGGTGCTTGTGCAGCTGAGTGTCCGAAAGAAATTTCATTAGAAAATATCGCTCGCTTGAACCGTGAATATTTAGGTGCAAGTATGACGAAATAAGAAATTTCATGATAGAAATAACAAAAATCCCTGCCTCGAAAGAAGCAGGGATTTTTGTTTCAAGCCATATTTAGTGAATGTTTACTATGCATAAGTATTTAACATCACAGGCATTACAAGCATTAGTGTGTCTTCATTCTCAGTTTTCTCAACAGGAATAATCAATCCAGCACGATTTGGCTGCGACATTTCCAACGAAATATTCTTCACGCTTAGGTTATTCAACATTTCAATCAAAAACTTCGCATTGAAACCGATTTCCATTTCTTCACCATCGTATTCGCACGAAAGCTTTTCAGTGGCTTCGTTAGAATAATCTAAATCTTCAGCAGAAATGACCAATTCATTTTGCGAAATTTTTAAACGAATTTGGTGCGTAGTCTTATTCGAGTAAATTGAAATACGCTTCAATGTGCTCAATAATTCTGCACGTTCGATACGTAATTTATTCGGATTATTTTGAGGAATCACGTTTTCGTAATCAGGGAAACGCTCATCAATCAAACGGCAAATCATTTTAATATGCCCAAAGCTAAAGAAAGCATTAGAGTTGCTAAATTCAGCTTTCACAGGCATTAATTCGCTTGGAAGTGATGATTTCAACAAGTTTAAAGCCTTACGTGGTAAAATCATTGAAGTATTATTCGGTGATTTTACATCCTCACGACGGTAACGAATCAGGCGGTGGCCATCAGTGGCTACAAAAGTAGTGGCTTGGTCAGATACTTGTACAAAAACTCCCGTCATCGCAGGACGTAAATCGTCGGTGCTTGTCGCAAAAATAGTATTAGCAATGGCCGACGCAAGTGTATCAGAGTCCATTTCAATACTAAAGTTTCTGTTTACTTGTGGTACACGCGGGAAATCCATCGGATTTTCGCCTGCCAATTTATATCTACCATTAGCGGTTACTAACTCAGTACCAAAGGTTTCGGCATCAATATTTATCTGCACAGGTTGCTCAGGCAAGCTGCGTAAAGTATCTAATAATAAACGAGCAGGCACTGCAAATGAACCACTATCACGAGAGTCAACTTCAAATTCGGTAATCATTACAGTTTGCATGTCCGAAGCCGTAACCGTCAAGTTGTTCTTATCCAATTGAAACAAGAAATTCTCAAGAATCGGCACAATCGGATTACTCGCAATCACACCATTGATTGTCGAGAGGTGTTTTAGTAGACTAGATGATGAAATAACAAATTTCATGGTTTTTATCTGGTTTTTCTTTTATAGCTTCAATTTTAATCCAGCCGTACGAAAATTATGCCAAAATTTTCATGTACGAGCAAGTCAGCAAAAGTAGTGAAAATTATAAATATCCCCAAGAAAAAAGGCTATTGGTTTCCCAATAGCCTTTTTAAAAAATGATGAAGTTCGAACTGCGACAGTTAAGGTATTATAACACGTTTAATCTACTCTGTACTAATGTTTTGGCTAATAATGCAAACTTGATTCGGTCCGGAACTCTGATACGTTCATGCTGAATTCTGCTGGCCGCAGTCTGCTTAATTCTACCAAAAAGCTTTAAATAATATACATATGCTAAGTAAACACCTTTGCGTGCTCCTTCGGGCAAGCCCATGATTCCACGATAAGCATTATCGAAATCTTGCTGGATATCATCTTCAATTTTAGCTTTGGCAGAAATATCAAAATTATCAAAATCAACTCCTGGGAAATAAACACGTCCGCGGTCGCTGAAATCACTTTTCAAGTCACGTAAAAAGTTTACCTTCTGAAAAGCAGCCCCTAAACTACGAGCATCAGCTTTGAGTTTGTCATATAATTCACTATTTCCTTCACAAAAAACTCTCAAACACATCAAACCCACAACTTCTGCCGACCCATATATGTATTCGTTGTAGCCAGCATCATCATAAGCGATATTGTAAAGGTCCATTTCCATGCTGTGCAAGAAAGCTTCGATTAAATCGTGTTCAATCTTGTATTTTCTTACAACTTTTTGAAAAGAATGTAAAACAGGGTTTAAACTTATTCCCTCTTCTATGGCAAGATAAGTTTCTTCTTTATATCTATCAAGTAGGGTTTTCTTGTCAAAGCCATGAAATGTATCTACAATTTCATCGGCATAACGAACAAACCCATAAATTCCAAAAATAGGTTCGTGGAACTTCTTGTCAAGTGTCTTGATACCTAACGTAAAGGATGTACTGTAAAGCTCGGTTATTAGCTTACTACAACCAAAAGTTGTTTTTTCATACAAATCCAACATGATATTTCTTCGTTCAAACTGTTAGGAAAATAGATTTAGTAGATTCTAAAAAATATTAAAAAACATGAGCAATGTCATTGTGTATCATTTCTTTGAATCAATTAAAATAATAAACTAACAAAGCCATAAACTGTTTAAAATTTTTTAATATTATTTTTATAGGTAACAAAGCTTACCTTTTATTTAGGTAATACAGTAGCAGCTAGATACTTCTCACAGATTTTCTTTCATGACTTGCTTCGCTACAACTAAACCCGAAATCAAGGATGGCGGAACACCTGGGCCTGGTACTGTTAGTTGCCCTGTATAGTATAGGTTCTTTACCTTTTTATTTTTAAGACTTGGTTTTAAAAATGCCGTTTGCATTAATGTATTGGCTAAGCCATAGGCATTGCCTTTATAAGAATTGTACTCTTTCTTAAAATCATCAACTGCAAAGCTACGTTTGTACACTACATGATTTCTTATATCATGCCCAACGTAAGCTTCAAGTCTATCCATTATTATATGGTAATACTTTTCTCTGGTCTCTTCGTTATCTTTAAGGTCAGGAGCAATTGGAATTAAAATAAATAAATTTTCGAAGCCTTCTGGTGCAACACTGTTGTCGGTCTTAGAAGGGGCCGAGGCGTAAAATAATGGTTTAGATGGCCACTTCGGATTGGTATAAATTTCGTCAGCATGTACATTAAAGTCTTCATCAAAAAATAAATTATGATGCGTAAGTTTATCTACTCTACGATTTACGCCCAAATAAAATAATAATGATGAGGGAGCCATCACTTGCTTATCCCATTGAGCATCGCTGTAATTACGATTTTCGTTGCTGAGTAATTTATTTTCGATATGCTCATAGTCAGCACCACCAACAACCACATCTGCATCATATTTTCCTTTGGCCGTAATTACCCTTTTCGCTTCTTTACCAATAACCTCTATCTGTAAAACAGGCTCATCTAATTTAAACTTAACACCCTTCTCTTCTGCTAATGCCACCATACCTTTTACAATCTCGTGCATTCCACCCATCGGATACCAAGTGCCAAGAGCAATCTCAGCATAGTTCATCAAACTATATAAGGCTGGCGTATTTTGTGGGGTAGCTCCTAAAAACAAAATCGGGAATTCCATGAGCTGCAATAAACGCTCATTTTTGAAAAACTTACGGATGTGTTTTCCAAAAGACGCAAACAAGTCTAAGCTGATTGCTTTCGATACTAATCGAATATCAAAAAACTCGGTAATCGAAATACTAGGTTTCCAAACAAACTCCCCAATACCCACATCATATTTATACTTCGATTCTTCCAAGAAATCTCTAAGCTTTGTGCTACTGCCTATTTCTATACTTTCAAAAAGTTTTTCTAACTTTTGCATATTGGCCGGTAGCGATATTTCTTCTTCCTTATTAAATATAACCTTATATGAAGGGTCGAGTCTTACCAAATTATAGTAGTCAGAAGGTTTCTTGCCAAACTCAGCAAAGTAGCGTTCGAAAATATCAGGCATCCAGTACCAGCTTGGTCCCATATCAAACACAAAACCATCTTTTTCAAATACTCTAGCTCTTCCGCCAGCCATTGAGTTTTTCTCAATAATCGTTACATCAAAACCTTCATCAGCTAATTTAGTAGCCGCCGATAAGCCTGCAAAGCCTGCACCAATAACAATAACCTTCTTCATAGAAAATACGTCAAACAAAATATGAAATACTGAGCTGAATATTAGCTCATTTAAAAAACAGTATTATATACATTATATATATAGCAATTGAAACTAATACATACTACTCAGAAAACCTATATATACGCTATTTGTTTAAACAAACCCAAATTACTTTATAATTCTTTGAGATTCGAATAGTAAGTTTTGAAATTAGTAGGAAATCGCTTCCAAATCTTCCCACAACTGAATTGATTCAGTTTAAGAAAAGATAATCCTTTGTTTTTTAGGCATGGAATTGATTCCGTGATAAAGTATTATTGGAAAAATTCGTTTGTAATTAAGTAAATCCAAAAAAAATATAGGATAATAAGAAGAAGTTGTTGTGTTATTTGTGTGGTAAAAATTGATAAGTAACTGAGGGTGAGGATAGTAGGCAAAACTGCTTAAAAAATGTATT
>OFDC01000879.1_pt1 | contig 18629 bp, 17 predicted proteins | sample 1520941 | NCBI WGS metagenome assembly OFDC01 (sample SAMEA94258168, study PRJEB24077) | hot springs metagenome | biome: Aquatic biome; feature: Water | place: India | collected 2012-12-06 | depth 5 m | reverse complement strand
GATCATCTCGCGGCGGGCCTTGGCGCCGTCCATGACGAAGGAGACGTCGGCGCCGATCCTGCAGAGGAAGCCTCTCTAGTTCTGCGGCTCCAATTCCCACGGAGACGTTCATGAGGACCCTCCACGTCAATCACGACGGTGCCCGCCTCTCGATTATTGGCGCTACGTGGCATTTCTCACATCCCATCGCAGCTTAGACGCGCAATCTCATCTGAGCGTCCGACACTGTCGCGCAGGCGTCACTCCCAAGCCGGGTTCCACCATCCGGGGAGCCACAAGGGGAGCGCGGCCTGAGTTCATACCCATGAGGGATGAGGTGTGGCGGAACTGACGAGCTGAAGAAGGGAGACTTTCAACATGCGTGTTCCTGTCCTGGCAGTGCTACCGTCACAAGAGCCTCTGGTTGAATCGGCCATTGCCTCGGTTCAGCGACGACAACCCGCTATCCCGCTGGACACGGCGCGCACACCCGCGCGACTGCAGGTGGACTACAGCTTTCCAGCCGTGCCCGTGGGCACCGGGAACCGGGACTTTCTTTCGCTGGAGGCCATCCAACCCAAAGCGTCGGAGAACTTCGTCGTTCGAGGCACGGTCGAAGTGGAAAACGCTGACGTCGTTCCGGAAGCTGTCGATGGCGTGCGCCTTTTCGCCGATCCGCCGATTGCACCGTTCCTCACCTGCGGTGGAGACCCGCCGGTAGGGGGCGTTCCAAACGTCCAGGCCCAGCTGAATATCGCCGCACTGGCCGCGCGAGGCCTCGATGGCAGGAAGGTCGCCGTCGCCATCATGGATACCGGCATCAATCTTGCCCATCTCGCGGCCCAACGAGGCACGCCTCCCAGATTGGATGCCGCCAACTCGTGGTCGGCTCCCGGAAATCCAACCGCGCCAGGCCTGCACCCCGTGCATCACGGCACGATGTGCGCGTTTGACGCCTTGATTGCCGCCCCCCAAGCCACGCTTCTCGACTATCCGGTGCTGAGCGGCAATGCTGCTGGTGGGGCATTGGTCGGAAGTACATTGAGTGTTGCTATTCAGGCCTACGCGCACTTGATTGCGTTCTGGGCCGTCTCCTTCGCTCCCGGAGGAGCACCGCTCTACAGCGGTCTCGTCGTCAACAACAGCTGGGGGATATTCCATCCCAGCTGGGACTTCCCGGTCGGTCACCCGGGCCGGTTCATCGACAATCCCGGCCATCCCTTCTATGCGTTTCTCTCCCTCCTGGCACGCAATGGCGCGGACATCCTTTTCGCGGCGGGCAATTGTGGCAGCAATTGCCCCGATGGCCGGTGCAGGAATCGCACGGTCCATTCGATCATGGGCGCGAGCGCCTACCAGGACGTCCTGACCGTGGGCGGCTGCGACACGACGAATCTGCGCGTCGGCTACTCGTCGCAAGGACCCTCGATCCCCAAAATGTCCCCCCAGAAGCCGGATCTGGTGAGTTACACGCACTTCCTTGGTTCCGAGGCTTTCGGCGCCGGCTCGCCGGACAGCGGCACGTCCGCCGCCTGCCCCGTCGCAGCAGGCTGTGTCGCAGCCCTCCGTACCCGGCTCTCGCCCGCTGCCGCTCCGCCGGCAAATCTATTCTCCCAGCTTCGGACGACCGCGCGACCGGCCGCCGGCATGCCAGCCGGATGGAACGGTGACTACGGCTATGGCATTCTCGATCCGGATGCGGCCGCTCATAGTCTGGGTGTCTGACCGCCTCCTTGGAGGATACGCCAATGCCAATTCCTGCAATGGCGCTTATGACCATCACAGCCGGCGAGGTGTCGCCGAGCATCGCCGAAGCGGCGGCATTGCTCGGTGTTGCCTCGGCAGACCTGAATCCGGATTTCGGTGTCGTTCCCATCGACAGGTCTCTCGGTACCTATGTGGTGGAGGTCCGCGCCGATCGGCTTCCGCAGGAACCAACCGGCACGGCCCCGTATCGCGGGCCCTTCTCCAATCCGCGCATTGAACCCATGTCGCCCTCATCGGGAGACAAGGAACCTGACTCCAAATCCTGAAATCCCGGCGGGGCGTGGCTTGGTAGCCGCGCCCTCTACGCCTTCCCTGCGGCAGCGATCATCTCGCGGCGGGCCTTGGCGCCGTCCATGACGAAGGAGACGTCGGCGCCGCCCAGCAGGAACTGCACGCCGTGCTTCAGGAACTTCTCGATCAGTTCCTTCGAATAGACGCCGCCCATGCCGAAGAACTTGCCGCTGGCCTGGCACGCCGCGCCGACCGTCGCATAGGCCGCCGCGATGTCGGCGTGGCCCTGGTTGCCGGGGATGCCGAAATCGGCAGTGAGGTCGGAGGTGCCGATCATCAGCGCGTCGACGCCCGGGACGGCGGCGATCGCGGCGGCATTGGCGACGGCGGTGCGCGTCTCGATCATCACGATGGTCAGCGTCTCGGCGTTGAGCTGGGCCAGCGACTGCGGATCGCCGCTGCGCTGGAACTCGGCCTGGGCGAGCGGGCTGGTGAGCGAGCGCGTGCCCGTCGGCGGATACTTGGTGGCGGCGGCGGCGAGCGTCGCCTGCTCGACCGTGTCGACATGCGGGAAGACGATGCCCTGGGCGCCGGCATCGAGCAGCCGCGCGGCCTGGTAGAACTGGTCCATGCCGACGCGGGCGATCGGCGTCACGCCGGTGGCGAGCGCGGTGATCGACATCTGCCCCGCCAGGTCCTCGCTCAGCGTCGAGTGCTCGAGGTCGAGGAACATCCATTCGAAGCCCGCGAACTTCGCGATCTCGGCCGCATCGACGCTGCGCCAGCGGTTGACGTTGAAACTGGCGACGGTGCGGCCGCTCTTCATCGCGGCCTTCATGACGTTCTGGCGGATGGCCATGGTCTATCTCCTTCTCTGAAAACAAAGTAACCGTCGTCCTGAGCGGAGAGAGCGTAGCGAACGCAGTCGAAGGACCTCTTTTCCGACGCACGATGCGAGGAAACGAAAAGAGGTCCTTCGACTACGCTGCGCTCCGCTCAGGACGACGGGGATGTGTTACCTACCCCACCACGCAGCGCGCCGGCGGCTCCTCGCCATCGAGAACGTAAAAGATGTTCTCGACCGCCTGCACCGCGACCCTCTCCATCGACTGGCGCGTCGAGCCGCCGACATGCGGCGTGAAGATCACGTTCTGCTGCTTCCACAGCGGATGGTCGGCGGCGGGCGGCTCGACCACGAAGGTATCGAGCGCGGCGCCGGCGAGATGGCCGCTCTCCAGCGCCGCCACGAGCGCGACGTCGTCGACCAGCGGCCCGCGGCCGGCATTCACCAGGAACGAGCCCCTCGGCATCCGCGCGAGTGCGGCCGCATCGATCATGCGGTCGGTTTCGGCCGTCAGCGGGCAATGCAGGGTCACGATGTCGGCCCAGCCCAGCAGCGCGTCGAGCGTATCGACGCGGCCGACGCCCTCGGGCACCGCTTCGGCCGCGAGATAAGGATCGTAGATGCGCAGATCGAGCCCGAACGGACCGCACAGCGCCACCAGCGAGGAGCCGACCGCGCCGCAGCCGACGATGCCGAGCTTCGAGCCCGAGAGCTCGCGGCCCATGAAGGCCGACTGTGCCCACGTGCCCTCGCGCAGCGCCACGTCGAGCGGCCGCACGTAGCGCAGCAGCGAGATCGTCATGGCGAGCGCCAGCTCGGCCACCGAGCGGGCATTGGCGCCGTGCGCGCGCAACACCGCGATGCCGCGCGCCTTCGCCGCCGCCACGTCGATGTTGTCGTAGCCGACGCCGTGCTTGGAGACGACGCGCAGGTCGGGCGCCGCGTCATAGACGGCGGGCGTGATCTTCGTGGAACGAACGAGGATCCCGTGCGTCGGCGCCTCGGAGACGGCCGCGATCATCTCGGCCTCCGACGCGTGCGTGCCCAGCTGCCGCACATCCGCCCCGCGCGCCTTGAGCAACGCCATCGCCGCCGGCGCCAGCACGTCCGAATTGATGATGATCCGTGGACTGTTTCTCACTAGAGGCACCCTCTCCCGACGCAACACGAGGGAGCTGTTTAGCGGGATTGGGCCGGTGGGGCGAGAGTGCGCGGAGCGGAAGTAAGTGCGGAGCGAAAGTCCTGCTTGCATACTGGCAAATCTTACGCGCTTCGCTATTCTCTTAGATGGCAGATGCGCATTTACGCGCAATCACGGATTGTGGATACCTCAGAATGCCTGGTTCGACTTTTCAGACTAATCCGTTTGACTTACACAAGCTCCTTAGTGAATGCGATCGGGGCTTAATCCAGTTGCCGGATTTCCAAAGAAGCTGGGTATGGGACGAGGACAGGATCAAGAGCTTAATCGCCTCGATTTCTCGGGCGTTTCCAGTTGGCGCGCTAATGACCCTCGATACTGGCGGTCCTGTCAACTTTAAACCTCGCCCCATCGAAGGCGCGCCGGATGTGGCGAAGCATGTATCGCCGCAGTCCTTGTTGTTGGACGGGCAACAGCGCATGACATCGCTGTATCAGTGTACGCTGCGCGGCAAGGTCGTCGACACCATTACCCTCAAGAGAAAAAAAGTAAGACGCTGGTTCTACATCGACATCCGCAAAGCGCTAGACGATACCATTGATCGCGAAGAGGCGATTGTCGGCGTCCCAGAAGACAGGGTTATCCGCGTAGATTTTGGCCGTGAGAGCACACTCGATCTCTCTACGCCGGGAAAAGAGTACTCCGAACTCATGTATCCGGTCTCGCAGGTGTTCGACTGGGACAATTGGCAGGATGGATTCGATGAGCATTGGTCAGGGGACGAGCACAAACCGATGCGCGATACTTTCCGTCAGTTCAAGAGGCAGGTGCTGGACAATTTCAAGATGTATCGGGTTCCGGTCATTGCTTTGGATAAATCTACATCCAAAGAAGCTGTCTGTGTGGTTTTTGAGAAAGTAAACACAGGAGGAAAACCGCTTGATGCCTTTGAGTTGGTCACCGCAATGTATGCGGCGTCCGGTCATGAACTGCGCAAAGACTGGTATGGTGACACCGAAATAAAAGGAAGACGCCAGCGATTCATTGAGACCCTGAAGCCAGCGGATGCGGAAGGCGGAATTTTGTCCGAAGTAGCAAATACGGATTTTTTGCAGGCTATCTCTCTTTTCCATACGCGTGAGCGTCGGAACGCAGCAGCGGCAACAGGGAAACAAGGAAAAGAGCTTCCTGCGGTTACAGGCAATAGGCAGGCCCTACTGGATTTACCTCTAGATGCGTACAAGAAGTACGAATCCAAAGTTGAACGCGGCTTTACTCAGGCCGCCAAGTTTCTGCACATTCTCCACATCTATCGCATTTTTGATTTGCCCTATCAGTCACAAATCGTGCCGCTCGCCGCTATATTGGCCGATATAGGAGATGCTTGGGAACACGAGGCAAACCGAGCAAAACTAGTTCGTTGGTACTGGAATGGTGTCTTCGGGGAGCTGTATGGTTCCGCCGTCGAAACTCGCATTGCGAAGGACTTCATCGAGGTTCCGAATTGGCTCAATGGAGGCCCGGAGCCATCCACAATCACCGAAACTCTCTTTCGGCCAGACCGCCTGAAAACAATGCGAATGCGCCTATCTGCAGCCTACAAAGGTGTGAACGCGCTGCTGATGAAAGAAGGAGCACAGGACTTTCGTTCGGGTCAGAAATTTGATCACGCGGTGTTCTTTGGTGAGAACGTCGACATTCACCACATCTTCCCCCAAGACTGGTGCAAGAAGCGCGGCATTAAGCCGAAAGTCTATGACTCGATCATCAACAAGACGCCGTTAGCGTACCGAACGAACAGAATTATTGGCGGTGTTGCCCCCTCCGAGTACCTAGCAAAACTCGAGAAAGGCAATCAAGCGACGCCTGCAATCGATAGCATTCGTTTAGACGGCTATCTTCAGTCTCATCTAATTGACCCAAAGCTGCTTCGCCGAGACGATTTCGATGCATTCATGGAAGTTCGCCAGAAGCAACTCTTGTCTCTCATTGAGACAGCCACAGGAAAGCCCTCATATCAGGGAATAATCGCCGAGGAAGGTGAAGACGCTGAAGACGACATTAATGCTGCTGAAGCAAATTTCACTATTGCTGCTTGACGTCAGGATTCAATCGCGGCGGCTCTGCCCCCTATTGGACAAAGTCTCGCGTTCGTCTCGTGGCGGCGTTCGCTTCCTACTGTCGCCGACTTAACACCGCGGCGCGGTGCGCGTCCTATAGCCGTCGTAGTACTGGCTGCCGCAGACGACCTGCTGCTGGACCACGTCGTCGCGGTAGCCGTTCTGGCCGCGGTTGACCACGGTCACGCTGGTGTAGCGGCGGCCGTCGCCCTGGTTGTACCAGGCGCCCTGCTGCGGCTGGTTCTGATAGTAGTAGTTCGGCGCGGGCTGGGCGTAGCCGTAGGCCGGCGGGGCATAGCCGTAGCGCGGCGGCGGGCTGTAGGCGCCGGTGTTGTAGTAGCCCGGCCCGGCCGGATAGGCGCCGCTCGGGGCGCCGTAGCCGTCGCCCTGGCAGGCCGCCGCGGCGAGGCCGAGGCCGACCGTCAGCGCGAGTTTCGCGGACGCGCGTTTGAGCCACGCCCCGCGCGCGGGCGCGTCAGTCAGGGACGAAAGTCCTTCGGCAATGCGAACCATCCAGTCCTCCAGGCCCGGTCGCGGGCGCCCTCATGATCGGAAAGTCTTCGGGCCGAACCAAGGCGGGTTCGGCCATCATCTCTCCCCAAACGCTTTCGGGCCGCCGCCGTTGCACCTGTGCCGGGCCGGACGCACGAACCGGGGCGCGCGCCGGCGGCGCGGGTACGCGGCGCTAGGAGCCGCGGGCGTTGCTGCGCCAGGCGGTCGGGGTGGTGTCGAAACGGTCGCGGAACCAGCGCGAGAAGGCACTGAGCGAGGAGAAGCCCACCATGTCCGCCAGCGCGGTCAGCGAGCGGTCGGCGTTGGGCAGGGTGCGGGTCACGATCTCGGTGCGCACCGCTTCCATGATGTCGGAGAAGGTCTGCCCCTCCTCCGCCAGGCGCCGGTGCAGCAGGCGGCGATTGAGGTTCAGCTGGTTCGCCACCCGGTCGACCGTGCAGCGGCCGCTGGCCAGCTGCAGCGAGATCAACTCGCGGGTCTTGTCGGAGAGGCGCTCGTTGGGGCGGGCCAGCAGCGAATCGAGGTGCCGCCGCGCGTAGCGCGCCAGCGCGGGGTCGGCGGTGGGGATGGCGCGGTCGAGGTCGCGGGTCTCGCAGACGATGCCGTCGAAGTCGCGGCCGAACTCGACCCGGCCGCCGAACAGCCGCCGGTGGCTGTCGCGTCGGCGCGGGGCGGCGTGGGTGAAGGCGATCGAAGGCTGCCAGTTCGGTCCGATCAGCGAGCGCAGCACGCGGTAGAAGACACCGACCGTCAGCTCCATCCCCTGGCGGACGGGCTGCAGCCGGCCGACGCGAATCTCGACCTTCATGACGGCCACGCCCCCGCCCTCCTCGAGCCGCAGCGTCACCGACTGGTTGTGCACGGGAATGTAGCGCATCAGCGACTGCAGGGCCGCGCGCACCGTCGGCTCCTCGCGCACCAGCAGGCCGATCGGGCCCAGCACCGAGAGCGTGCGCGTCTCCGCGAGGCGGATGCCGAAATCCTCGATCCCCGCGGCCTCCGCCGATTCCTCGAGCAGCCGACGCAGCCCGCCCGCCGGAACCTTCACCTCCGGGTCGTCGAGGCAGCGCAGGTCGATGCCCGCCTTCGCCAGCATGCGCAGCGGATCGAGCCCGACCGACCGGGCGATCTCGGGATAGGAGGTGAGGCAGGCGCTGCGGATGAGGTCGGTCAAGGCGGGGCCGGGGAAGGGTCGCCCGAACTGTCAAATCCGTGTCCCCAAATGTCAAACGTCAGAAATGCGTCGCGCCTAGTGTCCGGAAAATTCCGGAGGAAGCGGATGGCCTATCAGTCGATCGATGTCAGGAAGCTCACCCCCACCATCGGCGCGGAAATCTTCGGCGTCGACCTCTCCCGGCCGCTGGGCAACCAGCAGTTCGACGAGATCCACCACGCGCTCATGGAAAATCTGGTGATCTTCTTCCGCGACCAGAAGATGAGCATCGAGGACCACAAGGCGCTGGGCCGGCGCTTCGGCCAACTGCACGTGCATCCCAACGCGCCGATCGGCCTGCCCGAGCATCGCGAGATCCTGGTGATCAAGGCGGACGAGAATTCCAGGCGCGTCGCCGGGGAGGAATGGCACAGCGACGTGTCGTGCGACGCCGAGCCGCCGATGGGCTCGATCCTGCACCTGACGGAGATCCCGCCCGACGGCGGCGGCGACACGCTGTTCGCCAACATGTACCGCGCCTACGAGACCCTCTCCGCCCCGGTGCGCGCGATGCTGGACGGACTGACGGCCATCCACGACAGCGCCAAGGCGCACGCCTTCCGCAGCAAGGCCGGCGACCGCACCGACATGAGCTTTCCCGCCAGCGAGCATCCGATCGTGCGGACTCATCCCGAGACCGGCCGCCAGGCACTCTATGTCAGCCGTGGCTTCACGGTCCGCATCCCGCAACTGAAGCGGCACGAGAGCGACGCGGTGCTGGAGATGCTCTATCGCCACATCGAGATGCCCGAACTGCACTGCCGGTTCCACTGGCAGCCCAACTCGGTCGCCTTCTGGGACAATCGCTGCACCCAGCACCACGCAATGTTCGACTACTTCCCGCACCGCCGCTACGGCCACCGCGTCACGATCTGCGGCGACAAGCCGGTGCACAGGCCTGCGTTGAAAGGGGCCGCGTGATGAGGAGCCGCACGATGAAGCGCCGCCTGTTCCTCGCCGCCGCGGGCGCGGCTCCCTTCGCGGGCGTCGCCGGCACCAGCCGCGCCGAGGCCTACCCCTCGAAGACCATCCGCGTCGTGCTGCCCGGACCGGCGGGCGGCCTGCTCGACGTCGCGGCGCGGGCGCTGTCGGAGGCAATGCAGCGCGAGCTCGGCCAGACCTGGCTGGTCGATCCGCGGCCGGGCGCCAACGGCATCCTGGCCGCCCAGCAGGTGCTGGCCGCGCCGCCTGACGGCCACACGCTCTATCTGACCGTGTCGGCCCATGTGGTGCTGAACGAGCTGATGCGCGCCCCGTTCGACGCCATGGCCGACTTCCGGCCGGTCGCGATGGTCGGCGTCAGCAGCGCTCTGATCTGCGTGCCGGCTTCCTCGCCGGCCGACACGATCGCGGGGTTCGTGGCCCATGCGCTGGCCAATCCGGGCAGGCTCAACTACCTGAACCCGGGCAACGGCACGGGCGCCCACCTGATCCCCGAGCAGCTCAAGATCAAGTACGGGATCGACATCACGTCGATCTCCTACAAGGGCCTGCCGCCCGGCGTGCAGGACCTGCTGGGCGGCCGTCTCGACCTCGGCGTGGTCAGCACCGCGCTGGCCGCGCCGCACGTGAAGGCCGGCCGCCTCAAGGCGATCGGCGTGGTCGGCGTGCAGCGCGTTTCCGACCTGCCCGCCGTCGCCACCATGAGCGAACAGGGCGAGGGCGAGCTGGAAGTGCAGTCGTCGATCCCGCTCTACGGACCGAAGGCGCTGCCCTCCCCGATCGTGATGCGTCTCAACGGCGCGATCGACAAGGCGCTGGCCGATCCCGAGGTCCGCGCCCGGCTCGCCTCCGCGTCGATCGATCCCCTGCCGCTCGGCCCGCAACAGCTCGACGAGATGCTGCGGCGCGAGCATGTGCGGCTCGCCCGGCTCATCCGCCAGCTCGGCATCACCGCCGACGGCGCCTAGTCCCCGCGGCGACAGCCGCTTCTTCCCGTCCCGTCCAACCAGCCCGAAAGGAAAGCCAGCATGTACTTCACCGACGACTCGCTGTTCCCCGAGAACATGCAGCCCCTGATCATCACCGCCGCCCCGTTCGGCCCGGAATGGCTGCCCGGCGACGTCGAGGACCTGCCGCTCACCTGGGAGCAGCAGATCCAGACGGCAGTCGACTGCTACAATGCCGGCGCGACGGTGCTGCACGTGCACGTGCGCGATCCGAAGACCGGCCAGGGCTCCAGCAACTTCGACGACTACAACCGCTTCCTCACCGACCTGCGCCGCGCGGTGCCGAAGATGATCCTGCAGGTCGGCGGCTCGATCTCGTTCGCGCCGCACACCGAGGGCGCCAAGGCCAAGTGGCTCGACTACGACACGCGCCACATGCTGACCGAGCTCGATCCCAAGCCGGACTGCGTCACTGTCACCACCGGCACGACGCTGTGGGACATCACCCAGGCGTTCCTGCCGGCGGACGTCAAGGGCACGCATCTCGACGATGCCAAGGTCCAGCAGGCGTGGAGCGGCATGGTCGTGGATTCGACGCCCGCCTTCTATCTCGAGCACCTGAAGCGCCTGCATGCCAACAGGATCCAGCCCTACTTCGTGCCCGCGCACGTGCACCAGCTCGAGATCATCGAGCGGCTGATCCGCGCCGGCCACTACAAGGGGCCACTCAACCTCGCTTTGTGCGGCTATGGCGGCGGCACGATGGGACGCAACCCCTTCGACTGGATGGAGATGCTGCGGCGCACGCCGCACGGCGCCTCGAGCGTGACCTTCTGGAGCAGCATGCGCGGCAACATCGCGATCCAGAACCTGGCGATCATCCTCGGCGCCCACGTCCGTGTCGGCAACGAGGACAATATCTGGGACGCGCGGGGCAACCGCTGGTCCAGCGTCAAGCAGATCGAGTGGGCGGTGAAGATGTCCGAACAGCACGGCCGCAAGGTGGCGACCGCCGAGGAAGCCCGCCGCATGATGAAGGTCGGCGTCTGGTACGATACGGTCGACGAGACGCTGTTCAACCTCGGCCTGCCGCCCAACCGGCCGGAAGGCTACAAGGGCTTCCTGGCCTACGAGACCGATGGCCGTACGCCCAAGGTCGCCGGCACCCGCACCACCCCGGTCAGCATCCTCTGATCATGGGCCCCTGGTCGTCCGCCCTGGACACGCTGAAGCAGTGGGATCCGTCATGGGCCGCGGCGTGCGCGGCCATGACGGACGATCCCTTCGCGCGCGGCGTTTTGCCCCGAAAGTTCGCCGAGCTGATCGGGGTGGCCCTGAACGCCGCCTGCACCAACCTCAATCCCGAGGGCACGCGGCGCCACATCCGCGCGGCCCTCGCCGAGGGCGCAACGCGCGCGGAGATCCTGACAATCCTCAAGATGGCGTCGGTGATGGCCATCCATTCGTGCAGCCTGGGCGCGCCCCTGCTGCTCGAGGAAGCCGCCGCGGCGGGTGTCGCCCCACGCGCCCGGGAGCCCGGCGCGACGCCGGCCTGCGATCGCATGCGCGCCGCGGGGCAGTGGAACGCCGCCTGGGATCCGTTCTTCGCGCTCGATCCCGCCTGGACGGACGCCTTCATGGCCACGGGCCTCGCCATCTACGCCGGCGGCACGTTCACGCCGAAGGAAGTTGAACTCCTCAGCATCGCGTTCGACGCCTCCTTCACGCACATGTATGCGCCCGGCACGCGACGCCACATCCGGGGCGCGCTTGACGCCGGCGCCACCGTCGAGGAGATCATGGAGGTCCTCAAGCTCTGCGTCGGGCAGGGCGTGCAGGCCTGCAATCTCGGCGTCCCGATCCTCGCTGAGGAGCTGGCCCGCTCGGGCAGGGTGGATTGACGATATGCAGCAGGACAAGGGCCGGATGCACCGGCTGGCCGAGAAGGGCCGCGAGGAATTCCACCGCTTCTCGGTGATGTTCCTCTATCTTTGGATGGTGTTCGCGCTGTTCGTGCTGAACGAGTACGTGATCGCCGGCCGCACCCACAACCATCTGGCGCTGCAGGGCTTCGCCTTCATCAACGCGGCGGTGCTGGGCAAGGTGATGCTGATCGCCGAGGACCTGAAGCTCGGCCGGCGCTTCGAGCACCGGCCGCTGTTCTGGTCGGTGCTCTACAAGTCTTGCCTGTTCGCGCTGGTGTTCATCGTCTTCCACATCGTCGAGCGGGTGACGATCGGCATGCTGGCCGGCGGCAGCGCGCGCGCCAGCGTGCCGCCGATCGGCGGCGGCAGCTGGGACGGCATCGCCGCGGCCTGGGCCGCCATCGCGGTGTCTCTGCTGCCCTTCTTCGCGCTGCGCGAGATCAGCCGCGTGCTGGGCAAGGACGTGCTGTGGAACCTGATGTTCCGGCACTCCGCGAAGGACCGACAGGTTCCCGCCGGCGGGTCCTGACCGTCAGAAGATGAAGTCCATCGCGGTCAACGCGCCCGCGGTCGTGGCGGCGACGCTGATGGCGAGGTCGGTGTCGATGTTGAACTCGCCCGGCGTCTGCACGACATAGACCGAGTTCGAGGCGCCGGCGGTCTCGATCCAGAGATGGTCGAAATCGGTGTCCAGCGCGCTGAGATCGATCTTGTCGGTGCCGAGGATGAAGTCGACGATCGTGTCGTATCCGGTCTTCAAGTTGCTGTCGTCGTAGGACTTGTAGCCGAACGTCACTTCGCCGCCGCCGGCATAGAGCCTGTCAGCGCCGCCCAGCCCCTCGAAGTAGTGGGTGCCGCCGTTGCCGATCAGCGTGTCGCCGAGCGTGCCGCCCAGCACGTTCTGGATCGAGTTCATCTGGTCGGTGAGGGTGAGCACGCCCTTGTACCAGACCCAGCCGAGCTGCTGGACGAGGTCGACCTGGACGCTGCGCGTCTGCTCCGAATAGTCGACCGTGTTCGAGCCGGCCCCGCCCCAGAGCTGGCTGACGTCGATCTGGGACGGCTGGGTGTCCACGTGCTGCTTGGCGTTGATGCCGCCGACCAGCACGTCGTCGCCGTCGAGACCGTAGAGCGCGTTCGCCCCGAGGCCGCCGTCCAGCCGGTTGTCGCCGTCGTCGCCGATCAGCCGGTCGTTGCCGGCGCCGCCGATCGCGTTCTGGATGCTGTCCATCTGGTCGACCAGCACGAAGGCGCTGCCGCGCAGCACGTAGCCCGCGCCGGCGCCGAGATCGACCCGCACCGCCGCCGTCAGTCCGGAATAGTCGACCGTGTTGGTCCCCTCGCCGCCCCACAGCTGGTTGGTGCCGCCGGTCGCGGTGCCGCCGGCGAAGAAGTCGTCGCCGTCCAGCCCATAGAGCGCGTTCTGTCCGGCGCCGCCGTCCAGCACGTTCGTGCCGTCGTCGCCGATCAGCGTGTCGTTGACGCTGCCGCCGGTGGCGTTCTCGATCGAGTCCAGCGCATCGGCAAGGACCAGCACGCCGTCCTCCCTCAGATAGCCCGCCCCGGCGCCGAGATCGACATACACGACCAGCGTCTGCGCGGCGTAGGTCACGGTGTCGGTGCCCTCGCCGCCCCACAGCTGGTTGACGCCGCCGGTCGAGGTGCCGCCGGCCAGGCTGTCGTCGCCGTCGCCGGCATAGAGCACGTCGACGCCGCCGGCGCCGTTCAGCGAATCGTCGCCGTCGTTGGCGGTGAGGATGTTGTTCAGCTCGTTGCCGATGATCTCGTCGTCGCCGGCGCCGGTGACGAGGTTGGAGATCAGCGAGCGCGTGTCGTCGTTGTAGAGGACCGTGTTGTAGATGTTTCCGTTGGGGAGGTTGTTGTAGGCGGAGGTCCCGGGCGCCGCGTCCGAGTTGAGGTCGGCGAGCTGTTTTGCGGAGAACTTGAGCCATTGCCCGGCCCGCAAGTCGTCGACCTGGTCGTCGTCGAAGTTGCTGAGGTCGTAGGTCGTGGTCGCGCCCTGCGTCCACACGGTCGAGAAGATTTTGCCGGTGATCGTCGTGCCGGTGTTCGCGGCCACGGCGCCGTTGATGTACTGCTGGCCGGTCGAGTTGTCCCAGGTGTAAATGGCGGTGGTGCCGACGGCGTCGAAGTTGGCGCCGTAATAGGCCTGGAGCGCGGCGATGTCGTATATCATGAAGCTCTGGGCCGAGGAGCCGACATGCGCCGCCAGCGCGGTCTCGACGCTGGCGCCGATATAGGCGGCGTAGGTCATGATCGAGAACTCGACGTCGTCGCGCGCGTCCTCGAGCTTGCCGTTATAGCTCGCGTCATGGCCGTGCTTCAGGCCGAACCCGTGCCCCATCTCGTGCATGATGGTGGTGAACTGGTCGGTGCCGAAGAAGACCGGCACCTCGCCCGGCGAAGCGGGCTCGATCCAGCCGTTGCCCTCGCCGATGAACGTATCGCCGGCGGCCCGGCTGTCCGACTTCGAATAGGTGCCGTCGTTGGGCGGAAAGTTGGAGACCGATACCGAGATGTCGCGGGCCAGGCGGAAGGTCGAATCCGCGGCCAGCCCCGACTCGACCTCGTTGAACTTGAGCTGCGTGTAGGACGCCACGAGGTTGAAGGCGATGCGGCTCGCCTGCTGCTCATACTCGTTCATCGGCGAGAATTCCGCGACGTACTCGACCACCGGGTAGCCCGGAACCACGAGATAGTCCTGCGCCGACTGCGGGAAGGAGAAATTGGCCAGCGTCGCGGCCGTGTCGCCGCCGTAGGCCGTGGTCCAGCGATAGTCCATCAGGATGGCGCGGACGTTGGGATCGAGGCCCGAGGAGTCGAAGGGACCCCCGTAGAGGCCCCCCTTTGGAGTGTCGTAAACGGCGGCCATGTCGGTTCTCCAATACGCTACGGTTATCGTACAGAAACGGTCTTCGCGGTGCTCCCCGCCGGGCGGCCCGCGGCGCGCCACGCTGCCGGCGACTGCCCGACCCCGGCGCTGAAGGCGCGGGAGAAGGCGGCCGGTTCGGAGAAGCCGACGAGGTAGGCGGTCTCGTTGACCGAGGCCTTGGCGCCCGAAAGATAGCGCAGCGCCATGCGGTGGCGTAGGTCATCCAGCACCGTCTTGTACGTGGCGCCTTCGGCCTTCAGCTTGCGAAACAGAGTCTGGCGGCTGAACCCGAGGGCGCGGGCGACCGAGTCGGCGCTGACCTCACCGGTATGCAGCAGCGGTAGCAGCTCGGCCTCGACCCGCCCACGGACGGTCCTCTGGTCCTCAAGCTCCCGCAACAGCTCATCGGCCCGCTCAACGAGGACTCCGAACACGTAGCGCGGCTGCAGGGCCACGGGCCAGGTGGCGATGCGTGGGTCCAGCCGCATCGCGTTCCAGTCGCTGGAAAACGTCACAGGACACTGGAAGACGCGGTCATACTCGGCGCGCCAAGCCGGCGGCGGGTGGGTGAAATGGACCTCGAGCACATGCGGTTCGGGCAGAAAACGGCGCGGGCCGCAGACCAGCCGGGCGAAGGCGCCTTCGCTCAGTTCGGGAAAGCTGTTCGGGTTCGTACGACTATCGACCATCCATAACTGGCCGTCGCGGACGCTCAGCGCAAAACGCGGCCCGTCGCTTACGCCCTCGGTCTCCAGAGTCAGCCGTCCGAAGCGCTGCATCTGGGCGAAGGCGTCGCCCATGGTGGCCGAGGCGTTCATGATCAATCCAACGATCGAGATCTCCGCCAGATCGACCGCTTCCCCGAAATGCAGCGCCAGGGCCGGATCGTCGCAAAGCTCCTGAGCCGCGCGCATCATCGCTCTATAGGTGGCGAGCGGCAGACGCTGGTCGGGGTCTTCGAGATCTTCGGCGACAAGGCCCGCCCGATTCATCAGCGTCGCACGATCTGCGCCCTTCTGAACGGCGAACGCGAGCAAGCCAGCGGCCACTCCCGCCGACGTGGTCAGGTTCGACATCGTCACGGGCCCCTGGTGTTACAAACGATCATACGCACGGCGGCGTCGATCATGGCGTGCGCCCCGCCCATCGACAAGTAATGGGCCATGACATCCCGGTTCGCTTACGTCGCTCTCGTCACCGCCGTCTTCGCGCTGACGCCCTCGCTCGCCCTGACGGAAAACCTTGAGGACCGGCCCGGCGATCCGGCCTGGATGCATCTGGGGGCCAACGCTCTCCTCTGGGCGCATATCGCCAGCGGAGCGATCGGGATGATCACCGGCGTCATCGCCCTGGCCGCGCGCAAAGGACAGCGCGTCCATCGCGCGGCGGGTTCAGTGTTCGTCCTGGCGATGTTCACCGCCTACGCGATTGGCGCGGGCGTGGCGCCGTTCCTCCAGACCGGGCAGCGTCCCAACTTCGTGGCCGGCGTGATGGCCCTGTACCTCCTGATCAGCGGGACGATGGCGGCTCGCCGGCGCGACGCCAAGGCCGGCGCGCCGGAGCTCATCGGCCTGATCGTCGCCCTGTCGATCACGGCCGCCGGCGTAACCTTCATGCGGATGGGCGCGGCCAGTCCCACCGGGACGGTCGATGGCTCGCCGCCCCAGGCCTTCTTCCTGTTCACGATCGCCGGTGTCTTCGCGGCGGCGGGCGAGGCGCACGCGCTCCTGCGCAAGCAGCTGTCCCGGACCTCGCGGATCGCGCGGCACCTGTGGCGGATGTGCTTTTCGCTGTTCATCGCCTCAGGGTCATTCTTCCTGGGCCAGCAGCAGGTGTTTCCGAAGGCGTTGCAGGACTCGGCCCTGCTGTACGCCGCCGCCCTGGCCCCGCTGCCGATCCTGCTGTTCTGGCTGGGCAAGGTCTATGTCGACGAGGCGCTCCGCCGCCGCCGCCAGCGCGCAAACTAAAGTTTTTACGCAACACCTCGAAGGAAGCGTCATCCGCCGCCGCCCGGCGATGGCTCAGGCCATTGTCCCGACGCTTTCGCCCCTATAAGCAAGCGCCTTGCTGAACGCCGCACGGCGCTTTGGAAGGTTGCGAATGCCGAGTCCCCTGATGGCCGCCTTGAAGGATGTGGGAGACGGAATCCGTCTCGCGCCCCTGTGGTGGCGGCTGGGCCTGGACCAGACGGCGTCGCGCTTCCAGCGCTCGGTGCTGGGGCCGTTCTGGATGGCCTGCAACCTGCTGGTCATCGCCTTCGCCCTGGCCTTCGTCGTCAGCGCCCTGATGGGCGTGGACATGATGAAGAGCTATCCGCAGGTGGTGGCGGGCCTTCTGGCCTGGTCGCTGGTGGGCACCACCATCGCCGAGGCCCAGGCGATCTTCCTCTACAACGCCGGCCTGATGCAGAGCCAACGCCTGCCGCTCAGCTTCTACGTCTTCCTGCACGCCCAGAAGTCGGCGACCAACTTCCTGTTCCAGGCGATCGCCTTCTGGGCGACGATGCTGGTGCTGAACCGCTTCTCGTTCCCACACTGGACGCTGATCCCGGCGTTGGTGGTGATGCTGCTGATCGTCTGCTTCCAAGGTTTCATCATCGCCATACCGTCCACCCGCTTCCGCGATGTGGCCTACATGATGAGCTATGTGGTCCAGCTCTTGTTCTACGTGACGCCGGTGTTCTGGATGACCGCGAACGTCAGCGAAAAGCACCGATGGGTGGTCGAGTTGAACCCCTTCACCCACCAGGTGGAGCTGCTGCGCGCGCCACTGACCGGCCATGCGCCCGAGGCCATCCACTGGTGGTGGACGCTCGGAACCCTGGGCGTGCTCGCCGTCGTCGCCATCACCCTGCTGGCGATGTTCCGCAAGCGCGTGGTCTTCTGGCTGTAGGGGACCGCGATGACGCACCAGATCAAGCTGACCCACGTCGATCTCGACTACTTCGTCTATAGCCTGCGCTCGCAGTCGCTGCGTAGCGCCGTGTTCAACCTCGCGGTCGGCGGACGGATGTACAAGGCGGCGGGCGACGTGGCCGCAGTCAAAGCGCTGCACGACATCAATCTGGAGATCAACGAGGGCGACCGCATAGCCCTCGTCGGCCACAACGGCTCGGGCAAGACGACCCTGCTGAAGGTCATCGCCGGCATCTATTCGCCGACGCGCGGCGAGCTGTCGATCGACGGCGACATCACCTCGATGATCGCCATCAACGCCGGTCTCGACATGGAGGCCACGGGCCTTCGCAATATCCACAAGCTGGGCCTGATGCGCCGGCTGTCGCGCAAGGTGATCGACAGCCGCGTCGACGCCATCGCCGAGTTCTCCGGCCTGGGCGACTTTCTGCACCTACCGGTGCGGACCTATTCGGCCGGTATGCTGGCGCGTCTGATGTTCACCGTGGCCACCGAGTTCGAGGCCGACATCCTGGTGCTGGACGAGTGGCTCAGCGCCGGTGACGCGGCCTTCGTGCAGAAGGCGGCCCAGCGCATGCACCGCATGGTCGAGGACGCGAAGATCGTGGTGATGGCCACGCACGACCATGACCTGGTCCAGCGCGTCTGCAACCGCGTCTGCGAACTGCAGGGCGGCAAGATCGCCTTCCTCGGCTCGACCGAGGACTGGCTGGCCTACCGCGAAACCCAGGCCGCATGAGCCGCCTGCCGCCCGGCCTGAAGACCGGCCGCGACGTGTCGGTCACCGGCGTCGACTCGGCCGGCCGCACGGTGCTGGCGGCGCGCGACGGCGACCCGCAGATGGTCTGGACGCCCACCCGCGAAGAGCGCAAGGCGCTGCGGGCGGCCAAGGCGGTGCGGATCGACGTCAAGCTCGAAGCGGTCGAGGGCAAGCTGGTCGGCCCCGCGCTCTACGCCGACTGGGGCGACGGCTTTTCGGAAGATTCCTACGCCCGCCTGAAGGCCGGCCCGGACGGCTGGTTCGCCTCGCTGCCGGCCCGCAGCTTCCAGCTGAACGGCGTGCGCCTGGATCCATCCGAGAGCGCCTGCGCCTTCACGATCGAAGCCTTCACGGTCACGCGCATCGGGGATCTCGGCCGCGATCCGCGCGGCCTGCGCGGCGCGGCGATTCAGGCGCTGAAGCCGATGCTGGGCCCGCT
>OFDC01000877.1_pt1 | contig 18648 bp, 17 predicted proteins | sample 1520941 | NCBI WGS metagenome assembly OFDC01 (sample SAMEA94258168, study PRJEB24077) | hot springs metagenome | biome: Aquatic biome; feature: Water | place: India | collected 2012-12-06 | depth 5 m | reverse complement strand
TGCCCCGACATCTTGAAAGGAGTCGGGGCAAGCCCCGACCTACATTGGTGGCGCTTACGCGCGTTCCAGAAGCCGCTCGCGTTCGAAATCCGTGACCACACGGTCGGTCTCGGAAATCTCCCACTGGGCGGCGTGGTGGTAGTGGTCGATCACGTCATGCCCGAAGGCCTCGCGCAGCATCGTGGACCTGTTCAACAGGTCCGCCGCCTCGCGCAAGGTATGCGGAATCTCGCGGATGCCCTTGGCCGAGTACATGTCGCCACGCATTTCCGGCTCCAAGGCCATGTTCTTCTCGATCCCGTCCAGCCCCGCCGCCAGCAGGGCCGCGCAGGCAAGGTAGGGGTTCACGTCCGAGCCTGGAATGCGGCATTCCACCCGCACGGCCTTGGTGTGGACCCCGCAGACGCGGAAGCCCGCCGTGCGGTTGTCGGCGCTCCAGACCGCCTTGGTCGGGGCGAACATGCCGATGGTGAAGCGCTTGTAGCTGTTCACGTAAGGCGCAAGGAACGCGGTGATGTCGCGGGCATGGTGCAACTGACCCGCGAGGTAGTGCTTCATCAGGTCGGACATGCCGTGCCCGTCCTTCTTGTCGGCAAACGACGCCTTCCCGTCCAGCGACCACAGGCTCTGGTGAATATGCGAAGACGACCCCGCGCGGCGGTGGTCATACTTGGCCATGAAGGTCACCGACTTGCCCTTGGACCAGGCGATTTCCTTCACCGCGTTCTTGATGATGACGTGGTTGTCGGCGGTATCCAGAGCATCCGAATACCGATAGTTGATCTCCTCCTGCCCCGCCTCGGCCTCACCCTTGGAGTTCTCCACCGGGATGCCCGCACCATAAAGGCCGTTGCGGACGGCGCGCATCACGTCCTCTTCCTTGGTGGTCTGGAAGATGTGGTAGTCCTCGTTGTAGCCGCCCACCGTGCGCAGCGCATTGAGGCCGCCGTCGCGCAGGTTTTCGTAGGAATTTTCAAACAGATAGAACTCCAGCTCGGTGGCCATCATGGGTTCGAACCCCATCGCCCGGGCGCGTTCGACCTGGCGCTTCAGGATCGACCGGGGCGCATGGGGCACGTCGGCATGGGTCGCATGGTCCTGCGTGTCGCCCAGCACCAGCGCGGTGCCCGGAAGCCACGGCACCCGCCGCAGTGTCCGCAGGTCGGGCTTCAGCGTGTAGTCGCCATAGCCTGTCTCCCACGAGGAGGACTTGTAGCCCTGGACCGTGTTCATCTCCATGTCCACGGTCAGAAGGTAGTTGCAGCAGTGCGTCTCGTCATAGCCGCCGTCCACGAAGAACTGCGCATGGAAGCGCTTGCCCATCAGGCGGCCCTGCATGTCGATGCCGGCCGCGATCACGGTGTCGATCTCTCCGGCCTTCACGGCCTTCTTCAATTCATCTAGGGTCAGATTACCGGGCATGTCGTGCTTCTTTCCTGAATATGTCGGTAGGGGGAGGGGGCCTTGGCCCCGGGGACGCAAGGGGCAAGCCCCGACGCTCCGCCGAATTCAGGCTTGCGCGGCCAGCAGGGGCCGCCCTCGATATCCTGCGGTTCGGACCGCATCTGTCATTCTCCCCAGGCCACGGGACGTTGCCCGTGAATTTGATCAATCATTCACTGGTCACGGGGTTTCCGCAACCCCCTGCACACGGGGGGCCCGCGCCCCCATCGCCGCGTTGAAGACAACGCCCGCCAGAAGGACCGCACCCCCGATCAGCGTGGCGCGGCTGGCAGTTTCCCCAAGCGCCAGCCAGACCCAGATCGGGCCGAGGAGGACCTCGACCAGCGACAGCAGCGTCAGTTCGGCGGCGGGAACCACGCGGCTGCCAAGGGTGAAGAGGACCATCCCCAACGCCACGACGAAGAAGCCGATGGCGAAGGCCACGGCCATGTCGTGACCAGAGGCGAGGATGGCCTCACCGCCAAAGGCCAACACTGCACCGGCGAAAAGAGTGGAAAACACGCTGCCGAGGAACGCGACCGGCATCATGTCGCCAACCCGGCCCCAGCGCAGCGCGACCGAGAAGATGCCGAAGCCGGCGGCAGAGGCGAGCGCGGCCACGTTTCCGGCGATGGCACCGGTTTGCAGCCCGTCGCTGACCATCAGGTACATGCCGTAGACGGCGATGGCGATGGCGATCCAGGTCGAGGGGCGGACGGCCTCGCGCAGGACCAGCCAGCCGAGGATGGCTGCGACGAAAGGCGAGGCCGCGAAGAGGAGGACGGCATTGGCGACGGTGGTGGTCTGGAAAGCGTAGATCGCGCCGGAAAAGGCGAGGACCAGGCCAAGGCCCCCGGCGATCCCCGCCCCACCCACGGCGCGCAGCGCGGCCAGGGGGCGGCCCTTCGACGTCCACCACATGAAGCCGAGGAGAAGGGGGATCATCCCGACCGACCGCCAGAACAGGATCTGCCAGACCGAGGCCGCCTCGATCTGCCGCAGGCCCAGGCCCATCAGCGACCAGATGCTGCCTGCTGCCAGACACAGGGCCACGCCCGTTCCGTATCTCATGCTCTGCCCTCGTTTGGCCGCAGGCTGGCATGGCGGGCCGGGGGCGGCTGTTCCATTCCCGACCTGTTGCGCCCCGGGACGGCTCATCGCGTCCCTTCGGTCGCTCCTCGCGGGCGGTCAGCGAAGAGAGGCCGGAGGGAAAGATGAGCGGCGGTCAGTAGCCGCGTGCGCGGTCGACGAGGTGGAGGAACGGCTCGCCGGCCTCGCCGCGACGGATGTTCTCGGCGATCACGCGGGAGGAGGTGACAGCGCGGGTGTCGGCGGCGATGTGCGGGGTGACGGTGACCTTCGGGTGCGACCAGAACGGGTGGTCCTGCGGCAGCGGTTCCACGCGGAAGACGTCCAGCGTGGCGTGGCCGATGTGACCCGCGTCGAGGGCGGCGAGGAGCGCGTCGTCGTCGATCAGCGCGCCGCGGCCGGGGTTCAGGATGACGGCCCCTCGCGGGAGGAGGGCGAGGCGGGCGGCGTTCAGAAGGTTCTCGGTCTCGGCCGTCTTCGGCAGAAGGGTGACCAGGACCTGCGCGGTGGAAAGGGCCTGGCGGAGGCCGTGTTCGCCGTGCAGTTGGCCGGGCTTTTCGCTGCGGCTCCAGCCGGTCACGGGGAAGTTGAGCGGGCGGAGGGCCGCGGCGCAGGCCGACCCGAGGGCGCCCATCCCGAGGATCGTCACCGGGCGTTCGCGGGCCAGCGGCGGGCAGGTCGGGTCCCAGACGTGGCCGGGGTTCACGATGTGGCGGTCCATCCCGAGGTGATGGCGGAGGGTGTGGCCCACGACCCATTCGACCATCCCTTCGGTCAGACCGGGGTCGACCATCCGGGTCAGGGGCTGGGTCAGGGTGGGGTTGCCCACGATCTTCTCCACCCCGGCCCAGAGGTTCAGGACGGCCTTCGCGCGGGTGTAGGGGGTGAAGTCCTGCAGGGGCGAGGCGGGGGCGTAGACGATGTAGTCGACCTCCTCGGGCGGGGCTTCGAGGGTGATGCGGGCATGGATCCCGGCCTCGGCCAGGGCGGCGGGCAGGGTGTCCTGGTATTCCGGCCAGAGGGTGGGGACGGCGAAGAGGATGAGGGGCATGGGGGCTTCCGGGATGTCCACGGCGGACAGGATTTCGGGGCGAGGGATTTCAACAGGTTGGGCGCGGGCTTTAGGGATTTGTCAAGGTTTCCCCGCGCGCGGGTAGCAGACCGGGCGCCGGAGTTTTCGAAAACTCCGGTCCGATTTCTTCGCAGAAATCGGCGCGGGGGCCGACGGTTGTCCTGACCTACCTCGGCCGGTGCACATGCGCGCTTTGCACCAGCCCGAAGCCCACCAGAAGCACCATCATCGCCGACCCGCCGTAGGACAAAAGCGGCAGCGGCACCCCCACTACCGGGGCCATCCCCATCACCATCGACAGGTTCACCGCGATGTAGAAGAAGAAGTTCGCGGCCACCCCGACGATCAGCAGCGCCGAGAACCGGTCGCGGTTCTGGAACGCCGCCACCAAGCAGAACCCGATGATCAGCGCGTAAAGCCCCAGCAGCGAGAAGGCGCCCACAAAGCCGAACTCTTCGGCCAGGGTCGTGAAGATGAAGTCGGTGTGCTTTTCCGGCAGGAAGTTCAGCCGGCTTTGTGTGCCCTGCATGAAGCCCTTGCCGCTCCACCCGCCCGACCCCAGCGCGATCTTCGCCTGGATGATGTTGTAGCCCGCGCCCAGGGGATCGGCGGACGGGTCGAGGAAGGTGTCGATCCGGGCATACTGATAGTCGTGCAGGAACTGCCAGGGCGTGCCGCGCAGGGTGAAGACGCCGACCACGGCCCCCACCCCCAGCGCGATCACCGCGCCGAAATACCACAAGGACACCCCCGCCGCGAACATCACGGTGGCCCCCCCCAGGATCAGCATCAAGGAGGTGCCCAGGTTCGGCTGCATCAGCACCAGCACCGTAGGCGTCACGATCAGAAGGACCGGGATCAGCACATACAGCGGTCGCGACACCCGCCTGGGGTCCAGCCAGTCGTAATAGGCCGCCAGCACCATGACGAGCGTGAACTTCATCATCTCGGACGGTTGCAGCCGGATGAAGCCCAGGTCGATCCACCTTTGCGCCCCCATGCCGACCGCGCCGAATAACTCCACCACCAGCAGCAGAAGAAACGCCACCAGATAGGCGATGCCCGACATCGAGCGCCAGAACCAGATCGGCACCATCGCCACGATGAACATCAGCACCATGCCGACGGCAAAGCGCTCCATCTGCGGGCGCGCCCACGTGTCAAGGTTTCCGCCCGCGATGGAAAACAGCATCAGGAACCCGACCGAGGCGACAGCGGTGACCAGCACCACAAGCGGCCAGTTCATGTACAGGATCTTGCGGATGCCCGTCGGCGCGAACTTGACGCGGTATTCCAGGAAACTCATCGCGCGACCCTCACGTCTCGGTCTGCACGGGCGGCTGCCCGGTGACGGGGTCGCGCAGGGGCAGTTCCTTCAGCATCGTCTCGATCCGGCCGCGCTGGCTGGACGGATAGGCTTCCAGCGACGGGAGCCCGTCGGACAGGCAGCGCAGGATGATGTCGCGCGCGATGGGGGCCGCCGCCGTCGACCCGCCGCCGCCATGTTCGACCACGACCGAAATCGCATAGCGCGGGGCATCGAATGGCGCAAAGCCCACGAACAGCGCATGGTCGCGGCGGTTCCAGGGCAGGTCCTCGTTGGAAATCACCCCGGCCTCGCGTTCGGCCTTGGAAATGTTGCGGACCTGGCTGGTGCCGGTCTTGCCCGCCATGACCATGGTCGGCTCGACAATGCGGCTTGACTTTGCGGTGCCATTCTCGCCGTTTACCACCTCCAGCATTCCGGCCCGCACGGCGGCCAGATATTCCGGCGGCACATCCAGCGGCGGCGCTTCGGGCACCGGCAGTTCCTGATCGCGCACCATCCGGATCAGGCGCGGCTGGACCTGGCGACCGCTGGCAATCCGCGCCGTCATCACCGCCAGCTGCAAGGGCGAGGCCAATACGTAACCCTGCCCGATCGAGGCGTTGATCGTGTCGCCGATCCGCCAGTCCTGCTTGTGGCGTTCCAGTTTCCAGGCCTTGTCGGGCATGTTGCCCGCCGTGATCGCCGACATCGGGATGTCGAACTTCTGGCCCAGACCCAGACGGCGGCCCATGTCGGCGATCTTGTCGATGCCGACCTTCTGCGCGATCTCGTAATAGTAGACGTCGCAGCTTTCCGACAGGCTGCGTTCCAGCCGGACAGTGCCGTGGCCGGACCGTTTCCAGCAGTGGAACCGCCGCTCGCCGAATTCGATATAGCCCGGGCAAGACACCTTGGTTTCGGGCGTGGCGACGCCTGCCTCAAGCGCGGCAAGGGCCGTGACCATCTTGAAGGTCGATCCCGGCGGATAGGCACCCGAAACGGTCTTGTTGGCCAGCGGGCGGTGGTCGTTTTCCGTCAGCGCTTTGTAGTCGATGTGGCTGATCCCGCGCACGAACTGGTTGGGGTCAAAGGACGGGGACGAGGCGATGCAGATGATGTCGCCGTTCGTCACGTCGATCACCACGGCGGCGGCGCTTTCGGCGCCAAGCCGGGCCTGCGCGAAGTTCTGGATGTCGGCGTCGATGGTCAGCCGGATGTCGGTGCCGGGGTCGCCTTCCTGGCGTTCCAGCTCGCGCATGACCCGGCCGGCCGAGTTCACCTCGATCCGCTTGGTCCCCGCCTCACCCCGAAGGGTATCCTCCATCCATTTCTCGACGCCGATCTTGCCGATCTGGAACTTGGGGATGCGCAGAAGCGGGTCGGGGTTTTCGATGCCTTCCAGGTCCTTTTCGCTGACCGGGCCGACATAGCCCACGACATGGGCAAAGTCGGTGTCCAGCGGATAGCGGCGGGACTGGCCGACCTCGGGGACGACGCCGGGAAGCGCGGGGGCATTGACGGCGACCTTGGAGAAGTCGTCCCAGGACAGGCGCTCCGCGACCGTCACCGGCACGAAGGCCGAGATCGCGTTCACTTCCTTGATGGCCTGGTCCATCTCTTCGGCGGTCATCGGGATGATCGTGGCAAGGCGGCGCAGGACGAGGTCCACATCCCCCGCCGCCTCACGCGTGATGACGACGCGGTAGTTCTGTTCGTTGCCTGCAATCAGCTTGCCGTTCCGGTCCTGGATCAGGCCGCGTTCCGGTGGGATCAGGCGGATGTTGATGCGGTTTTCCTCGGCCAGCAGCTTGAATTCATCAGCCTGGTCGACCTGCAGATAGCGCATCCGCGCGCCGAGGACGGCGACCATCGCGCCCATCGCGCCGCCCAGCATCAGCGTCCGGCGGTTTAGCCGCTGATTGCTTGCCTCGGTGTCGCGGGCGGTGCGTCTCACAGCCGTCTCCCGAAATCGTCCACTTCGCCCGTCGCGGGCTTGCGCAGGTCCAGGGCCAGCCGCGACAGGCCCACGACCACCGGATAGACCGCGATCGACCACAGGACCTGCACGATCGCAAAGCCGAAGGGGGCCTGCGGCACGAAGGCCACGCCAAGGACCAGCCGGTAGGCCAGCATCATGCCCAGCATCACGCCCGAGACCAAGAGCCATTCGACGATGAAGCTCAGCTCGCGGGTCAGCTGAATCCGGCCGCGCAGGAATTCGGTCGCCAGGATCACGATGGCGGTCCACAGGCCCGGCGGGCGCATCAGGATCAGGTCTTCGGCCAGGATCACGATCAGGATCAGCGGCATCGGCAGGAAATCCGGCCGCCGCACGATCCAGGCCAGGATCACGCAGATCAGGATATCCGGCCCCGGCAGAGCCCCGGGGGCATTGCCCAGGGGCAGAAGGCGCAGGAACAACAGCCCCAGCGCGACGGCCAGGAAGAGGCCGCGGAAGATCCAGTGCTCTTGCCGCCAGAAACTATCCATCCCCGGCCTCCGGATCGGCCCCTTCGGCGGCACCAGAGCCCGCTGCCTCGACATCGCCGCCCTCGGTTTCCGCCGGAGGCGCGCCCGCCGCCGCCTCGGCCGCCCCGGCCGATGTGTCGGGCGTGGGCAAGGTCGCCGGGGGGGCCACCAGGCTGCCGGGGTCGGTGATCGGCTCCAGCTCGTGGCTGCGCAACACGCGCAGGAATTCCAGCCGCTGGTAGTCTGCCGCAAGGACCACACGCAGCCGCTTGTCCGTCCCCAGCGCGACTTGGCCCACCAGCAGCCCCGCCGGGAACACCGCGCCATCGCCCGAGGTCACCACCCGGTCACCGGGGCGCACCTCGTCGCTGTCCTCGATGAACTCCAGCGGTGGCAGGGGCGAGTTGTCGCCGCTGAGAAGCGCCTTCTGCCCCGAGGGCTGGATCGTCACCGGGATCCGGCTATTCGAATCCGTCACCAGGATCACCCGCGACGTCCGTTCCCCCACGCCCGAAATCCGGCCCACGAGGCCAATCCCGTCCATCGTGGCCCAGCCGTCCCGGATGCCGTCACGCTCACCCACGTTCAGAAGGACCGATTGCCGGAAGGGCGAGCCACTGTCGGCCATCACCACGCCCGTGACATGCGTCAGCTTCGGGTCAAGCCGCACCTTGTTCAGGTCCAGAAGGCGCGCGTTCTTCTGTTCCAGCTGCAGCGCCGCCTCTTTCCAGGCCTTCATCTGCTGCAACTCGCGCTTCAGCTCCTGGTTCTGTTCGTAGATCCGCGTGTAGCTTTGGAAATCATCAACCATCCCGGCAAAGGCCGTGACTGGCGCCATCGCCCAGTCGAAATTCGGTACCACCGCATCGATGATCGCCGCACGGAACCGTTCGACGCGGGGGCTGTCGATCCGCCACAGGATGAACACCGCGAACAGCACAAGGACCGCGATCCAGACCAGAAGCCGTCGCAGCGGGCGCGAATAGTCCTCGGGGGCGGTGCGGTTCTTGGCCAAGTCCTAGCCTCTCAAGCCGCGGGGTCGGCCTCAGGTATCGTAGTCGATCACATGCCGAAGCTGCTTTTCATATTCCAGCGCTTTCCCGGTCCCCAGGGCAACACAATTCAGTGACTCGTTGGCCACCGAAATCGACAGCCCGGTCTGTTCGCGCAAGCTGAGGTCCAGCTCGCCCAGCAAAGCCCCGCCCCCGGTCAGCATGACGCCCCGGTCGACGATGTCGGCGGCCAGGTCCGGCGGCGTCGCCTCCAAGGCCTGCATCACCGCGTCACAGATCTGTTGCACGGGTTCGGCCAGGGCTTCGGCGACCTGGGCCTGGTTGATCTCGGTTTCCTTCGGCACGCCGTTCAGAAGGTCGCGCCCCCGGATCGTCATCGACGACCCGCGCCCGTCATCCGGCATCCGCGCCGTGCCGATGGAGGTCTTGATCCGCTCGGCCGTCGATTCCCCGATCAGCAGGTTCTGGTGACGGCGCAGGTAGCTGACGATGGCCTCATCCATCCGGTCGCCGCCGACGCGGACGGACCGCGCATAGACGATGTCACCCAGCGACAGGACCGCGACCTCGGTGGTGCCCCCGCCGATGTCGACGACCATGTTCCCCGTGGGTTCGGTGATCGGCATCCCCGCCCCGATGGCCGCCGCGATGGGTTCGGCGATCAGACCGGCGCGCTTGGCGCCTGCCGACAGCACCGACTGCCGGATCGCCCGCTTTTCGACCGGGGTCGCACCGTGGGGAACGCAGACGATGATCTTGGGCTTACTGATCGTGGACCGCTTGTGCACCTTGCGGATGAAATGCTTGATCATCTCTTCCGCCGCCTCGAAATCGGCGATCACCCCGTCGCGCATCGGGCGGATCGCCTCGATGGTGCCGGGGGTGCGGCCCAGCATCAGCTTGGCATCCTCGCCCACCGCCAGGACCTGCTTCTTGCCGTCCTTGTTGTGATAGGCCACGACCGAAGGCTCGTTCAGGACGATCCCCTTGCCGCGGATGTAGACCAGCGTGTTCGCGGTCCCGAGGTCGATGGCCATGTCCGACGAAAAGAGGCCGGGGATAAGCGACATGAGCGGTCCTTTGGTAGCCGAGGGGCAAGCAACAATTTTGGCCCCGACTCGGGGTTTCCGACGGGGCTGCTTCTTATAGTGGCATGGCGAGGGGAAGCGAAAGCCCTGCTGGCCTGCTTCCGCGCACTTCCGCGTGCTTGCAGAAATCCGATCTTTCCTGCCTTGGGAGGTGGCCTAAACCAGACAGACTTGCAGTTATGCGATATGAGTCATTGAACGGCGCGAAGACGGGGGAAGGTCATGGCAGGCGTATCGGGTCGGGTGGCACTGGTCACGGGGGCCGGAGCGGCAGGTGGAATCGGCTACGCCATCGCCCGCGCTCTGGTCGCCGGGGGCGCAAAGGTCTGCGTTACGGCCACGACCGACCGCATCCACACCCGGGCGCGGGAACTTGGCTCGATGTCCCACATCGCCGACCTCACCGACCCCGCGCAGGTGGCCGACCTGTTCCGGGCGGTCGAAGACAGGATGGGCCCGGTCGAGATCCTGGTGAACAACGCGGGCATGGTGCAGACGGGCCGCGACGTGCCACGCGGGCATCTGGCGGACTGGTCGGACGAGATCTGGGCGCATCATATGCGGCTCAACATCAACACCACCTTCCACTGCTGCCGCGCCGCCCTGCCGGGAATGGCCACGCGGGGCCATGGCCGGATCGTCAATATCAGTTCGGTGACCGGGCCGGTGGTGACCATCGACGGTTCTTCGGCCTATGCCACGGCCAAGGCCGCGATCACCGGGATGACCCGGTCGATTGCACTGGAATACGGGGCGCGCGGCGTGACCTGCAACGCGGTGCTGCCGGGCTGGATCGCCACGGAAAGCTCCTCCGACGACGAAATCGCCGCCGGGGAGCGCACCCCCGTCGGTCGCCCGGGCACACCCGATGAGGTCGCGGCCTGCGTGCAGTTCCTGGCCTCGGACGAGGCGAGCTATGTGACCGGCGCGATGCTGGTGGTGGACGGCGGGAATACGCTGCAAGAGATGAAGGGGTGATTTAGCGCAACTCAGTCATGTCTGCCAGTCCCCAGTCCCGCATCGCCGCAACGACAGCAAGCAGCGACCTTCCCCGGTCGGTCAGCGCATAATCCACTCGCGGCGGCACGACCGGATGGACTGTGCGGCTGACTATCCTGTCCTCCTCCAACTCGCGCAACTGCTGGGTTAGCATCTGCTTGGTGATCCCAGGCACCGCGCGCCCCATCGCGCCGAACCGGTCCACGCCATTCTGGATGCAGAACAGGATCACCGGCTTCCACTTCCCGCCCACGATGCGAAGGCAGTGGGTCACCGGGCAATCAGTCTCAGGGTCCGGGGCCATTTGTCCGTTTTTCATGACTATCTCATAAAATAGTGACTAATTGTCATATACAGACTTTGCGCGATAGTCGGCCCGTCGTCAACAGGAGGACATCATGCACAGACTGACTACCCTTTCGTTTGCCCTTTCCCTTGCTGCTCCCGCTCTTGCGGAAGACACGTCGCTGGAGGGTCTCAAGTCCCGGATCACGGGCCGCTGGGTTTCGATCGCCTGTGAGCTGCGGCCGCAGGCCAACCCAGAGGACCCGACCAAGGCACCACTTCCCAGTTACCTGAAGCGGGACTTCACCTATGACGCCGACGGCGCGTTCGAGGCCAACATCACAGTCTACGCCGATGCCGCCTGTTCCATGCCTGCGGCTTCCTACGACTTTGCTGGAGAAGTCGTCTGGCGCGACGCCAATCCCGCCGCGCCGGGGGCCTGGTCGCAGGACTATGTCTTGAACCGCAAGCTGCAGTTGACCGTCTTGGCCCCGCCGATGGTGGAGCAGCTGAACGCCCTGCCCGAGGGAGCCTGCGGCGACGGGCCGTTCGTCCAGGGTGAAGTGCGCGACATCCTGGGCAAGCCCTGCGTGCTTCTGAAGTTTGTCGAGGGCAGCGCCTTCGTCGTGGACCACGATCTCCTGTACGTGCGCGAGGACATGCCCGACATGCTGTTCATGGGGGCGAAACATGTCGACGGGACTGGCTTCTACACACCGGAGAACCGGCCGCAGGTGGGATTACAGCAGCCGTTGATCCGGGCGAAGTGACCGCCATCGGCGAGCTAGAGAACAAGGGAGGGGCGGGCTTTCTGATCGCTCCTTCCGGTCGCCCCAATTCGACCATCCGCGCGTCCTGAGCCATCTCCGGGGCGAGCGTTGCAGCTCATGCGCGGGGAGTGGATCAACCTTTCTGAAAGGTTAAAAATCTTGGGATGTGCGTTTTAAATCATAGGTTTGCCAGAAATGTCCACCGTGGACACTTCGGGCTTTTCTTCACTCGGCGTGGTAGGAGACGGTCTTCACATCCTCACCCGGCGCCGTCTTCTGCCGCCGGATGATGAGGCGATTGAGGGCGTTGATATAGGCCCGGGTCGAGGCGACGATGGTGTCGGTATCGGCCGAAGACCCGGTCACGATCCGCCCCTCCTCTTCCAGCCGGACCGAGACCGTGGCCTGCGCGTCCGTCCCCTCGGTCACCGCATGGACCTGGTAGACCTGCAGCCGTGCCTTGTGGGGGAAGAGCATCTTCACGCACATGAACGCCGCATCCACCGGCCCGTCCCCGGTCGCGTCGATGTGGTGGTCCTTGCCGTCGATCGACAGGACCATCTCGGCCTCTTGCGGCCCCTCGGTCCCGCAGACCACCCGCAGCTTCTTCAGCTGGAGGTATTCGTAGGCGTCGTTCGTCTGCTCATCGCTGACCAGCGCGATCAGGTCGTCGTCGTAGACCTCCTTTTTCCGGTCGGCCAGCGCCTTGAAGCGGACGAAGACGTCGTTCAGCTGGTTGTCGGCGAGGTCGAAGCCCAGCTCCTTCAGCTTGGCGCGCAGTGCTGCACGGCCGGAGTGCTTGCCCATCGCGATGTTCTTCTGGGTCAGGCCGATATCCTCGGGCCGCATGATCTCGAAGGTCTGGACGTTCTTGAGGACGCCGTCCTGGTGGATGCCGGATTCATGCAGGAAGGCGTTCTTGCCGACGATGGCCTTGTTGAACTGGACCGGGAAGCCCGAGACCTGGGAGACGCGGCGGGACAGGTTCATGATTTTCGTCGTGTCGATCCCGGTCTGGAACGGCAGGATGTCGTTCCTGACCCGCATCGCCATCACGACCTCTTCCAGCGCCGTGTTGCCTGCCCGTTCGCCGAGGCCGTTGATCGTGCATTCGATCTGGCGGGCGCCTGCCTCGACGGCAGCCAGGGCGTTGGCGGTCGCCATGCCGAGGTCGTTGTGGCAGTGGGTGGCGAAGATGATCTGGTCGGCGCCGGGGACGCGTTCGAGGAGCATGCGGATGATCTTCGCCGACTCCATCGGGTAGGTGTAGCCGACGGTGTCGGGGATGTTGATCGTCGTGGCGCCGGCCTTGATCGCGATCTCGACGACGCGGCAGAGGTAGTCGGGCTCGGTTCTCGTGGCGTCCATGGGGGACCACTGGACGTTGTCGCAGAGGTTGCGGGCGTGGGTCACCGTTTCGTGGATCCGCTCGGCCATCTGGTCCATGTCCAGGTTCGGGATCGCGCGGTGGAGGGGGGAGGTGCCGATGAAGGTGTGGATGCGGGGAGACTTCGCGTGCTTCACCGCCTCCCAGCAGCGGTCGATGTCCTTGAAGTTCGCGCGTGCGAGGCCGCAGATGGTGGAGGTCTTCGACCGCTTCGCGATTTCGGTCACGGCGGCGAAGTCGCCTTCGGAGGCGATGGGGAAGCCGGCCTCGATGATGTCGACGCCCATCTCGTCGAGGAGGGAGGCGATCTCCAGCTTCTCTTCATGGGTCATGGTCGCGCCGGGGCTCTGCTCGCCGTCGCGGAGGGTGGTGTCGAAGATGACGACCTTATCCTGGGTCATTGGGGGTCCTTTCTTAGCTGCGGTGCTGGGGGGCGCTGGTCACCTCTGAGCGGTCGCGCCCGGGGGCACGCTCAGAGGCGGCTAAGAAGGAGGAGACCACGGGGCAGGAGAGGCCGCGAGACGGCCCCGAGGGAGTGGATATGTCGGCCCCTGATCATGGGGCGCGACTATACGGGGGAAATCGGGGAAGGGAAGGGGGTTTCTTGGGGGCGGGGGCCGCAAGGGACTCCGGTGTGGTGTCCACGGTGGACAGATGGGGGTAAGGGGTTGATTTTCCTGGGGAATGGGTGTGGACGGTAAGGGTTTGTTAAGGGGGTGGTTAATGGGGAGAAAACCGCTTCCGACCTTTAGATTCAGTTCGGCTTAACCTAACCCCGACAGGCTGCCCGAGGCTTTCAGAGGGCGGACGTGGCGGATGGAAACCAGATTTACCCAATTCCTGCGGTCGGGTGGGAATGGAGAATTCCAGTTGAGGCACCACGGGGGAACCCTGGTTGCGGTCAGGTCCGTCCTTTCGATCAAGAGCGAGTTTCCGAACTATTCGGCACTACGGGAGAATTTCTCCAGACGGCTGGACGAGATCATCAGGTCCAATACCGAGATGCTCTTGCGGTCTCTGGCCGCGCAGTTTGACCCGCCGCTGACGGAACGGGACTTGCCCGATGTCACTGCCGCCCGTGCGGATACGATTGCATTGTGGGAAGAGCGGATTGAAGTCATCTGGACCGAATGGCATTCCCATTTGCAGCGTTTGCGACCGATCCGCGAGTCGATGGAACAGCATTTGCTGCGCGGATTTGCGGGGCTGATCAATGAATTGCGGCAGAGGGGACTTGGCATCCGGCAATATGTCTGGCGGTCGCGCGATGACGAAATGGTGCGATCAGCGCACGCTGCACATGACGACAAGGTTTTCAGTTGGGACGATCCGCCGGAGGATGGACATCCGGGGCAGGCGTTCAACTGTCGCTGCTTTGCTGAGCCATTACCACCAGGCCCGCTGGGCGATGTAGTTCTGGCCGAGTTGACAGCGCCAGCGGACGGGATTGGTACCCCGGGTGCTGGACTCGGGCGCAGGTTAGCCGGTGGATTGATTGCTCGAACGCCTGCCGGGCTTGCCCTTTACGCAGCGCTTGAGGCGAGTCGGCAGTCGCAGGAGTTCACGGAGGCCGCGAGCCAGCAGCGCGTTGTTTCGGCCGCAGCGATCATCGGCGCTGATCTGGGAACAGTCGAAGGGTTGTGGGCCGCGATCACCTATGCCCGTGCTAAGGAGGCTGCATCGACAGGAGGTTTGACGGAAGTGCCGAAGGGAGGACCTGGTGCTGAGATTTTCGCGCAGGGCATGGCACTTTATGCGATGGCCAATCCCGAGGCTCTTAGAAGTATTGAAGGATTTAATGAGGCGTTGGAGCGCGTCGGCAGTGTAGCCGTCCTCGCCTGGCAGGAAGGTCGGTTGCGCACTCGGGACGGCACCCTGGCTTCCGGTTGGGCGACAGTATTCCCCGAGTTGTCCGACGACGAGAAGCGGCTTGGTCAGTTGCCGGGGTTCACGCCAGAGCGGATCGAAGAGTTCCGGGAGGAGTATCCTGCGGAGGGTCTGGGACTGGCGGACAACACGGGGAGCGAGCCGGACGACGCTCCGGTGGGGGACGTGATATCAACGCCGATGCCGGAGGTGGTTGGTCCGAACATTGTAGAGGCGCGACCGGGCGAGCCAACGCCAGTCAATCCCAACGATGACGAGTCGACCAAGCGCGGCATTCGTAGGGAGAACGAGTCTGCTGGTGTGCTGGCAGAGAACGGCTTCGACGTGTTACAAAATCCTGCAGTCCCGGGATCAAAGCGGCCTGACTACTTGATCAATGGTGAAATTTACGACCATTATGCCCCAGAGACGAGCAATGTTCGAAGGATTTGGGAACGAGTAAAGGAGAAGTTGGAGGAAGGTCAGGCTTCGAACTTTGTGATTGGCTTGCAAGATTGTGCTGTAGACGAGGCAGCCCTTCGGAAGCAATTTATTGATTGGCCTATTGAGGGTCTGGGCGAGGTTCTGATCGTGCGTCCTGATGGGACAATTGGAGAACTATGATGGCAATTGAATACTTTGTTTATACTGATCTAGAAAAAGCGGAACTGGAACGCCGTCTGACCTTTGCCGCACTTTCCGCGAGTCAATTCTGGGAAAGCTGGAGTGCGCGCGATGTTCTTGGGCCGTTTCATGAGGAAATCATGCAAGACTACGGCGTAAAAAAGGGTTTCAAAACACGGGTCTATTGCCGACATTACAAGGAGCACAGCGCAGAGGCGCGCAAAGCTATGCTTGCATTCTTCGAGTCGCTGCCGGGACGAAAGCTGTTGTTGAACGGTGATGTGCTGGTTGAACTTCGCGAAGCATAGAGGGTGGTTCTCTTGCGTCCAAGTTGAGGCTTTGCGTTAACCAATGTCGGCTCCGGATCAGGTCCGGGGCGTGGGTCACACCCCCATATGCCGCACCATCGCCCCCCACTCGATTGCCGCCGCGTGGAGGCGGTCGATCTTCAGCTCCTCGCGGACCTCTTCCAGCATGCGGAGCTCGACCTGGGAGTGGCGGCCGTCGGCGGTGACCACGTCGCAGGCCAGCGCATAGGCGGTCTCGTAGAGGCGCTCGGGCAGGGCCTCGCGGATCAGGCCGAAGAGGGCGGCGAGGCCGTCTTCTTCCTCGAAGAGGTCGAACACCGTGCGGGTGACGCGCTGGATGCGGTCGGGGTCGTAGGTGGCGAAGGCGGGCATGTGGTTGACCATGCGGGTGATCGCCACCAGCTCGGCGGTGCGCATGTTCTCGTCCGAGGCGGAGCAGGCGACCATGACGGCCACAAGCGCGTCTTGGGGGGACATGGCGGATTCGGGCATTTGCGGCTCCTGGCACGGGTTTGGGTGGCAGATTATTGACGCAGGCGTGGGGGGGCAATAGAGGACGGACGGTCGGGGGTTGGCCCCGTTTCAGGAGAGATGCGATGAGTGCGTTGCGCGATGCGGCGATGAATTCGAAGGCCTGGCCCTTTGAAGAGGCCCGCGCGGTGCTGAAACGCTATGGCGGCAAGGACCCGGCGAAGGGGTATGTGCTGTTCGAGACGGGCTATGGGCCGTCGGGGTTGCCTCACATCGGCACGTTCGGGGAAGTGGCGCGGACGACGATGATCCGGCGGGCGTTCGAGATCATCAGCGACATTCCGACCCGGCTGATCTGCTTTTCCGACGACGTGGACGGGATGCGGAAGGTCCCGGAGAACGTGCCGCAGCAGGAGATGCTGAGGAGCCACATGCAGAAGCCGTTGACGTCGGTGCCGGACCCCTATGGCGAGTTCGAGAGTTTCGGCCACCACAACAACGCGATGCTGCGGCGGTTCCTGGACACGTTCGGGTTCGAGTATGAGTTCATCTCGGCCACGGAGTTCTACAAGAGCGGGCGGTTCGACGACACGCTCAGGCTCGCGGCGGAGCGGTATGATGCGATCATGGCGATCATGCTGGCGTCCCTGCGGGAGGAGCGGCAGCAGACCTACAGCTGTTTCCTGCCGATCCATCCGGAGACGGGGCGGGTGCTGTATGTGCCGATGAAGGAGGTCAATGCGAAGGACGCGACGATCACCTTCGACGACGAGGAGGGCCGGGAGTGGACGCTGCCGGTGACGGGCGGGCATGTGAAGCTGCAGTGGAAGCCGGACTTTGGCGCGCGCTGGGCGGCGCTGGATGTGGACTTCGAGATGTATGGGAAGGACCACTCCACGAACACTCCGATCTATGACGGGATCTGCGAGATGCTGGGGGGGCGGAAGCCGAACCATATGACGTACGAGCTGTTCCTGGATGACCAGGGACAGAAGATCTCGAAGTCGAAGGGGAATGGGCTGACCATCGACGAATGGCTGACCTATGCGGCGACGGAGAGCCTTTCGTATTTCATGTACCAGAAGCCGAAGACGGCGAAGCGGATGCATTTCGACGTGATCCCGCGGGCGGTGGATGAGTATCACCAGCAGCTGAAGGCCTATCCGACGCAGGACGTGGCGGGCCAAGTGAACAATCCGGTGTGGCATATCCATGGGGGGAAGCCGCCGGAGAGCCGGATGGTGGTGAGCTTCGGGATGCTGTTGAACCTGGCCTCGGTCGCGGCGGCCAAGGATGCGGCGGGGCTGTGGAAGTTCATCCGGCGCTATGCTCCGGAGGCGAGCCCGGAGAAGAACCCGGACCTGGATGCGGCGGCAGGGTTCGCGGTGCGGTATTTCGCGGACAAGATTGCGCCGACGCGGGTGTTCCGCTTGCCGGACGCGAAGGAGGGGGCGGCGATGGAGGATCTGGTGGGGCGGCTGAAGGCCTGGGACGGGGGCTTGGACGACGAGGCGCTGCAGTCGATGGTCTTTGCGGTGGGCAAGGAGCATGGGTTCGAGCCGCTGAGGGACTGGTTCAAGGCGTTGTACGAGGTGCTCTTGGGCGCGTCGGACGGGCCGCGGTTCGGGGGATTCATCGCGCTCTACGGCGTCGAGGAGACGGTGGCGCTGATGGAGCGTGCGCTGAAGGGCGAGCTGGTCGGCTGACGGTCTGGGCGGGGGCGGTTTCCGTGCGGAAACCGGTCCGAAATCCCTGCGGATTTCGGTGCCCCGTGTTACCCTGAGCGCGTTTACGTGCGGAGGGTGGCATGGGGCGCGAGGCGGAGGGGCATGCGGTCTGGCGCGGGCAGTCCGGCGCGGTGAAGGCCTATCTGGAAAGCGACGGGATCATCCTGCGGGGTGAGGTGCGGGGGAAGCTGCCTCGGGCCGGGCTGATGGGCTGGCGGGTCGAGGGGGAGGACCTGTGCCTGCGGTCGGAGGGTGAGCCGCTGGTTCTGACTATGGGGGCGAAGGAGGCGGCGGCCTGGGTCAAGGCGCTGGAGAAGCCTTTGCCGTCCCTGGCGCAGAAGCTTGGTGTTTCCAGTTCCACGCGGGCCTGGGTGATCGGGGGGCCACCGCCCGAGGAGATCGCGGTGGCTGTCGCTGGGGCGGAAGTTCCGGGGCCGGAGGGGGCATCGGTCATCGTGGCCGTGCTGACGGGGCCGGGGGATCTGGAGGCGGCGCTGGAGGCAGGGCGGAAGACGGGTCTGCGGGTCTGGTGCGTGCATGGCAAGGGCAAGGGCGCGGCGGTGCCGGATGCCCGGGTGCGCGAGGTGTTCCGGGCGGCGGGCTGGATGGACATCAAGACGAGTGCGGTGTCGGACGGGTTTTCAGCCACGCTGTATCGGCCGCCCGCCTAGCGGAACGGGTGCCCCCCCCCCCCCCCCCCCCCCCCCCCCCCCGCGGGGGGGGGGGGG
>OFDC01000876.1_pt1 | contig 18668 bp, 18 predicted proteins | sample 1520941 | NCBI WGS metagenome assembly OFDC01 (sample SAMEA94258168, study PRJEB24077) | hot springs metagenome | biome: Aquatic biome; feature: Water | place: India | collected 2012-12-06 | depth 5 m | reverse complement strand
ATGGCGTGCTTGCGGCCGTAGAACTTGGCGAGCTCTTGCTCGAGTTCGACGTGGGTCTCGAAGCTGCCATTGGCGATGCGGGAACCGGTGGTGCCGGTGCCGCGTTCTTGCACCGCCTTGACCGAAGCGGCGATCGCCTGCTCGTCAAAGGTCAGGCCCAAATAGTTGTTCGTGCCCAGCAGAATGGTGGGACGGCCATCGACCACGCCTTCAGTCGGCGAATGGACGGCGTCAAAGCGCACCTTAAACGGGTTTGCGCCCGCGTCCTGGATAGCCTTGTACGCGTCGCGATAGGCCAGGTGCTTATCAAATAGCCCCATTAGTTAAGCCCTAGTCCGGAGATCGTTGATCAGTTTGGAAAGGTCGCCAGCGGTCTCGACGGACGCCAGGCGATCGAGCGGAATGGAGATGTCGAAGGTGTCTTCGAGCTCCATGATGATGTTCATGAGGGCCAGCGAATCCACGGCGAGGTCACGGCCGATATGCGATTCCGCACGAACCTCGACAGCTCGCCCCAGAACCTTGGTCGCCGCTACCCCGATCTCGCGCAAGCTGAGATCCGTCACCGTTTCCATTCTAAATCAAACCTCCGGGAGCCCCACCCGTGTCACTACTGTAACGGCGAGTCTGTCAGATTTCCGCCATATTTGAACTAGGCGACGATATTTTTGGGTAGCCACCCCGCCGCTCGGTACCAATCGACGGTGTGAGCGAACCCGTCAACAAGACCGAAAACGCTGGGTACTCCCTCCGCCATCGGAGCGCTAGATGGGGTCCAATCGGCGTGAAGCAACTCCCTGGCCTTCCCTGATCCAAAGACGGAAGGTGTCTTTGTCAGACGAGACCAAGCGTCTACAAGGGCTCCGGCGGTCAGAATGCCTGGGTCGGGAAGCCTTACCAGACGCGGTTTCGCGCCCATGACGAGCCCCGCCCCGCGCATGATTTCCGTCCAAGTGTATCCGTCGCGCCGCACATCGGAGACCTCCACGAGACCCAAAACGGGTGCTCGGCAGAACGCGACGAGCTTTGCTGCGGCGTCGTGGACGTGGATCATGGCGATCCGAGAGGCCGGTGAGAGCACCGGTAGGACCGGACTGCGGGCGGCCAGTTGGAACAATCCCAGCGTCTCGGTGTCGCCGGGGCCGTAGATCGCGGGCGGTCGAAAGATCAGAGCGCCCGGGTCCACTGCGCGCACCGCCTCTTCGCCCGCACGCTTGCTGGCGGCGTAGTTCGAGAGCGACGGCTCACGCGCCGCGAGGCTCGACACCAGGATGAACCGGGCGCCGGCGGCCTTGGCCGCTTGGGCGGCGGCGCGAGCGCCGTCCTGGTTCACCCGATTGAAGCCTTCCAGGGTCGCCGCCTTGATCAGGCCGGCGACGTGAATGAAGACCTCGGCGCCGGTCGCCAGGCGGCTCAGCGCGCCGGGCGTTCCTAAGTCACCCGTAACGACATCGACCTCGATGTCACGCCAGAATGCATGCACCGGGTCTCGGCGCACTAGGACACGAGGCCGCCAGCCGTCCTGGGCGAGCGCACGCACCAGATGCCGACCCAGGAACCCGGTCGCGCCGGTGACCGCGACGACCCCCCGCGTCTCAGTCGCCATAGGCTCCGGCCAGATAAGCCGCCTTGGCCTTCGAGCGGCTGAGCTTGCCAGATGATGTCTGGGGCAGGGCGTGCGCCCCGACCAACTTCACCTTGGTCTCGATGCCGTGGCGGGTGCGCAGCAGGGTTGCGACCGACTCGCGCAAGGCCGCGCGGCTGTCGGCGTCGCCGCCGCGGGCCTGAACCAGGACCACGACCTCGTCTTCCGGTTCGGCCGGGATCGCGAAGGCGCAGACATCGCCGCTGCGAAGTCCCTCGATCTCGTTATCCGCTGTCCATTCAAGGTCTTGCGGCCAGATGTTGCGGCCATTCAGGATGATCAGATCCTTGGCGCGGCCGGTGATGACGATCTCGCCTTCGATCTTGAAACCGATGTCACCGGTGTCCAGCCAGCCATCGGTCGAGAGCACGCGGGCGGTCTCCTCGGGATTGGCGAAATAGGCGCTCATCACCGAAGGGCCCTTGGCGAAGATACGGCCAACGCCGCGCTCCGGCAGCACCTTTCCGTCGTCGCCGCGCACTTCAAGGAAGTGGTCGGGGAGGGCGGGGCCGCAGCGCGCAAAGTCGCGAGCGCGCTCGGAGCCCTCCGGGGCTTCAACCGCCAGCGCGTCGCGTTCCAGACGCTCGACGTCCAGCGTCTCGGCGCGCAGGCCCTTGCCCAGCGGGGCCATCGAGAGGGCCAAGGTCGCCTCCGCCATGCCGTAGCTGGCGACGAAAGCCTTTTCCGAGAAGCCGGCGGGGGCGAAGGCTTCCAAAAAGGCCTTCAGCGGCGGCATGCGGATCATGTCGCCGCCCAGGCCCGCGCTACGCCAGTGCGACAGGCTGTAGTTGTCCAGCGGTTGGCCCTGAACGCGTCGAGCGCACAGTTCGTAGCCGAAGGTCGGGCTGTAGGCGATCGTCGCCTTGTTACGACCGATCAGGTCGATCCACAGAAGCGGTCGGCGTACGAAAGCGCCGGTCGGCAGCAGGTCGACCGACATCTGGCAGCTGAGCGGGCTTAGCAGGAAGCCGATCAGGCCCATGTCGTGATAGAGCGGCAGCCACGAGATCGCGCGGTCTGGCGCCTTCACCTGCAGGCCGTCGCGCGTGATCGCCACGCAATTGGCCATGAGGGCCTTGTGGCGCACGAGAACCCCGGTCGGCGTGCGGGTGCTGCCCGACGAGAACTGCAGATAGCAGGGGTCTTCCGGGGTAATGGTCGGCAAGGGCGCGCCGGCGTCCTCGGGAAGGTCGGCCAGGGTCCCGGCGAACGAGAGGCCGGCGCGGGCGCCGATTTCGGTAACCCAGTCCTTGAGCCCGGTCGGACCGATCAGGATGTTGGCCTTGGCCGAGCGGGCGAGGTTCGAGATCTGCTCGATATAGGCTTCGCGGCCGCCCAGAGGGGTTGGCAGCGCCATCGGCGCAGGCAGCAGACCGGCATACTGGCAGGCGAAGAAGGCACGGACGAAGTCGCCGTCGGTTTCGGCCAAAAGGGCCACGCTGTCGCCGACCTTTGCGCCGGTCGCCAGTAGGCGTCTCGCCAACACGACCGCTTCGTCGCGCAACTTGGCGTAGGTTAGGGCCTCGACCAGTTCGCCGCGCAGCGAATAGAGATTGATCCCCGTCTCGCCGCCGGCGGCGAAATCAAGAGCCTGGGTCAGGGTCGGGAAGTCGGCGAACCGGACAATGCGGTCAGACGCCGTGGGCGTGATCATAACTTGGGCCTTCATCGTCTTATGTCGTGCGCGGCGCGGCGTTTTCCTCGGCCGCGAGTCGGGCGAGCCTGAGGCGCGCCATGAAATACATGCCTGTGGCCATTGCCAAAGCGGACGCAACCAGAGCGGCGCCTGCACCCGTCAGGCCAAAGGTGTTGATCAGCGGAACCAGGGCCGCGAGATAGGCGAGGACAACGATCAGGCGAACCATCATCGCTGAGCCCGCTGCCCGCATCGAGACAAGCATGGGCTCCAGTGGAAGGGTCATCACGCCGATCGCAGCCGCCGCCACCTGCCAGTTCATCACGCCCGCCGCGGCGCCGAAACCCGGCCCCATCACGGTCTCAAGGATCCAGCGGCCCGAGAGAAGGCTGACCAGCAGCAAAACGCCAGCCGCTGCGCCGCCGATGAGAGCGATCTGCATGGCCAGTCTGGTCATGGCCTCCTGACCGCCGGACGCCCGCATCTTGGCGAGCTCGGGATAGAGGGCGGGGACCATCAGCCGGGCGGGCTTGGCCATGCCGTCAGCGACCTGCTTGCCGATCCGCCAGAGGGCGGCCTGCGCGGGCCCCAGCAGCGCACCGACCGCCATGGTCAAGACATGGGTGAAGCCAACGTCCAGCGTCCCCGAAAAATTGGTCGCCATCGCAAAGCGCCAGACCCCGGGCATATCTCTGCTGGTCGGACCGATCATGGTGAAACCGCTCAGCAAACCTCTGCGGCGCAGGTCCCAGATCGCGATAGCGGCGACGTAGAAGAAGGCGGCGAACGTCCCGGCGGCCCAGGCCAGCAGGAAATACTGGATCGGCGCCTGGGTCAGCGCGCATATCGCGCAGCCCACGAGCCGAACAAGTGAGCTGATGGCCTGCTCAGCGGCCAGGAAGCGGAACCGGTCGAACAAGCGCAGCAGGCCAACGCCCGTCGCCGAACTCATGACCCCGATCGACAATCCATAGAGCGCACCATACCCGCTCATGCCCTCCGGCCAGCCGAGTTGGCGCCAGAAGAGCCAGGCGCCCAGCATGCCGAGCAGCACCCCGAGCACGGCGCTGATCAGGTCTAGAAGCAGAGTGAAGCGAAGCACCTGTTGAAAGCGCTGCTTGTTGTTCTCCAACAACGGGCCTGCGCCGTAGGTGATTAAGGTCTGCCAGGACTGGAAGTGCGCGACTTCACCCAGGAACTGGGCGAAGGCGTTGATGACGACCAGAACGCCCATGAGCTCCTGGCCCAGGCTGCGAGCGGTCAGGGCGATGTAGGCCAAGCCGATGATCGCGTTCACCACCCGGCCGCTCAGCAGCTGGCCGGCGTTGGCGAGGACCTTCTTCAAGGGGCTCTGGGCTACAGCGGTCACGTGGCCCGCTCCAGCTTTTCCATGATCGCCCGCGCCGCCCTTTCCGAGGCGGGGGTGTTCTGGACGTCGAAGGTTTCAGCGATGCCCTGGATCTGCGCCTGGCGATAATCGTCGTGGGTCGCGAAGGCCATGTCGATCGCCTCGCCAAGATTGTCCGCCGCGTCCAGAACCGGACCGTACAGCCAGTGATGGTAGCTGGGATCCCCGCGCCAGTCAGCGCCGCTGGCGTTCAGGAAAAGGCAGGGCTTGGGCGTGCGGAGAAACTCATACACTTGGCTCGAGACGTCGCCCAGATAGAGGTCGGCTAGCTGGGTGTAGGTCATGTCCGCCGCAGCGGGGCCGCCAAGGTCGATATGGATGTGGGGATGCTCGGCATAGGCCTTGAATCCAGCGCGTTCGTCGCTGGAGGCTGTTTCGAACAGCCGGATATGCGGCGCGAAGATCAGGTTGTAGCGATGATCCTGCGCGAAAGCGTCCAAAACCGCCCGCCCCCAACGCGACCACGAGCTGAGTTCCGGGTGGAAGTGAGGATTGTAGAGAACGATCGGACGTTGTTCGTCGAAGCGGGGCGCGACCCGTGGAGGCAGTGCGTCGACGAGGTCGAACTTGGGATAACCGACCATGGCGCAGGACGCCGGGGTCACCCAGCCTTCACGCAGCATGCGATCTCGCTGCTTGGGACCGGCGGCCATGACCAGGTCGAACAGCTTCAGGCGGGGCTCGAAGGGGCCCTCCCGATCGCCCGCGCCGTGTTGGGTGTAGACAAGCAGAGGGTGGCGCACCCCAAGGCGGCGCAGAAGGGCTGTCGTCCGCTCCGGGGTGATCACCGCATCGTACTTTGCCAGACGCCAGGCGTTGGCGATCAGCATCGGCGCCTTGGGCGGTCCGCCGCCGCCCAGGCGTCGTAGCCAGGCGGGCGGGAGCAGCACCAGTTTGATGTCGGCGCCGCCAAGTTCCGACAGCAGACTGGAGACGTAGTCGAGCAGCTCGGGCGTGGTCGCCGCGATCTCGACTTGGATGTGAGGCCATAGCTTGGCCATGGCGACGGCCACCGACAGGCTGTGCCAAACCTGATGGTGCTGCGCGATGTAGAGGAAACAGACGCGTTTGGCTCTGGCCACGTCAGCGCTGCGGCTCCAGCCGCGTCTTGACGCGCCCCTTCAGCACCACGCGGTCGCCCTTGTCGGTCACCGAATAGGCATTGGCCTGAGTGCTGCCCTTCGGGCCGGATCCTGCAATGCCTGCATCGCCGCTCACTGCGCCGGTGCGCAGGTCGATCAGCGCCCGGGGCGCATCAAAATCATAGCCCTCCGCGCTCGTGATCTTTACCTCGTCGGTCAGCAGCAGAGTGTTCTCGGCTTCGCGGTAAACGCCAGTCTTGGCTGTGGCTTGACTGGGGTTGGCCTCACCATAGCCGCGGACCAGCAAAGGTGTCGTCAGGCGGACGATGTTCTGATCCTCAGAATCGCGCACAGCGCGGTCGGCGGTGATCAGAAAGGGGCGTCCATCCTTCAGAACGCCGGTAAACCGAGGCTTGTCCAACACCAGGGGCGCAGTAGCGGCCTGGGTTTGCAACTTACTCGAGGCCAAGCTTCGCCAAGAAGCCTGAGCGATCACGGCGACAGCGATGCTGATCGCAAAGAAGGCCAAGCCCAGACGCAGCCGCCGGACGGGTTTCCGGCGGCGGTTGCGGGCGCGCTCCGCAGCGGTTTGGGAAGGAGTGACGGCGCCGGCGCCATCGGATTGGGTGAGCATTTGACGCCATGGATAATCCCCTGTCGCCGTTCGCCCAAGACCTTTGTTTTGCTCGGCTCCGCACGTCGCTTCTCAAGCCACGGGGCCGACGAAGATTTCCTGCGGAGTTGTTTGGCGCGGCGAAGCGCGTGATCCTGACTTTCGGGCCGTGTAAGGATCCGCGTCATGTTTCCCAGACCTTCGCCGCACAAGGATTTTGGCGTCTTCCTGCCCGTGGCCAACGGCGGCTGGATCGTGTCTTCAACGACCCCGACGCTCGACGGTCTCTACGCTCAGAACCGCGCCGCAGCGGTGCTGGCGGATGAGATCGGTATGGATTTCGTCATGTCGATGGGCAAGTTTCGCGGTTTTGGCGGCGAAACCGATCATTGGGGAACCTCGCTGGAGTCGATCACCCTGATGGCGGCGATCGCCGAGGCCACCAAACGGGTGCGCATCTGGGCGACCGTGCACCCGCTGCTTCAGAATCCTGCGGTGGCGGCCAAGATGATCGCGACCCTGGACCATATCAGCGGCGGACGAGCCGGGCTCAATATCGTGGCCGGAGCCTACAAGGCCGAGTTCGATCAGATGAGCGCGTGGGACGACTCGCTGTCTCACGACGATCGCTACGCCTTGGCCGAGGAGTGGACCGCCATTCTCAAGCGGCTTTGGACCGAAGACAGCGTCGACTTCGCTGGGCGCTATTTCTCGATGAAGGACTGCCAGTCCAGGCCCAAGCCCTTGGCCAAGCCCCGGCCGGAGCTGATCTGCGCCGGCATGTCGGATCGCGGCTTCCAGTTTTCGGTGCGCGAAGCTGACGCCTGCTTCATCGGCGGGCGCACGCGCGAAGAGCATCGCGACGCGTCACGCCGCGCCAAGCGAATGGCGGAGGCCCTGGGGCGGTCGGTCCGGACCTATGCGATGTGCACGATCATCCACGGAAAGACCGACGCTGAAGCCCAGGCCTTGGTCGCGCGCTATGCGGAGGGCGCGGATATCGGCGCCATCCTCTCTATGCTGGCCAGCTGGGGCGTTCCTGCCGAACGTCTGCAAGCCACGGCCCTGCAGCAAGGGGCGTTCATGACCCAAACCGTGATCGGCTCACCGGCGTCCTGCGGCGAGCAGATCGAAGCCTTCGTGAGGGACTGCGAGCTGGACGGGTTGATGCTGATCTTTCCGGACTATGTCGAAGGGCTCAGCATGTTCGGGGCCGATATTCTGCCAGGCTTGCGCACGGTGTTTTCGTGAGCCTGCAGGCCTGGATCGCGCCGGCGCGAACGGCGCTGGTGATTGTCGACATGCAGGTCGATTTCGCGGCGCCGGAAGGGCTGTCCGCCCAATGGGGCATGGACTTGTCAGCCGTGCCGGACGCCTTGGCGGCCGCCGATCGCCTCGCCGCCGCCGCGCGGCGAGCGGGGGCGGCTGTAGCCTTTGTGGGCCTTTTCACCACGCCAGAGACCGACTCCGAGGTCTGGTGCGAACGGGGGCGGCGGCGCGGTCACGATCCCGCGGACAGTCCGGCGCTATGCCGCGCTGGGGCTCGGGGTAGCGACTTTTTCGGCCCCCAGCCGCAAGCCGATGATCTCATTTTCCGTAAGACGCGTTACAGTCCGTTCTGGGACACCGACATCGCCGGCCTGCTGCGGGCTAAGGGTGTCGACACCTTGGTGTTGGCCGGCCTAACCACCGAGTGCTGTGTCGACAGTACCGCTCGCGATGCCTTCAACCACGACTTCCACGTATTCATTCCCGTTGACGCTTGCGCCGCCTACGAGCCGGCGCTGCACGCGGCGGCCTTGCGAATGTTGGAGCTCAACACCGCGATACTGACCGACACCGAGGCGGTCGCCGCAGCATGGGCCCGCGTGTCCTAACGGATCTTCTGAGAACCGCTCGCGCCTTACATCGCCATGCTCAGGTCTTCCCCAAGCATCCATAGTCTGTCCTGGCCCCAGTGCGCTTCGCAGCCTGTGACACGGAAGGTGGGGGCTCCCCATAGACCCGCATCCAGCAGGGCCGCACGGTTAAGCTCTGCGCGTTGGCGCCAGCTCTCGTCGGCCAGGGCGGCGGCGGTTTGGGCGTCGGTGAGTCCCGCGCGCCGCGCTACCGAAAACAGGCCCTTATCTTCGGCGAGCGCGATCCCGTCGGCGAACGCGGCCTTCAAGGCCAGTTCCGCGAAGGTCTCCCCCAAGCCCAGCTCGATGGCGTGATGCGCAACAGCCAGGGCCCGCTCTGCTCCTGCGCCTACGGGGTCGACAATGCGGCCAAACGGCAGGCCTACGCGCTCGGCCTCCCGCTTGCAGTCCAACGTGATGTAGATCGTCTTGATCCTCGGAACCGCTAGGCCCCGCATGACCATCGGCAGGATCGGCCGCAGTTCCAGCGTCGCCCCGTAGGCCTGCGCCAGTTGCCGGATACGTGGCATGAACAGCCACGAGTAGGGGCTGCGGAACGAGAACCAGGCCTCGATGGTCGGAGCCGCACCGCTTGGGTGGAGGGCTAGGGAGGGCTCCAAGTCCGGGGCGAGCGGCGGAGCACCCGCTTCGCGATCCAGGCCGCGCGCGGCGAGGCGCGCCTCCAGATGGCCCAGGCGATCGACGCCCCAGAACCACTCGCCCTCAAATTGGAACATGCCGCCCAGATAGTGGCCAAGTTGGGCGCGCCGAGTCTGGCCGGCCTTGAGCAAGTCTTCGGCGCGTTGAGGGTTCTGGCCGCCGGCCCAGGCCGCCATGCCCGCGAGGGTCTTGTGGTCACCTGACCAAAGCGCCGCGCCTGCGGGATAGGCGACATCTTCGAAGCGCCCCCGATCCAGAGCGTCGGCAAGCACCGCCTCCAGGCGTCGAACGGCGTCGTTGGGTGGCAGGGCGGCGTCGGCGGGAAAGCCAAGTCCGCGGGCCCGCGCCACGCGGGCGGCGTCGCGGACGCCGTAGGCGCGAAGCCTCTCCCGATCCGGCGCGGCGGAGTCTTCGGGCGGCGGGACGAGAAAGACCATGATCTCGGCCTCGTAGCGGGCGCGCAGGCGGGGCAGCATCTGGGCCGCGAGATGAGAGTAGGGATCGTCTGCTTGGTGGAAGTAGCGGATAGTCGGACGCTCGCCGCGCAGGCGGGCTGAGAACGCCGCGCCGTCTCTGGCCAGCTTGCGCCGGGTGGGGCTAGTCAGGGCGGTGGTCACGCTTCGCATGATCGATGTGCGCAGGGACACGGCGATCTCTCCGTTGGGTTCGTTGGATGACATCTAGCGGCACGATGAATGTCAATATATGCTTCGCCAACGACTAGGAGAGGGAGGCGCGCATGAAGGCCTGGAAGCCACTTGTCGCGGGTGTCGCCGTACTGGCGGTCGCGGGCGCGACGGCCTGGCACTTCCGCTTTGATCTGATCGTGATGCTGGCGAAAGCCCGGCAGCCGAAGATCGAAGCCAATATGCCGGTGACCTGGGCGAAGGGGCCGCAAACGCCGCCTGCCGACGGTCAGAGACCGCCCAACGTCGTCTTCATTCTGGCTGACGACCTTGGCTACAACGACATCACGCTCAATGGCGGCGGAGTCGCGGGGGGCACAGTGCCTACGCCCGCGATCGACTCGATCGCCAAGGACGGCGTGACCTTCGCCAACGGCTACAGCGGAAACGCCACCTGCGCGCCGTCGCGCGCGGCGATCATGACCGGTCGTTACGCCACGCGCTTTGGCTTCGAGTTCACCCCGACGCCAGTGGCGTTCTCACGGGTTGTGGGCGGCCACGCCGGAGACCCGCTGCATCCCTCGCGCTTCAACAAGGCCGAGGTGAAGAACATGCCCCAGGACGAGAACGTCCTAGCCGTGCCTGGCGCCGAGGTGACCATCGCCGAGGCGCTCAAGACAAAGGGGTATCACACGATCCATCTGGGCAAGTGGCACCTGGGTGGGGTCAAGGGCTCGCGTCCCGAAGACCAAGGCTTCGACGAGAGCCTCGGTTTCATGGCTGGCGCGTCTCTGTTCGCGCCGGTGGGCGATCCCAACGTCATGGAGTCGCGCCAGGACTGGGATCCGATCGACAAGTTCCTGTGGGGCGCGGCGCCGTTCGCCGTTCAGTACAATGGCGGACCGCTGTTCAACCCTACCCACTACATGACCGATTACCTGACGGACGAGGCGGTGAAGGCGATCGACGCCAACAAGAACCGCCCGTTCTTCATGTATCTTGCCTACAATGCGGTCCACACGCCGCTGCAGGCCCCCAAGGCGGACTATGATGCGCTGGCGCACATCAAGGACCACCGCATGCGCGTCTACGCGGCGATGGTGCGGAACCTCGACCGCAACGTCGCCAAGGTGCTGCAGGCGCTCAAGGACCGGGGCCTCGACGACAATACGCTGGTGATCTTCACCTCCGACAACGGCGGCGCGAACTACATTGGCCTGCCGGACATCAACAAGCCTTATCGCGGGTGGAAAGCCACGTTCTTCGAGGGCGGGATCAAGGTGCCTTTCCTCCTGCGCTGGCCCCAGCAACTGCCGGCCGGCGCTGTCTATCGTAGCCCTGTCGGCCACGTGGACATCTTCGCGACCGCCGCCGGCGCGGCGGGTGCGCCCACGCCCAAGGATCGCGTCCTCGACGGCGTCGATCTGGTGCCCTTCGTGAAGGGGCAGGCGGCTGGCGATCCTCACAAGGCGATCTTCTGGCGGTCGGGCCGCTACAAGACGGTGCTGGCCGGCGGCTGGAAGCTGCAGGTGGCTCAAGAGCCGAACAAGACCTGGCTCTTTGACCTTTCCACCGATCCGACCGAGCGCAAGGAACTGTCCAAAGCCCGGCCGGAGAAGCTACGCGAGATGCAGGCGATCATGGCCCAACTGGACGGGCAGATGATGAAGCCGACTTGGCCTTCGCTGGTGTCCGGCGCCTTCTATATCGACCATCCGGGCGGCCAGAAGGCCAAGCCCAGCGACGAGTACATCTATTGGGAAAACTGACGGCGCTTCCCGTCCTCGCGGTCCTTGCGTTAGCCGGCTGCGGCCAGCCTGCGCCGAAGGCCTGCCTGGGTGACCTGCCGGTTCCTGATCCCCAGAACCGCACTGCGGGCATGGTCCGACTGGCGGGCGGTGACTTCCAGATGGGCGCGGCGCCGCTGCGCCCCGAGGAGGGGCCGCCCCAGACGGTGAAGGTCGCGTCGTTCTGGATCGATCAGACGGAAGTCACCAACGCCGCCTTCGCGCGGTTCGTGGAGGCCACGGGTTATCGCACCGTGGCCGAACGGCCGCTCGACCCCGCGCGCTACGCCCATGTACCGGCGGCGCAGCGGCGTCCGGCCTCGCTTGTCTTCGTGGGGGCGGAGGGGGCGAGGTCGGACGATCCTTCCCAATGGTGGCGGGTGATTCCTGGCGCAGACTGGCGCCATCCTGAAGGTCCAGGCTCCAATATCCGCGGCAAAGACGCCTGGCCCGTTGTCCACATCGCGTGGGAGGACGCCATGGCCTACGCCAAGTGGCTGGGCCGCGACCTGCCAACAGAGGCGGAATGGGAGTACGCCGCGCGTGGTGGACTGATCGGCAAGCGATACACCTGGGGCGACGAGGCGCAGGATCCCGCCAAGCCGCGCGCCAACACTTGGCAGGGCGTCTTTCCGGCCCAGGATCTTGGCAACGACGGCTTCAAGGCCAGGCCCGCGCCCGTGGGCTGCTTCCCGCCCAATGGCTATGGCCTGCGGGACATGGCCGGCAATGTCTGGGAGTGGACCCGCGACTGGTTCAAGCCCGGCCTGGATCCGGTCAGCGTGATCGAGACCGGCGGACCGCCCGAGGCCCGCGCGCTTGATCCTGAGGACCCGAACACGCCCAAGCACGTGGTCAAGGGCGGTTCGTTCCTCTGTGCGGATGACTACTGCTTCCGCTATCGACCCGCCGCGCGAACGCCGGGGCCGCCGGACAGCGGCGCGTCGCACGTGGGCTTTCGCACCGTGCTCCGCGCCGCGCGCTGAGCGCTCAGTTCACCGCGTCGGCCTTTTCCGGCTTCCAGAGGCGCTGGGTGTCATGCACGCCCGGCGGTTCAAACCCTGGCGCGGGGCGGGTACGGATATTGAGCTGGCCCGCCAGGCCCGCCTTCCGGTGATGCTCAATGGCGTGCATCTCCGGCGACAAAGCCATGGCCTGAAAGGCGGCAAGGGAAGGGTACTCGGCCAGGGCGACCGCGTCCCACATCTCCTCGACCTCGCCCAGAAGCAGACCCGTGACAGCGCCGCTGTAGCGGATACGCCCCCCGAGCGCCTCGACGAGGCCGGACACCACCGCGCCGTAGCGAGCGTAGGCCTCACGCCCCGACAGTCCAGGCTCGGAACCGTCGGCGTACTCAGCCTTCTCCTTGAACTTGAGGAGGTTGACCATGACGAACGGACCATCGTCCGGGGCGCCGAAGAACTCCTGGAACTGTTCGGGGCTGGGGAAGACGGTGTTGACGACCTTCATCGAAATGCTCCGGTTTAGGATTGGGGCAGGCTGGCGACCAGGCCATCCAGCAGGGCTGCGATTTCCACCGGGCTGTCTTCCTGCACGAAGTGGCCGCCTTTCAGCGTCGTGTGCGCCACGCCCTTGGTTCCGGGCACGCGGGCCAGGAACATCGCTTCGCCGCCCCGCGTGATCGGATCAGCGTCGCTGAACGCGGTGACGAAGGGCTTCTCGAACTGTTCCAGCACAGCCCAGGCGGTCTTGTTCTCTGCGACCGAGGCGTGCTCTGGGGTGATCGGGACCAGGGCGGGGAAAATCCGCGCGCCTTCCTTGTAGCTCTCGTCCGGGAACGGCGCGTCATAGGCCGCGCGTTCGGCGTCCGACAGGTCGCGGGCCGTGCCGCCGTTCAGGATGAAGCCCACCGGCAGTTCCGGCGTGTTCTGGCTGAAGTTCAGCCAGGCCTCGAAGCCCTCGCTCTTGCCCACGCCGATCGGCAGGCCGGTGTTGGAGACCACCACCGCTGAGAACCGCTCCGGGAAGGCCGCCACCAGGCGCAGGCCGATCAGGCCGCCCCAGTCCTGGCAGAAGAGAACGATATCCTTGAGGTCGTTCTGTTCCAGCCATGCGCTCATCCAGGCGACGTGGCGCTCGTAGGTATAGTCGGTCCGTTTGGCGGGCTTGTCGGAACGGCCGAAGCCGACCAGATCCGGAGCGACGACGCGGTGTCCCTTGGCGGTCAGTTCGGCGATCACCTTGCGGTAGAGATAGGCCCACGACGGCTCGCCATGCATCAACAGAATGGGGCGCTGATCCTGGGGACCTTCATCCACGTGATGGATGCGCAGCGCCGTGCCATCGGCGTCGGTCACCTCGGTGTAGCGCGGCGCGTAGGGCCAATCGGTCAAGCCTTCGAACCGAGCATCCGGCGTCCGCAACACGTCCATGGGATTTCTCCGACCCTTGAAATTTGTATTGACACTATGCGTGCCATTATGACGCCTATGGGTCAAGGACGAGATGGAGAAGGCGCATGCGCAAGGTCTGGATCGGATTGGGAGTCGCGGCGGGCGTGATTGCGGTCGGGCTGGCAACAGCCTGGCTCATGCGTGAGCGCCTGGCGCAGGCCGCTATGCGCAAGGTCTATGAGCAGGTTCTGGCCGTCGACACGATGAAGGACCTGCCGGACGGCCTGCATGTGGGTCTCTGCGGCGCCGGCTCGCCAATGGCCGATCCGCTGCGGTCGGGGCCTTGCGTGGCGGTGGTCGCCGGCAAGGACCTGTTCGTGGTCGACTCCGGTTCGGGGTCCACCCGCAATCTGCTGCTGATGAACATGCCCCCGCCGCGCGTCAGCGCCGTATTCATCACCCACTACCACTCTGACCATATCGCGGATCTGGGCGAGCTGATGCTGCAACGCTGGGCGGGTGGAGCCTTGAAGACGCCGACGCCCGTCTACGGTCCGCAGGGGCTGGAGCAGGTGGTTGAGGGCTTCGAACAGGCCTATGCGCTTGACCGGGGCTACCGCATCGCCCACCACGGCGAGGCCGTCGCGCCGCCTTCGGGCTTCGGCGGCGAGCCGCGCGCTTTTGTGGCTGACCCGGCGGCGCCGGATGTGCTGGTGCTGGAGAAGCCCGGCTTGAAGGTGTGGGCCTTCCCGGTGGCGCATCATCCGGTGGAGGGCGCGGTCGGCTATCGCTTCGAATACAAGGGCCGCAGCGTCGTGATCAGCGGCGACACCGGACCGTCAGAGCGCCTCGTGAAGGCCGCCAAGGGCGCGGATCTGCTGCTGCACGAAGGCTTGGCCCCGAACCTCGTGGCCGTCCAGAAGGAGGTCGCCGACAAGATCGGACGCGATAACTACGCCAAGATCTTCCACGACATTCTCGACTATCACACCGCGCCCGAGGTGGCGGCCCAAGAGGCCAAGACCGCAGGCGTCGGCGCGCTGATGTTCTATCACATTATCCCGCCGCTGCCGGTGCGTGCGCTGGATGGTCCGTTCCTAGGCCGCTCGCGCGAGATCTTTGACGGTCCCATCAAGGTCGGCCGAGATGGCGACTTCGCCTCGCTGCCGGCCGGATCGAAAGAGATCAAATGGTCCAACCGTTTGCTCGCCCTCTAGATTGGGCTTGGCCCCGCGCCGGTCGCAGGGCTAAGCAGGAGCCGGAATAGAAAGAGGTCCCCGTTCGTGAGTTCCGCGCCGCGCTATTTTCGAGCGGGGGCCGATTTCGAGCCCGAGGCCCCCGCTGCGGATGGTCGCCGTCGGCGGTCGCAGGACAGCCGGGCCCGGATCGTGCAGGCCATGCTCGATCTGGTCCGTGAGGGGGACATCTCGCCCTCCGCCGAGTTGGTGGCGACACGCGCCGACGTTGGCCTGCGCACCGTGTTCCGCCATTTCAAGGACCTTGAGAGCCTCTATCTCGAAATGTCGGCGGTGATCGAAGCCGAACTCATGTCGCTGGTCCACACCCCGTTCAAGGGGGCGACTTGGCGCGACCGGGTGCTGGAGCTCGTTGAACGGCGCGGATGGGCCTACGAGCGGATCGGGCCTTTCAAGCGCGCCTCCGAGGTCCTCCGTCACAGTTCGCCGACGTTAGTGGCCGATAACACCAAGATGGTGGAGATTTCGCGCGAAATCCTACGTCGCCAATTGCCGCCGGAAATCGCCAAGGACCGGGTGCGCTTTGAAGGCATCGACATGCTTCTCAGCTTCGACGCCTGGAACCGGCTGCGTCGCGACCAGGACCTTTCACCCAAGCGGGCGACGGAGGTGCTGCAGGCGATGATCAGCGGGCTTCTGGAGGGAGCGTCCGAGAACTGAGCCCGTCGGGGAGCCCAGGTTGCTGCCGCGCTCTGTCAGCAGTCGCGCTCTTGGCGCCTTCAATACGCGCCCCGGAACACTGAAGGTCTCGGAACGTTGTCGTCGCTGGGCGTCGGCGATGGTGGCTGGCCCTTCAGGAGCGCCCATGACCCCCGACGACATGCCCATGGTGGGCTTCGCACCTGCCGTTGAGACCCTCGCGGACCGCTACTTCACGGTGCGGCGTCGTACTGAGAGCCTCGCCGCGCCGCTATCACCGGAAGACCAGGGCGCGCAGTCAATGCCCGACGCCAGCCCGACCAAATGGCATCGCGCGCACACCACCTGGTTCTTCGAGACGTTCCTGCTGACGCCCTTCATGCCAGGCTACGAGGTCTACGATCCCGCCTTTGGCTACCTGTTCAATTCTTACTATGAGGCCGTAGGGCCTCGGCAGCCGCGCCCCCAGCGGGGATTGCTCACCCGGCCCACGGCGGCCGAGGTCGGAGCTTATCGCGCCCATGTCGACGCAGCGATGGCGCAACTGCTGGCTGGCCGATCTACACCAGAGATCATTGAGCGCCTTGAGCTTGGTCTAGCGCATGAAGAGCAGCATCAAGAGCTGATCCTGATCGACATTCTGCACCTCTTCGCCCAGTCGCCGCTCGATCCCGCCTACCTCCCCACCGCGCCCAAGGGCCATGTCGATCCTGGCCCGCAGACGTTTCAACAGTTTGCGGGCGGTCTCGTCGAGATCGGAGCGCGCGACACAGGCTTCGCCTTCGATAATGAAAAGCCGCGCCACAAGGCCTATGTCGCGCCGTTCCGGCTGGCCGATCGTCTCGTAACCAACAACGACTGGTTGGCCTTCATAGCGGCGGGAGGCTACAGCCGAGTCGAGTTCTGGCTGTCCGACGGCTGGGCCTTAGCGCGCGCCGAAGGGTGGGAAGCGCCCGGCTATTGGCGGCGTGAGCAGGACGGTTGGAGCACGATGACGCTGCACGGGCGCCGGCCCGTCGATCCGCACGCGCCGGTCGTCCATGTCAGTTATTACGAGGCCGCCGCCTTCGCCGCTTGGTCCGGGCGGCGCCTGCCCACCGAGTTCGAATGGGAGGTCGCTGCGAGTGCCGGCGGCGGGCCGTCGCCTCGCCAGCTCTTTGGAGAGGCCTGGCAATGGACCTCCAGCGCCTATGCGCCATATCCTGGGTTTCGGCCAGGATATGGCGCGCTGGGCGAGTACAACGGCAAGTTCATGGTCAACCAGATGACCTTGCGCGGGGGCTGCTCGGCCACGCCGCCTGGCCATTCGCGGGCAACCTACCGCAACTTCTTCCATCCCGGCAGCCGGTGGATGTTCGCGGGCGTGCGCCTTGCGGACGACGATCGGCTGTCTGCGGTGACGTCCGATAACCGCTTCCTTGATGAGGTTGTCGCGGGCCTTTCGGCCAAGCCGAAGTCCTTGCCCGCCAAGTATTTCTATGACGCCGAGGGTTCGCGCCTGTTCGAGGCGATCTGCGAGCTCCCGGAGTACTATCTGACCCGAACCGAGACCGCTCTGCTTTCGCAGATCGCGCCGCATCTGGCGGCGCTGATCCCGGACGGAGCGGCGCTGGTCGAGTTCGGAAGCGGCGCCAGCACCAAGACCCGTATCCTGCTGGACGCTGCGCCGCAGGTCGCCGTATACGCCCCCATCGACATCAGCCGCAGCGCCCTGGACGCAGCAGCCGCGAGCTTGCGCGACGCTTATCCCGAGCTCGTCATCGCGCCGCTGGTGGATGATTTCACGCGGGCCATCGATCTGCCCGAGGGGGCGAAGGGCCGTGCTCCAGTGGGCTTTTTCCCCGGGTCGACGATCGGCAACTTCCCGCCGGACGAGGCCGAGGCGCTCCTACGTCGCGCGCGGACGCTCTTGGGCGAGGGGGCGATGTTTATCGTCGGCGCGGACGTCGCCAAGAGTCCCGATGTTCTCGTGCCCGCCTACGATGACGCCCAGGGCGTGACCGCGGCCTTCAATCGCAACATCCTCGTTCACATCAATCGGGCCTTGGGTGGAAACTTCGATCCCCAGGCTTTTGAGCATCGAGCGGTATGGAACGCCGAGGCGAGCCGGATCGAGATGCACCTTGAAAGCCGGCGGGACCAGACCGTCACGGTAGGCGACCACGGCTTCCGTTTCGCGGCTGGCGAGACCATCCACACCGAGAATTCCTACAAGTACCAGCCAGAGGTCTTCGAGGCGATCGCCGTGCGGGCGGGTTGGACTATCGCCGAGCGCTGGATCAACGAAGATCCGACCTTCGCAATCTACGTTCTCGCGGCGTAGCGCGCATACGAAGACGCGACGGCCCCGAAGGGAGCCGGCGCGTCTGGTTTTTGGCGCTGCCTAGAGCGAGCGGTCGTCGCGCCCGCCACGCGAGGATGATCCACCCTTGCGACCGGCGTTGGCGGCGAGATCTCGATCCTTCGCGAAACTGCGTTTCTCGCTGGGCACGCTAGCTCCGCCCTTTCTGGCGATCTCGCGTCGGCGCTCGGGATCCATGGCGGCGAAACCGCGACGGCCGCGGGGACGTTCGCTATCGGTGTCCATTTGAGGCTCCTAGTGGGGACTGGTCACAGGCGGTACGCGCGGGAAGCCACGCCATAGGGACGGTCGTCCCCGGGATCGACTGGTGGCGAGGTCGGGGGCTCCTCGACGGGAACGACGCCGGGCTCGTACTCGGGCGGTTTGGGCTCGATCGGGGGCGGGGCGTCGGGGTCGGTCACTGGCGTCGTTTCCTCTGCGTACCAGTGAAGTAACCAGTGAAGCCGCGTTCGGTTCACCGCTTGGGCGGACTAATTGTCCTCTCTCGATCTCCCGCAGCCGACGGAGTCGTCCAGCTACAGCCTCTTGAGCGCAGTAGGTCCGTCGGACGCCATCACGGGCTACGGTCCGGCGATGAGACCACAAGCTTGGCCTTGAGATGATCGGATCGATGGGGCGACCGTCCGGGGCGAAACAATCCAGGCGCGTTCCCGCCGCAATCAGGCGGGGAGCTTGACCGTCGCCGTCAGCCCGCCGCCCCGG
>OFDC01000875.1_pt1 | contig 18670 bp, 15 predicted proteins | sample 1520941 | NCBI WGS metagenome assembly OFDC01 (sample SAMEA94258168, study PRJEB24077) | hot springs metagenome | biome: Aquatic biome; feature: Water | place: India | collected 2012-12-06 | depth 5 m | reverse complement strand
ACAGGCAGCACAGCAGGGCGCGGATGGCGGCGCCGTGCGTGAAGGCGATCACGCGGCCCGGCGAGAGTTCGTCGGCCCAGTCGCGCAGTCGCTCGCCGACCTGCGCGAGGCTCTCGCCGCCGCCGGGGGCGGGCAGGGTCCAGGGGTCGCGTTGCCAGTCGTGGTAGGCGGGGTCACGCTGCACGTCGTCGGTGGTGACGCCCTCGAACTGCCCGAAGTTCAGTTCGCGCAGGCGGGCGTCCAGGGTCAGGGGCTGGCCCGGCAGGGTCAGTTCGGCGGTGCGGGCGGCGCGGCTCAGGTCGCTGCTGACGATGGCGTCGATGTCGCCGCGCCCCGCCAGCGCCCGCGCCAGGCGCCGCGCCTGCTGCTCGTCGGCGGCGTCCAGCCGCAGGGAGACCAGGCCACGGTCGGCGTCGAGGGCGCGCAGCTCGTAGTGCATGGGGGTGGCCGCGGGTGCGAAGGTCACTGCCAGCTGGTGACGTCGGCCGCCTCGGCGCTGCCGCCCGGCTGCCCGTCCTTGCCCAGCGACAGCAGGTCGAACTCGCCGTGCTCGCCCGGCGAGCGGTACTGGTAGGGCCGGCCCCAAGGGTCGGCCGGCACGGCGCGCTGCAGGTAGGGGCCATTCCAGCGCGCGGCGCCGCCGGGGCGGGTGGTCAGCGCGGCCAGCCCCTGCTCGGTGCTGGGGTAGCTGCCGACGTCGAGCCGGTAGGCGTCCAGCGCGTTGCGCAGCGCCGCGATCTGCGCCTGGGCGCTGCGCACCTCGGACTTGCCCACCTGCGAGAAGTAGCGTGGCGCCACGTAGGCTGCCAGCAGGCCGATGATGACCATCACCACCAGCAGCTCCAGCAAAGTGAAGCCGCGGTGGCGCGCGCACTCACTGGACCGCGACATGGTGGACCTTCCGATCCGGCGAGTAGATGTCCATGATGTTCCAGTGCCCGGCCGTGGGCACCGGCTCGTTGAGCATGGCCACGTCGATGACGCAGGGCCGGCCGGAGGCGACGGCCTGCTGCAGCGCGGGCTGGAACTGCGCCGCCGAGCTGATCTTCACGCCGTCGATGCCGTAGGCCTGGGCGATGGCGGCGAAGTCCACGTGGTAGGGCTCGCCGTTGCGGCGGAACACCGTGCCGAAGGAGGTGCCGTAGTGCGCCATCTCCAGCCCGGCGATGGTGCCGTAGGCGTTGTTGTTCATCACCACCCACACCACCGGTACGTTCTGCTCGGCCGCGGTGGCCAGCATGGCGGGGTTCTGGCCGAAGCCGCCGTCGCCCACCAGGGCCACGACCACCCGGTCGGGGCAGGCGATCTTGGCGCCGATGGCCGCTGGCGCGCCGAAGCCCATGGTGGCGAAACCGCCCGGGGTGAGGATGCTGCCGGGCGTGTAGATCGGGAACTGCTGGCCCACGCCGTTCTTGTTCCAGCCCACGTCAGTGGTGATGATCGCGTCGCGCGGCAGCACCTCGCGCACGGTGGCGAGGATGCGCTCGGGCCGCATCGGGAAGGCGTCGCTGCGCTGGTGCGGCACCTGGGCCGCGGCAAAGGTCTGCCGGTGGTCAGCGATCTCGGCGGCCAGCGAGGGGTTGGGCCGGCCCTGGGGGAACAGCCGGCGCGCCACCCGGTTGAGCACCGTCAGCGCCTGCTTCAGGTCGGCCACCGCGCCGATCGCCGCGGGGAAGTTGCGGCCGATCTCGGCGGGGTCGATGTCGATGTGGATGAGCTGCGAGGGCGGGAAGCTGAAGGTGTACTCCGGCTCCCACGAGCTGCAGTCGGCCTCGGCGAACCGGGTGCCCACGCCCAGCACCCAGTCGGCGGTGCGGCACTTCTCGTTGACGAACTTCGTGCCCCAGAAGCCGGTCATGCCCAGCACCAGCGGATGGTCGTCGGGCAGCACGCCCTTGCCCATCAGGCTGTGCGCCACCGGCAGGCCCATGTGGTCGACGAAGGCGCGCAGCTCCTCGGCGGCGTCGGCCAGGATGACGCCGCCGCCAGCCTGGATCACCGGCTTCTTCGCCTCGGCCAGCGTGCGCACGATGCGCTCGGCGGTCTCGTCGTCGATCGAGGGCTTGTGCAGCTGGCGGTTGTGGTGGGCCAGGCGGTCGAACAGCGCGGTGTCGACCTTCATCGAGAAGATGTCCATCGGCACCGAGATCAGCACCGGCCCGGGGCAGCCCGTCTCGGCGAGCTGGAAGGCCTTGTCCAGGATCTCCGGGAACAGGTCGGGCCGCTCCACCCGCCAGGCGCGCTTGACGAAGGGCCGGTAGATCTCCGATTGGGCGGCGTCCGCATGCAGGTTCACCTCCTGGTGCGGATGCTTGCCGTAGTAGTGGCTGGGGATGTCGCCGGCGATCACCACCATGGGGATGCCATCCAGCGCGGCGTTGGCCACGCCGGTGGCGGCGTTGGTCAGGCCAGGGCCCAGGTGCGACAGCAGCACCGCGGTGCGCTTCTTTGCCCGCGCATAGCCGTCGGCCATGTGCGCGGCCATCTGCTCGTGCCGGGTGTTGACGAAGGTGATGGACGTGCTCTTGGACAGCGCCGCCAGCACCGCGATGTTGGTGTGGCCGCACAGGCCGAAGACATGCTCGACGCCGCGCCGTTCCAGGTCGCGCACGAGTTGTTCGGAAATGAGGGCTTGCATGAGGAAACTCCTGAAGGGGGTCGGCGAGGTTCAGCCGGCCTGCGGCAGGTCGCGGCGCGCCGGGCCGTCGTAGGTGTAGGGGATGAGGGGCGACATCGGCCCCTTGATGCGGGCACCCTGCCCCGCCTGCTCGACCGCGTGCGCGAGGATGCCCACCGAGCGCGAGAGGATGAACAGGCCGCGGCCGAGCTCGGGCCGGAACCCGAGCTCCGAATGGATGACCGCGGTCGCGCCGTCGATGTTCATCGGGATGGGCACGCCCTTGCGGGCGGTCATCACCTGCTCGATGAGGCGGCCGATGGATGCGAAGCGGCCGTGGATGACGCCCTGCTTGGCCGCCGCATCCACCAGGTCGAGCAGGCGCGGCGAGCGCGGGTCCACCGGGTGCCAGCGGTGCCCGAAGCCGGGGATGATCTTGCCGTGCTCGGCGATCCAGTCGTCGAGCACGCGCTCGACGGTGTCGCGGGTCGCCTCGCCGGTGCTGGCCGCGTCGATGCGCGCCATCAGCGACATGCACTGCTGGCCGGCGCCGCCGTGCACGTCGTCCAGCGCGTTGATGGCCGAGGCCATCGCGCCGTTGACGGGCAGTCCGCAGCTGGTGGCCATGCGCGAGATGGCGATGGACGGCGCATGCGGCCCGTGGTCCACGCTGGCCACCAGCGTGGCCTCCAGCAGCGCGGCCTCCTGCGGCGACGGCAGCTCGCCACGCAGCATCAGCCACACCATCTCGGCGAAGCCGACGCGGCCGATCAGCTGCTCGATGGGGTAGCCGCGCATGGCGATGCGGCCGGGCTCGATGTCGATGATGGACGTGGTCCACCAGCGGCGCGCGTCTTCCAGCACCTGCTGCGCAGACATGTCCTGCGTGTCGGGGGTCATAGGGCTCCTGCCTGGCTCAGTTGGTCGATGTCGGCGTCGCTGTAGCCCACGCCACGCAGCACCTCGCGGGTGTGCTGGCCCAGGCGCGGCGGCGGCAGCTGCGCGGCCGGGTCACCGGAGGACAGCTTGAAGCCCGCCTTGGCGACGGTGATGGGCCGGTCCACGCCGGGCACCTCGTCGAAGGTCTGCAGCAGCCCGCGCACCATCACCTGCGCGGACTGCAGCGCCTGCGGCACGGTGGCCACGCGACCGGCGGGGATGCCGCAGTCGGCGAAGATGCCCTCCCACTCCTCGGCGGTGTGGTGGGCGAGCGCCGTCTCCAGTGCGTCGGTCAGCGCGGCGCGGTGCAGCTTGCGGTGCTCTCGCTTGGCGAAGCGCGGGTCGCCGATCAGGTCCTCGCGGCCCACGCAGCGCGCCAGGCTCTCGAACTGCTCCTGCTTGTTGGCGGCGATGTTCAGCAGCCCCTGCTTGGTGCGGAACGTGCCCGAGGGCGCGGCGGTGAAGTTGTTGTTGCCGTGCGGCCGCGGCTCGGTGCCGGCGATGAGGTAGTTGGAGATCACCCAGCCCATGGTCACCAGGGCCGAGTCGAGCATGGACACGTCGATGAAGGTGCCCTCGCCCGAGCGCTGGCGCTGCACCAGCGCGCTGCTGATGGCGAAGGCAGCGGTGATGCCACTGATGGTGTCGGCCACCGGGTAGCCCGCGCGCAGCGGCGCCGACTGCTCGTCACCGGTGATGCTCATCATCCCGGACAGCCCCTGGATGATCTGGTCGTAGGCCGGGGCGTCACGCAGCGGCCCCTCCTGCCCGAAGCCGGAGATGGCGCAATACACCAGCGAGGGGTTGCTCTCGCGCAGCGCCTCGTAGCCCACGCCCAGGCGGTTCATGACGCCAGGGCGGAAGTTCTCCACCAGCACGTCGGCCGAGGCCACCAGGCGCCGCAGCACCTCCTTGCCCTGCGCGGTCTTGAGGTTGACGGTGACGGACTTCTTGCCGCCGTTCTGCGCGAGGAAGGACGCGCCCATGAGCGCGGCGTTGAGTTCGGGCGCGCTGCCCAGCTGGCGCGCGAGGTCGCCGCTGCCCGGCGCCTCCACCTTGATCACTTCCGCCCCCAGCAGCGCCAGCTGGTAGGCGCACAGCGGGCCGGCCAGCACGTTGGTGAGGTCCAGCACGCGGATTCCAGACAAGGCCTTGGTCATCGCTCGGCTCCCGGCAACGTCATGCCGCCTCAGCGACGGATGAAGGGGTTGGGCACGTCGAGGTCCGAGGACAGCCAGACGCACTTGGTCTCGAGGTATTCGCGGATCGTGTCGATGCCCGATTCGCGCCCGATGCCGGAGGCCTTGAAGCCGCCGAACGGCGAGGTGACGCTGGTGGCGCGGTAGTTGTTGACCCACACCGTGCCGGCCTTCAGGCCCTCGGTCATCGCCATGGCGCGGCGCAGGTCGCGCGTCCACACCGCCGCCGCCAGCCCGAAGGCCGTGTCATTGCCGATGCGCAGCGCCTCGGCCTCGTCGTCGAAGGGGATGACCGCCAGCACCGGGCCGAACACCTCCTCCTGCGCGATGCGCATGTCGTTGCGCACGTCGACGAAGATGGTCGGCTCGATGAACTGCCCCGCGCCGAGCTCGGGCCGGGCTCGGCCGCCGAGCACGCAGCGCGCGCCCTCGGCCTTGGCGATCTCGATGTAGCCGAGGATCTTCTCGAACTGCGGCCGGGTGGCGATGGGGCCGATCTGGGTGTCGGGCAGTCGCGGGTCGCCCAGGCGGACGTCGCGCATGAAGGCCACCAGCCGCTGCACGAAGTCGTCGTGGATGCTGCGCTGGACCAGCAGGCGCGAGCCCGCCTGGCAGCTCTGGCCCGAGGCCGCGAAGATGCCCGAGACCACGCCCTTGAGCGCCTGGTCCAGGTCGGCGTCGTCGAACACGATGTTGGGCGACTTGCCGCCCAGCTCCAGCGTCACCGTCTTCATGCCGCGCGCGGCGGCCTCGTAGATGCGCCGGCCGGCCTCGGTGCCGCCGGTGAAGCCGATGTGCGCCACCTTCGGGTGGCTGACCAGCCGGGCGCCGACCTCCGGCCCCAGGCCGGTCACCACGTTGACCACGCCGCGGGGGAAGCCGGCCTCGGCGAACAGCCGAGCGAACTCGAGCATGGACGCGGAGGTGAACTCCGAGGGCTTGATGACCACGGTGCAGCCCGCCGCGAGCGCCGGTGCCAGCTTCCAGCTGGTCAGGGTGAGCGGGGAGTTCCACGGCGTGATGATCGCCACCACGCCCTTGGCCTCGTGGCGGGTGTAGGCGAACACGCCTTTCTTGTCGGTGGGGATCACCGCGCTCTGCACCTTGTCGGCCAGGCCCGCGTAGTAGCGGAAGTAGTCGGCCAGGTAGCGCACCTGCGCGACCACCTCGGCGGCCAGCTTGCCGTTGTCGCGCTGCTCGATCTCCGCCAGCCGCGGCGCATGCTGGGCGATCAGCTCGGACAGGCGGAACAGCAGGCGACCGCGCTCGGAGGCGGTGAGCCCGGCCCACGACGCATCGGCGAACGCCCGCGCGGCAGCCTCGACCGCGGCGTCGGCGTCGGCCTCGTTGCCGCGGGCGACCTCGGCCCACACCTGGCCGGTGTACGGATTCTCGGTGGGCAGCCACTGCCCCGACGACGGCGCGACGTCCTGGCCGTCGATGTGGTGGGCGTAGCGGGGAAGGTCCTGCATGGCGTGCTTTCGGATTCGTTTCGCTGGATCGACCTGCGTTCCATCCAGCATAACAGCGTTCTATAGAAGAGGACTACGGGAAAGCCCGGCGCGGCGTCCCGGAAGCGGCCCCGCGCCGGCGCAGGGCGTCCTTGCAAAACCGCACTGATAGACTGGCGGCCCCTGCGGGGACCACACGTTCTGGAGAGGAGACCCGATGAGCGAGGAAGGCGGCGTCGCCGCGGTGGACAGGGCCCTGAGCATCCTGGACGCCCTCACGGACGAGAAGATCACGTTGGCCGAGCTGTCCAAGCGCACCGGTCTGTACAAGAGCACGGTGCTTCGCCTGGCGAAATCGCTGGAGAAGTTCGGCTACCTGCTGCGCACCGAGGACGGGTGCTACCGCCTGGGCTCCAAGCTGCTGTACCTCGGCTCGCTCTACCAGCGCCACTTCCGCACCTCGGAGATCGTGCCGCCGGTGCTGCAGAAGCTGGTCGACGAGCTGCACGAGGGCGCGTCCTTCTACATCGTCGACGGCGACCATCGCGTGGTGCTGCACCGCATCGACGCGGTGCGCACCGTGCGCGACGCGGTGCACGAGGGCGACCGCCTGCCGCTGACGCACGGCGCCGCGGGGCACGTGCTGCGGGCCTTCGGCGGCGCACGGGGAGAGCGTTACGACCATATCCGCGAGCAGATGTTTGCGGCGTCCTTCGGCGAGCGCGATCCCGAGACCGCGGCCTTCGCCTGTCCTGTGTTCCAGCATGGCAACCGGCTCGTCGGCGCGATCAGCGTGTCGGGTCCGCGCTACCGCATCGAGGCCCTGGGCGAGGCGAAGATCCTGCCGGTGCTGTTCAAGCACGCCCAGCAGCTGACCCGCACCTTCGGCGGCGACGTCGCCGCCCCCGCCTTCGCGGCGTGGAACAAACGTCCCGCCGCCAAGGCCTCTCGCGCGAAGGCGGCCACCGCCCGCGGCGAGTCCGCGGGCAAGTAGCCCCCGACGATCACAGGCCCTGGATCCGCTCCAGCTCGGCGCGGAAGGTCTTCACCGTGGCCGGGTCGTACTCGGCCGCGAACTTGTCGTGGATGGGCTTGACCATCTGCCGCATGCGCGCCAGCTCCGCCGGAGCCACCTCGTTGACCTGCATGCCCTTGGCCTTCAGTTCGGCCAGGGCCTTGCCCGCCATCTCGCGGCTGATCTTGCGCTGGTAGTCGCGCGCCTCGATGGCGGAGTCCTGCAGGATCTTCTGCTCGGTGGGTGACAGGCGGTCCCAGAAGCGCTTGCTGACCAGGATGATGTTGGCCGCGTACACGTGGTTCGTCGCCGTCAGGTACTTCTGCACCTCGTAGAACTTGTTCGACAGGATCACCGAGAAGGGGTTCTCCTGGCCGTCGACCGCGCGTTGCTCCAGCGCCGGGTACAGCTCGGCGAAGGGCATGGGCACCGGGTTGGCCTTGAAGGTGCGGAAGGTGTCGAGGAACACCGGGTTGGGGATCACGCGCAGCTTCACGCCGTCGAGGTCCTCGGCCTTGGTGATGGGGCGCTTGCTGTTGGTGACGTTGCGGAAGCCCAGGTCGAAGAAGGCCAGGCCGACCAGCCCCTTCTCAGGCAGCTTGGCCAGCAGCTGCTTGCCGAGCGGTCCGTCCAGCAGCTCGTCGGCCTGCTTGAAGTTGCTCACCACGAACGGGAAGTCCAGCAGGCCGAACTCCTTGACCACGCCGGCCAGCGAGGTCGGGGCCGGTGCGGTCATCTCCTGCACCCCGCCTTGCAGCGCCGACTGCTGCTGCATCTCGTTGCCCAGCTGCGAGGCCGGGAACTCCTTGACCTGGATCTTGCCGCCGCTCTTGGCGGCCACCAACTCGGCGAACTTCTTCGCGCCGATGCTCATCGGGTGGTCGGTGTTGTTGAGGTGCCCGAAGCGGATGGTGCGCTCCTGGATGTCCTGTGCGAAGGATGCACCGCTGGCCAGCAGGCCGGCCATGAGGGCGACGACGAGGCCCGATTTGCGGATGTTCACGCTTGTCTCCTGAGTTGCTGGATGGTTCGCCGCGTGCCCGCTCGGCCGCGTCGTCCGGATGGATTGCCGTTACATCAGATAGAACGGTGTTCTAAGTTTCGTCGCACCCGGCGATCGCGTCACTAGGGCTCACCCTGATTCGTCGCATCGCGCGAAGGAAGGGTTTCCGATGCACCGGCACGAGTGCGATTCCGATTGACACGCGGACACCCGGAACCTAGTATTTTGGAACGGCGTTCTACTTAGCAGAACAGACGGAGACGGCACCAGGAACCGCGCGCCGCCTCCGAAGGGTACGCCGAAGCGGGTCCTGACCCATCCACAAACGCGCCACAAGCCCCATGCCGGCGGCGCCATTCACCTCTCGGAGTGAGACAACCCATGAAGCTCAAACTGCTCTCGGCGCTGCTGCTGTCATCCGGCCTGCTGTCGTCGACCTTCGTGCAGGCGGCCGACACCCCCGCCAAAGCCGCGGCGCTCGACAGCTGCTGCATCGCCGGCGACAAGGACTTCCCCAAGGTCGGCGGGAACCTGGGCAACCAGAACTACTCGCAGCTGCGCCAGATCAACAAGGGCCTGATCAAGCAGCTCGGCGGCGCCTGGGTCAACCGCATCGAAGGCGGGCTGAACACCGGCACCAACCAGAGCACCACGGTGGTGGTCGACGGCGTCATCTACATCGAGTCGGCCCTGGGCAACCTGCTGGCCGTCGACGGCAAGACCGGCGTCACCAAGTGGAAGTACAGCACGCCCTACGGCACCATCACTCGCCGCGGCGTGGCGGTGGCCAAGGACCTGGGCCTGGTCTACACGCTGGCGCGCGGCAACCGGCTGATCGCCCTGGACAAGGACAGCGGTCAGGTGAAGTGGGAGAAGACCTATCCGGTGAGCTCCGACCCGGCCTACGTCGGCAACGTCGAGAAGGTGGCGCTGGTCTACCACGACAAGCGCCTGTACATCGGCACCAACGACGGCAGCCGCGGTGCGGCCCTCAGCGTGGACGCGCAGACCGGCGAGGTGCTCACCTCCTTCTGGGGCGTGCCGCGTCCTGGCGAGATCGGCCACGACACCTGGGGCGGCGCGCCCGACGCGCAGCGCACCGGCGCCACGCCGTGGGTCCACCCCGCCGTCGACCCCGAACTGGGCATGGTGTACTGGACCTTCGGCAACGTGCGCGGCGGCTCCTCGCAGAACGGCTCCTCGCGTCCGGGCCTGAACCTGTTCGCCAACTCCATCGTCGCGCTGGACATGAAGACCGGCGACTACAAGTGGCACTTCCAGTCCGTGCACCACGACATCTGGGACATGGACAACGTGATGGCGCCGGTGCTGGCCGACGTGAAAATCGACGGCAAGGACCGCAAGGTCGTGGTGTACGGCAGCAAGACCGGCATGTACTACATCCTCGACCGCAAGGACGGCTCGGCCCCGCTGGGCATCGAGGAGCGCCCGGTCAAGCAGGACGCCCGCCAGGCCACCTGGCCGACCCAGCCATTCCCGCGCCAGGGCGCATGGACCGAGACCTGCGTGGTCGACGAGCCCCTCGGCGGACCCGTGCCCGGCCATCCGGCGCGCGCGGTGCCGAACTACGTGCAGGGCTGCCTGTACGACGCGCACTGGGACATCCCGGTGCTGTCCATTCCCGGCCACGGCGGCGGCGCCAACTGGAACCACCAGTCCTTCAGCCAGCGCACCGGCCTGATGTACACCGGCATGGGCTATGTGGCGGCGGCGCACTCGCTGACCGAATCGAGCAACGGCCTGCGCCCGCCGGGCGAGTACATGACGGGCGCCGTGCTGGCGGTGGACCCGAGCACGAACACCGTGCGCTGGAAGAAGCAGATGCCCTACTCGCTGGCGCACGGCAACGGCATCCTCACCACCGCGAGCGACCTGCTGTTCATCGGCCAGCCCGACGGCAACCTGATCGCGATGGACGCCCACAACGGTGCCGAGCTGTGGCGCTTCCAGACTGGCGCGGCCATCGCCGCCAGCCCCATCACCTACGAGATCGACGGCGAGCAGTACGTGGCCGTGTACGCGGGCGGCACCGGCATCCCCTATGGCGATTCGGCGCCGCGCGGCGACTACCTGTGGGCCTTCAAGATCGGCGGCACCGTGCCCCCGGCGCCCACGCCCAAGCCGCCCGAGGTGCGGCGTCCGGTGTCGGGCAGCGCAGTCGAAGGCGCAGCCCTGCCCACGCCCAACACCGTGTTCCTCGCCCGCGTGATGGGTGCGGGCAACGTGCCGGGCACGGCCGAGTCGACCGCGGTCAACGCGATGAGCCCGACGCACATGCGCGTGCCGGTGAACACCACGGTCACGTTCACCAACCCGCAAGGCAACGTGAACACGCACTGCGCGACCCAGTTCTTCGAAGGCCTGTTCAACTTCCGCCTGGCCCCGGGGCAGTCGGCGCAGTTCACCTTCGACAAGCCGGGCGAGTACTTCTTCAACGACTGCCACAGCCCGCGCCCCACGGGCAAGATCGTGGTGTATTGAAGCCTGCGCTTCACCTCGCCATGGAAAACGCCGCGCATTGCGCGGCGTTTTTTCTTTCCCCGGCGCTGCGGCCGCGACGCACGTCCCGGCCGCCGCGGCGCGTGCTCAATCCACCCGACGCTGCAGCGGCGTGCCCACCAGGCGAGGCGCCTGCGCGCCCTGCACCCACCACAGGCGGTCGTTGCCCGCGGCATCGCGGGCCTTGAACACCACGCGGTCGTTCCCGGCGGCGGTGAAGCCGGTGGGCACGCTGCCGCCTTCGCCGGGCAGCAGGTCGGCCACGAGGCGGGTGCCCTCGGCACGGCCGTCGCTGCGCCAGGGCTCCAGCCCCGCCGCCCCTGTCCCGGCCGAGAACCAGAGCTCGCGCCCGACGCGCGCCATCTGCGACGGGTTCGATCCCTGCGGGCCGGGCTCGATGTCCTTCACCAGCCGGGTGGAGTCCGCGCTGCCTTGGGTGCGCCACAGCTCCACACCGTGCACGCCGTCGGTGGCCGCGAAGTACAGCGTGCCTTCGACGTCGACCAGCTGGTGTGGCAGCGCATGGCGGGCGCCCGGGTGGAGGTCCGCGACCATGCGGGTGCCCTCGGCGCGACCGTCGCTGCGCCACAGCTCCACGCCGTGGCGGCCGTCATCCGCGGCGAAGTACACCGCGCCGCCCGATACGGTCAGGTACGCCGGTCGCGACCCGGCCTCCCCCGGGCGCAGGTCCGCCACCAACGCGGTGCCCTCTGCGGTGCCGTCGCTGCGCCACAACTCGGCACCGTGTCGGCCGTCATCGGCGACGAACAGCACCTGCCGGCCCAGTGCCACCAGCTCCGTGATGCGCGCGTCCGCCGCACCGGGCCGCAGGTCCGTGACGCGCCGCGTGCCCTCGCGCGTGCCGTCGCTGACCCACAGCTCGTTGCCGCTGCCCGCCTGCGTGGCGGTGAAGAACAGCCGGTCGCCGGCGATGGTGAGCAATCGCGGCACCGCGCCGGCCGGCCCGCCGGTGATGTCGCTCACCCGCTCTGTGCTTCCGGCCTCCCCGCGCGTGCGCCAGAGCTGGAAGCCGTGGCGGCCGTCGTCGGCCACGAAGTACAGGTGATCGCGCCAGGGCAGCAGGCTGTTGGGGACCGAGCCGCCCCCCCCTGCCCGCAGATCGAGCACCTGTCGGGTGCTCTCGGCGGTGCCATCGGTGCGCCACAGCTCCAGTCCGTGGCGTCCGTCGGTGGCGGTGAAGAACAGGTCCTCTCCGAAGCGGGTCATTCCGGCAGGAAACGAGCCTTGGAAGCCGGGATGCAGGTCGAGCAGCATCTGCGCCCTGCCCTCGGGCAGCGAGACGCTCCACAGCTCCTGTCCGTGCAGCGTGTGGTGGGCGCCGAAGACCAGGCGCGGTCCCAGCGGGGTCATGAGGGCGGGGCCGACGAAGGCGCCCGGGTCGCGCTGCTCGGGCAGGACCTCGCGAGGCGGGTCCTGCGCAGCCGCGTGGGGCGTGAAGGTCAGCGCGGCGTAGCAGGCCAGCGTCATGGCGCAGCAGCGCAGGCGCGGCCACCGGGATCGGGATCGGAGTGCAGGCATGGGGGAGGTCCGTTTCGGGAAACGGGGCTCGCAATGACAAGCGGGACCGCCGAGGGTCCCGCTGTGGTTGGAGCCCGAGGGCTGCAAGGCTGTCGAAGGCTCAGGGCGTGCAGAACGGAGTCAGGCCCATCACCGACTTCACGCCGCCCATGAGCAGCTTCTGGAAGGCCTCGGCGCCAGGGCCACCCGGCGTCTGGAAGGAGTTGGCGTTGTGACCCAGGGTGGTCAGCCAGGCCTTACCGCCGTCGTAGTACTGGCACCAGGCCACCGGGTGGAAGCCGGCATGGCCCGGGTGCGGCGCACCGGTCAGCGGGTTGAGCGTGGCGGTGTCGACCGTGGCCAGGAACTTCACGTTCTCCGGGAAGGGCATCAGGTTGTACCACTCGTCCTGGAACGCGAAGCGCGCGGGCACGCCGACGGTGGACGGGTCGCTGGCCACCACCACCACCTCGCCGGAGCGGTTGGGCCCGTGGTTGTAGAAGTTGGCATTGCCCAGCAGGCCCTCGTAGTACGGCCAGTTGTATTCCGCACCGAAGGCGTTGTGGATCGCCACGAAGCCGCCGCCGCGACGCATGTAGTTGCGCAGCGAGGTCCGGGCGGCGTCATTGCTTTCCAGGGCGGTGGCGTTGAACAGCGTGTCGCGGTTCGAGCTGGCGAAGATCACCGCCTTGTAGTTGTTGATGCGGCCCGACAGGATGGTGACGTCCTCGGTGTAGTCGGCTTGGATGCCTTCCGCAGCGAGCAGGCGGATGAGCTCGCGCTGCATCACGTTGGCATCCACCAGGGGCGGGTTCAGGCCCGGCGCCAGTTCGGGGCCGAGGTTGGCGTGGCGCGGACCGGCGGTGCGCGAGTAGATGAGCACACGGTTGGGCGTGTTGGCGAAGGCGCCCCAGTCGTTGTAGCACTCGGGGCTGGTGCCCCGGCACACGTTGTAGTACGGGTCGTGGTTGCTCTTCTTGACCTGGCCCGGCGCGGCGCCGGTGGCCGGCGAGGCCTGCGCGAAGCCGGCGGTCAGCATGGCGGCGGCCACGGCCGCCAGTCGAAGGGTGGAACGGAACATGTCGGTTGGCTCCTCTGGTGGGTTGAATCGGTTCGGTGATCGGCGAATCCCTCGCATGCCGGCGAGGGTGCCGCCGGTGTGCCGAGCGTTCTCTTGTACAGAACGCCGTTTTATTTTTAGTGTGAGGCCGAGTATAGGGAGCGAGGTCCCGAAGTCAATCAGGGCGCACCGAGGGAAACCACCCGAGTGCGGGTGGCTGCTTTCGCCGGCGCCGGCTCAGGAAGGCGACCGCCGAGCATGGCGGTGATGTGCCGGGCGGTCGTGAGCACGTGATCCGCCTGGCCGTTGGCCAGGCGCTCGCGCGGCATGGTGAGCGTCACCGCGCCCACGAGCGTGCCGTCGGCGTCGAACACCGGCGCCGAGATGCCGGCGAGTTCGGGCACGCGGTCGCCCACCAGCACCGCGACGTGCTCGCGTCGTATGCGGTCGTAGATGTCCCCCTGCACGCCCGCGAACGCGAGCAGCACCCGCCCTCCCGCACCTTGCGACAGCGGCATCAGGTCGCCCACGCGGATGTGGTCGCGCACGGGCTGGGTCGAATCGACCCGGTAGAGGCAGAGCCGGTGGTCGCCCTGTCGCACATGGAACGCCGCGCTCTCGGTGGTGCGCTCGACCAGCTCGCGCAGCGACGGCATGACCACCGCCTCCAGCGAGAACGACGCCGCGTACGCCGCCTGCAGCTGCGGGACCATCGGCCCCAGGGCATAGCGCCCATCGGTCTGACGCAACACGAGGCCCACATGTTCCAGCGAGGCCAGCAGGCGCAGCACGGTGCTCTTGTAGAGCATGGCACCCTCGGACAGTTCGCCCAGTCCCAGGGGTGCCCGGGCCTGCGCGAACAGGCCGAGCAAGGTGAGGGCACGGTCGACGACGAGCGCTCCGCCCGGGGCAGCATGGAGATCGGCCAGGGACGGGGTAACCGGCTTTCGGGGCATGGCGGTGCAGCAGACAGGTTGTTCCGCTGTACAGCTTATCGTTCCATTGCACGGAACGTGCGGGCGTTTTCCCGAGGGGACGACGGCATCAATCGTCGTGCCCGCCCACCCCCCGCGTCCTGGGGTTTCCCTCACGCTCGCATGGCGCGCAGCCTGGGGCCTTCCGTTGATCACCGGGCTGTCGCGCCGGCGACGGAAAACGGGGTAAGCCATGAAGTACACGCTCCACGCCCTCACGCTCGCCACCCTGGGCCTGTGCGCCTCAGGTGCTGCCGCAGACACCTACACCTTCTCCTCGAGCGGCGACACGGTCGGCACGCTGGAGATCACCGACATCAGCGGCGGCGCGCTGTTCTCGCTCACCAGCAGCACCGCCGACGCGTTCGCCGACTCGTCCTTCCTGCTCGACCTGGCCTTCTCGGGGCCCTCGGGGACGTTCGGCAACTACACCGGCCCAGGCACGCAGACCACGGCCACCTACGGCAGCTTCGTCGATGCGGGCACGAGCTACGACTGGCAGATCAACTTCGACAACGCCCCGCCGGGCGACCGCGTTCTGAGCGGCATGACCGTGACCTGGACCATCACCGGCGATGGGCTGTCGGCCGATGCCTTCGGGATGCCCATGCAGCTGCACATCGGGGCCATCGATGCCGCCGACGAGTCGGTGAAGATCCCTGCGATCCCCGAGCCCGAGACCTACGCGCTGATGCTGGCGGGCCTGGGGATGCTCGCGTTCCTGCGCCGTCGCCAGATGCGCCAGGAGTGACGGCCGCCGTCGCCGTTGCGCGACGTGCGCGCGCAACGGCACCTGGGTGACAGGCTCAGTCCGGCTTGATCTGGCGCGTGCGGACGATGTCGCCGAACAAGCGCGTCTCGGCCTGCACCATCGCCTTGAACTCCTGCGGACTCAGCGGCAGTGCGTCCGCGCCCAGCTCGGCAAAGCGCGCCTTGGTCGCCGGCAGGGCGAGCAGGCGGTTGATCTCGCGGTTCATGCGCGCCACGTTCGCCGCCGGCATCGACGCGGGAGCGTAGACGCCGAACAGGGTGTCGGCCCACACCTTGTCCACGCCGACCTCGCTGAAGGTGGGCGCCGACGGGTAGTTCTGCGTGCGCTGGCGGCTGGCCACCGCGAGGAGCTTGAGCTTGCCGCTCTTGACCATCGGGAACACCGTGCCCGGCACGAAGCCATAGTCGATCTGACCGGCCATCACGTCCTGGATCACGGGCGCGGCGCCACGGTAGGGAATGTGCGTGGCGAAGAAGTTGCCGCTCTGCTTGAACAGCTCGCCGGCCAGGTGCGGTGTGGTGCCGGTGCCGGGCGACCCGTAGCTGAGCTTGCCGGGGTGGGCCTTCGCGTAGGCCAGGAACTCGGCCACCGTGTTCACCGGCAGGGTGGGCCGGACCACCAGGAACAGCTGCGTGTTGGCCAGCAGCGCCACATGCTGCAAGTCCTTCGCGGGGTCGATCGGCATGTTGGGGAACATGGACGGGTTGACCGACTCGCTGGTGGTGGTGGAGACCAGGAAGGTGTGTCCGTCGCCGCCGTTGCGGACCACCTCGGTCCCGGCCAGGTTGCCCGCGGCACCGCCGCGGTTGTCGATGACCACCGGCTGGCCGAGCGCCTCGCTCAGCTGCCCCTGCAGTGCTCGGCTCATCACGTCGGCCAGGCCGCCGGCGGGGAAGGCGACGACCAGGCGCACCGGCCGGTTCGGCCAGCCGCCCTGGGCGAAGACGGAAGGGGCGGCGGCCGTGGCCAGGCCGGCGGCAGCCAGGGCCAGGGCGCGGCGACGGCTGAGGAAGGGGGAGCAAGGATCTCGGCGCATGGTGTCCAGGACTGACGTTGAGAAACAGGCGATCGGAACATCCGATCGGTTTATTTCACTTCTAAAGCAAATCCCGGCCCATGGGGGTTTCCCGCGCGCCCCGGCTGAAACTTCTTCTTGCGTACGCGAATGGTGCCGGGAAGGCCGAGGGTGGTGCGGCTGCGCCCCACTTCCTGCCTCGAGAACAGGCCCCCTCGCCTAGCCCTCATAGGTCTTGCCTAACCACCTCATTGACAACGCCATGTGCGTGGGCAGCGGCGCTCGCCTTAACATTCACGCCATCACATCAACCACCCTGAAGAAGGAAGCACATGTCGCTCATCAACACCCAGATTCCGCAGTTCAAGGCCACGGCGTTCCATAACGGCAAGTTCGTGGACGTGACCAACGAGTCGGTGAAGGGCAAGTGGTCGGTGTTCATCTTCATGCCGGCGGCGTTCACCTTCAACTGCCCGACGGAAGTGGAAGACGCGGCCGAGAACTACGCCGAGTTCCAGAAGGCCGGTGCCGAGGTGTTCATCGTCACCACCGACACCCACTTCGCCCACAAGGTGTGGCACGAGACCTCCCCCGCCGTGGGCAAGGCCAAGTTCCCGCTGGTCGGCGACCCCACCCACCAGCTGACCCGTGCGTTCGGCGTGCACATCGAGGAAGAGGGCCTGGCCCTGCGTGGCACCTTCATTGCCAATCCCGACGGTGTGATCAAGACCGCCGAGATCCATGACAACGCCATCGCACGCGACGTCAAGGAAACCGTGCGCAAGCTCAAGGCAGCGCAGTACGTCGCCAACAACCCCGGCCAGGTCTGCCCCGCCAAGTGGCAGGAAGGCGCGGCCACCATCAAGCCGTCGCTGGACCTGGTCGGCAAGATCTGAGGCTTCCCGCCTTTGCCTGACGCATCACCCGTCCCTCGCGACGGGAACGGCCGCCCTGCTTCACAGGCGGGCGGCCTTTTTCATTCCCAGAGGACCTTGCCGTGCTCGACGACAGCCTGAAATCCCAACTCAAGACCTACCTGGAGCGCGTGAGCCTGCCCTTCGAGATCGTGGCCGCGCTCGATGCTTCCGCCGGTTCGGCCGAGATGGAAGAACTGCTGCGCGACGTGGCGTCCCTCTCGGACAAGATCACCCTGCGGCTGGACGACGCCGACACCAGCGTGCGCCGGCCCTCGTTCGCGCTGCGCCGCCCGGGCGCCGAGATCGACCTGCGCTTCGCCGCGGTGCCCATGGGCCATGAGTTCACCTCGCTGGTGCTGGCGCTGCTGCAGGTCGGCGGCTACCCGCCGAAGGTGGCCGACGAGCTGATCGAGCAGGTCAAGGCCCTGCCGGGCGAGCACCGCTTCGAGGTGTTCATGTCCCTGACCTGCCACAACTGCCCGGACGTGGTGCAGGCGCTGAACCTGATGGCGGTGCTCAACCCCAACGTGCACGTCACCACCATCGACGGCGCGCTCTTCAAGGACGAGGTCGAGCAGCGACAGATCCTCGCCGTGCCGATGGTGTTCCGCAACGGCGAGCTCTTCGGCCAGGGCCGCATGACGCTGGACGAGATCGTCGCCAAGCTCGACACCCACAGCGCCGAGCGCGACGCGGAGAAGCTCAATGCCAAGCCGGTGTACGACGTGCTGATCGTCGGCGGCGGGCCGGCTGGCGCGGCGGCAGCGGTGTATGCGGCACGCAAGGGCATCCGCACCGGCATCGTCGCCGAGCGCTTCGGCGGCCAGACCATGGACACGCTCGGCATCGAGAACTACATCTCCGTGCTGGAGACCGAAGGGCCGAAGTTCGCGCAGGCGCTGGAAGCGCATGCCAAGGCCTACGACGTCGACATCCTGAACCTGCAGCGGGCCGAGGCCCTGGTGCCGGCCGCGCAGCCCGGCGAGCCGGTGCAGGTGAAGCTGGCCAACGGCGCGGTGCTCAAGGGCCGCACCGTCATCCTGTCGACCGGTGCGCGCTGGCGCAACGTGAACGTGCCGGGCGAGCAGGAATACAAGAACAAGGGCGTGGCCTACTGCCCGCACTGCGACGGCCCGCTGTTCAAGGGCAAGCGCGTGGCGGTGATCGGTGGCGGCAACTCCGGCGTCGAGGCGGCCATCGACCTGGCCGGCATCGTCGAGCATGTGACGCTGGTGGAGTTCGCCGACCAGCTCAAGGCCGACGCGGTGCTGGTCAACAAGCTGCGCAGCCTGCCCAACGTGACGGTGCACACCAACGCGCAGACCACGGCCATCGAGGGCGACGGCCAGAAGGTGAACGCGCTGGTGTTCAAGGACCGCGTCTCCGGCGAGGAGCACCGCGTGCCGCTGGCCGGCGTGTTCGTGCAGATCGGCCTGGTGCCCAACACCGAGTGGCTCAAGGGGACGCTGGAGCTGTCGCGCTACGGCGAGATCGTGGTCGACCCCAAGGGCGCGACGTCGGTGCCGGGCGTGTTCGCCGCGGGTGACGCGACCACCGCACCGTACAAGCAGATCATCATCGCCGCGGGTGAAGGCGCCAAGGCCGCCCTGGCCGCCTTCGATCACCTGATCCGCGGCGGCTGAGGCACCGCCTCGCCCCCGGCCGGCGGG